>Ga0209550_10000799_pt1 | contig 30142 bp, 27 predicted proteins | sample LauGreSuBDMM15SN_2_FD_187567 | JGI IMG/M metagenome (GOLD analysis project Ga0209550, IMG submission 187567) | Freshwater lake microbial communities from Lake Michigan, USA - Su13.BD.MM15.SN (SPAdes) (version 5) | ecosystem: Environmental > Aquatic > Freshwater > Lake | place: Lake Michigan... | reverse complement strand
CCAATAAGGTCATTGAAAATAATAAGGGATTTATTTTAGCAGCGTGGCATAACCAAATCTTATCCCTAACGTATCATTCTTCAAATTATTTACAAAAAAAAAGGGGTATAAAGCTTACACCGCTTGTTTCCCATTCAAAAGACGGTGAATATATATATGATACTTTTTTAAGGTTTGATATGCATTCTGTTCGGGGATCATCAAGTAGGGGCGGGGCAAATGCTTTTCGTGCTTTAATCAAAAGAATAAAAAATTATAATGTTCCGATTATTTCCCCAGATGGGCCGAGGGGTCCTAAGTATAAACTCCAGGCAGGAGTTGTTCAAATAGCCGCCATGACGGGCGTTCCAATCATTTGTTTTAGTAGTATCTATGATAGATATCATGAGTTTAAGAGTTGGGATAGGCATAGATTTCCTAAATTTTTTTCAAAGCAAATTATTTTATATTCCAACCCTATCTATATTCCAAAGGGGGAAGAAAATCTTGCAGAAAGTATAAGGTCAGTTGAAGAAATTATGAATTCCCAGATTAAAGAATTGGAAAATAAATTTTCTGATTCACAAAAATAATAAAAATATGAGTAGCAGTGAATATGGTAAAGGAGTTTTCAAATGGTAGGATTTAAAAAGTTAGTTCATCGGGTAGTTTCAATAATAGTTATTTTGTTTTTCATAAATTGTTTTAGTTTTAATTCATTTAAGCTTTTAGATACCCCCATTAAAACTTTTGATTTAAACGAAATACTAATTTCAGGAGCAGATAAAGAAAAAATATTAATTCTATCCATTGATGGTGTTATATCTGATAAATCAGGTAGTGATTCATTTGGTTTCAATCAAAAGGAATCCATGGTTGCTAGAATAAAAGAAGAGTTAAAAAAAGCTTACTCTGACCAAGATGTAAAAGGTGTAATACTAAAAATTAATTCTCCGGGTGGAGGAGTTACTGCTAGTGATATTATCTATAGAGAACTTATTAGCTTTAAACAGAGCAAAAAAATACCAATAGTTGCACTTTTTATGGATACTGCTGCAAGTGGTGGGTACTACATTGCAATGGCAAGTGATAAGATTATTGCGCATCCTACTACAATTACAGGTTCAATTGGTGTGATCATAACCGGAATCAATGTCAAAAAAGCCTTAGAAAAGATTGGAGTAGAAGACCAAACTATTGTTTCGGGTGGTAATAAAAATATACTTTCCCCCCTTTCGGATTTTACCAAGGAACAAAAAGAAATAATCCAAGCAATTGTAAATGATATGTATGAAAGATTCTTTCAAATTGTCGCAAGGGGCAGACCTGGTATTTCTGAACTAAAACTTAGGGGTTTGGCGGATGGTAGAATATACTCTGCTAACCAGGCAAAAAAAGAAGGTCTAATCGATGAAGTAGGTTATTTTGAAGATGCTATAAAATTAATTATCAATCATCCTAATTATTCTTCTACATCTCAAAATCCTAGGTTAGTGACATACAGCCTTTTAAAAAAACCAATTAAAAATTATTACCAAATAAATGAAGAATCCTCCTTAGATGCAGGTATGCTCCAAAAATTAATTCAACAAATAAATGTTCATACAGAAGTAAAGTTTTTATATCTTTGGATGATGTAAATGCTTTTCAATTCAATCCCTTTTTTACTCTTATTTTTTGTTACATACCTTTTATATTGGAATGTCTCTGATAAGTATAAAAAACCTATACTATTGGTATCTTCTATTTTATTTTATTCTTATCATAGTATAGGGTTATCTATTCATTTCTTAAGTATTATTCTCATAAATTTTTATTTATCTAAGTATTTATTGGACTTAAAGCAAAAAGGGAGTAACACAGATAGTACAATATTCTGGGTTGTAGTATTAAATTTATTTAATTTAGCATTATTTAAATATTTTTATTTTTTTTCTAATTCAATTTATACAATTTCAGGGATTATAAGCATCAAAGAATTCTCTGCTAGTGTTAAAATCGCACTCCCTCTAGCTATAAGCTTTTATACGTTTCAACTTTTGGCTTACCAGATAGACATCCACCGATCAAAGATTCATCATAATCCACCTATGATGGATTATTTTATTTTTATTCTATTCTTTCCTCAGTTGATTGCAGGTCCAATTATGAGATCAGAAGAATTTCTTCCCAAACTCGACAAACCAGTGATCGATAGAGAAAGAATGATTTCGGGGTTGTACTTAATTGCAACAGGCTTATTGAAAAAAGTAATCATCGCGGATACTATTGGTGGTATCATAAATCCTCTCTATATGAAAATAAATGATTACAATTCCATTTCTATCTTTATAGCATGTTTTGGTTTTATCATTCAGGTCTATTGTGATTTTTCTGGTTATTCGGATATTGCCAGAGGATTAGCACTACTTTTGGGCTTTGATATCCCCATAAATTTCAAAGGACCATTTTTCTCAACTAGCTTTACTGAGTTTTGGGGAAGATGGCATATCACACTCTCTACATGGTTACGTGACTATCTGTACATAAGCCTTGGAGGGAACAAAAAGGGATTTCATATATCTAATCTAAATATGTTACTCACCATGAGCCTCGGGGGGCTCTGGCATGGAGCGGATATTGCGTTTTTGTTATGGGGTACATTTTTGGGAACTCTTTTGGGATTAGAGAGAATATTTGATAAGGCAAATCTTTCGTTACCCGAAATACCAGGAAAAAAAATGATCAAATGGATTTATTTCATATTCCTTTTAATTTTATCAGGAATATTTTTTAGATCTGGTATGTTTGGTGAAGATTCAGTAAATGTAATTGGAAGACTCTTCAAAGGTATTTTTTCATTTAGAGAGGGCAAACTAATTTATAGACATGAAGAGCTACTGGGGTACATTTCAATAGGAATGATTTTAAATTATTTGGAATACTATAATGTAGTACGCATAAATCAAAAACTTTTAAAAGAAATATTTTTACCCATTTATGCCTTTTTATTAATGATACTCTTAGGTATTTTTGGAGATGGTGGTGGGGATTTTATTTACTTTCAGTTTTAGTCTAATTTTTTCCCTTGTAACCTGTACTTCAGGAAAATGGTATACAAAACTACCTTCCGAATCGTATCCGAAAACAATTTTTCCTTTAGGAATTTATGCTAAAAAAGAAAAACTGATATCACCATATAATTCCAGAATTTATAAAAGTACAATCACAGAATCTATTTTACTTGAGGAAAATCAAAAATTTAAGAGATTTTATAAAAAAAAAGAAGATAATGGTTTGAATATTAAAGAAATAGAGATGATTGGTGAAGGAAAATATTTTATAAATGGAAATTGGATACTTTTGAAAACTTTACAAATAAGTACAATTGAGTACAGTAATAGAGAGATCAGTGTCCCAATAAAAAGTTCTAAATCAGATATTTCTTTATTATACTACTACAATTATAAAAAAAAATATATAATTCCCATGGTATCGGATGTTGGATTTAAAATTGAAAATTTTGGTGTGAAAGATTTTATTAATATACCCTACAAAGAAGATGATTCTATCTTTGAAAAATCACTAAAGATCTATTCTGAAAAAGATTTTTACTCGGATGTTTATTATTTAGTAATAAATGGATTAAAAAAATGAGAAATAGATATACAGGAGAGATTTCTTATTTTCAATATTTTTATAGAAATGAAATTATAGTTTTACTATTATTTATGTTAGTAAGTTTTTCTTTTTTCATATTGAATTGGATATTGCTACAAACTTTGATCTGGATTTATATTTTTTTACTATTTTTCTTCTTAGTAAGTAATTTTCTAAACATAGAGTTTTTTAAAAAATTAATAATATATGATAAAATAGCCAATTTTTTAGAAATCTATTCTGATAGTACATTTAGCGTACAAAATAAATATCTTCATCAGCTTGTCTTTCCTGAAAATATAAGTGATGAGAATTTTGAGATTTATTTTAAATCTAACCCAGAGTCTTTTTTGGGTGGGGACTTTGTATACCAAGGAAAAGATTTTAATAATAGATATTGGTTTGGAATAGGGGACTCATCGGGGCATGATATAAATTCACATTTATTTAGTATGTCTATTTTATTTAAAACTTCATACTTAATTCATAAGTGTGAAACACCAGAAGAAGTTAATAATGAAATAAATAAAAGCTTAGATAAGTGTATAGACCAAAATAAATTTTTACTTACAACCTATGCATCATTTTTATTATTTAAAGCTGACCAAGATGGAAATTTTATTCACTATGGTCAGCATCCAAATTTTGTAATTTATCGAAAACAATCTGATAAAATTGAAATCATGGAAACTTCTGGAAATTTTATAGGATTAGAGTTGAGTAAAAACAAAAATGAACAAGGTTACTTTACATTGGGGGATGGCGATATTCTATTTGCTTTTACAGATGGTGTTTTTGAACAAAAAAGTAAACAAGGTAAATACTTCGGAACACAGCTTTATAATTTTATCCAATTGGAACCAAAAGAAAATCTAGGGATTTTTTCAGATAATTTGTTCAAAGCAGTACAGGATCATACTGAAAATAAAATTAAGGATGATATGACCTTACTAATCATTAGAAAAAAGTAATAAAGAGATTTGAGATGAAAGAAAAAGTAAATTTAGTCTTTAGAATCAAGGTCGAACTCGCTGTATAGTTATAAATTATTTATTAAATGAATTTTCTTTCCATTTGTTCAATTGGATTGATTCATAAATATGTTGAGTTGTTACCTCTTCTTTTTCCTCCAAATCAGCTAAGGTTCTGGATATTTTTTTTATTTTATTTAATTTGCGAATGCTAAATCGAAAAGATTCACCAATATTTTTAAGTAGTTCTTTTGCTTCTGTATCGGGAAAAATATAAGAGTCTAGTTCCATACCATCAACTTCTCCATTGAATTTATAGGATGTCTTTGCATAACGTTCTCTTTGTAAGTTCACTGCATTCATAACTTGTTTTCGAATATCGATAAGATTTATGAACTGTTTTCTTTTTAATTCATTATCTTTTGGCTCTATCTCACAAAAAAGATCAATCCTATCTAAAAAAGGGCCTGAAAGTTTAGCTCTATATTTTTTTATTCGCTCTTCATTGCATATACATTGTATAGAATCATTATTTAAATAACCACAGGGACATGGATTAGTAGCAGCAATCAATAAAAAATTAGATGGATAGGTAAGATGATAGTTTACCCGAGATATTGTGATCTTTCTTTCTTCAAGAGGTTCTCGAAGTGACTGTATTACAGATGATTTAAATTCACAGAGTTCATCTAAAAATAAGATTCCATGGTGTGCCAGAGTAACTTCACCCACCCGTAAAAATTTTCCCCCACCAGTTAATGAGACATCACTAGAGGTATGGTGTGGAGAACGAAAGGGTCTACCTAAATACATGGATTCGGAATTATTGAGAATTTCTGTTGAAGATTTAATACGTAAAACTTCTTCGTACTCTTCGGGTGTGAGATCAGGTAAAATGCGTTCTGCTATTCTTGCGAGCATTGTTTTTCCAGCTCCGGGACTACCAGAAAATAGAAGATGGTGTTTTCCTGCTACTGCTATTGTTATGCATCTGAGAGCTAATATTTGGTCTTTGTAGATTTCAATGGAATCTGAATTAGAACTACTTTTATAGTAAAACTGTTTTTTATTTTCTAATGGTTCTACTTCTCCTTTGAAAATTTTAACTATATCATGGAGATTTTGAATGGGAAAAATTTTATGATTTGGTGATACTGAAGCTTCAAACTTATTCTCATATGGTGCAATGATTCTTTCAAACTTCTTTCCAGTGGGAGAAAACAAAATATTCGCAAGTCCCCTCATTGGTTTAATCGTACCATCTAAGCCCAATTCGCCCAAAAAGAGAGTGTTACTACAGTCATCTGGAATTTCAATTTCATTGCATATTTTTAATATAGCAACAGCTATTGAGAGGTCAAACCAACTCGAATCTTTCTTCAATCCCGAGGGGGAGAGATTAACTAGGATATTATTCATAGGAAAGAAAAAACCTGAATTTTCAATTGCAATACGAACTCTTTCGGTAGCTTCTTTTACATTCATCGCTGCCAAACCAACAATTGTAAACCTTGGAATACCCTTTTTAATGTTTACCTCTACTTTTATAATTTTTGATTCTAAACCTTCTAACTCTGCACTGTAAAGAGATGTAATACTAGACATTGAGTGTCTCCAATCATAGATTACCCATAAAAATAAAATCATTCCACATACACAATGGTTATGAATGGAATTATTTAGTGAGTTTAAATCTATAGGTAAAAAAAAGAGTGTGACACGCTTAAATTTATGAAAAAATTTTTAAAAAATTTAAAATTATTTTATAAATTCTACCATTAAGGCTCTGGTATCCTGTTCAAAGAGTGTGATGATAGTTTTCAGTTGTGTGATCATTTCTTTTCTGTGTGTGAGATTTGTAATTGTACTTACTCCTCCCTTTCCAAAAAAAAGATCAATTAACTTTTCTCTCTCGTCCTCTTCTCCAAGGTATTTGTTTTGGATCCATCTGTTTATCAACAATTCCCTATAAGGTTGTTCATCCTCAGGATTGATTCTTTTGGTCATAAGAAACCAAAGGGAGGAAGAATAATTGTTTGTGATTTCGGGATTAAGCCAAATATCTTTAAGATTGGTAGATCTAGGCCTAAATTCAACTGTAACCATGGGTTTGAATGCAAGGTAAGAGAAGTAAGACACAAGTAACCCCCCTCCAATGATGATCTTTTGGTTTGTACTATTATCATAGATAGTTAAACCATCAATGATGGCAGCCAAAGCTCCTGACATGATGGCATAAATAGTATTGCTACTTTCAATATCATCTTCTTTTTCTCCCATTACAGCGAGAATTTCGCTAAATCTATCCACATAACAGCTCATCTCGGAGGCTACAGAATCAATGTCTATAAAGATTAAATTCATTCTCTTCATGACGATCATTTCTAAATCTCTGAACTTTTCTCTTTCTAGTGCGGATAGAGTATCTTTTTTGACTAAGAGCTCTGCATGTGATTTTAAAGTATTTGCAAATCCATAGGCGGCTGCAATTTTGATGGCTTTTTGTGAATAGCGTGCCTTCAAGATGGGATCATTCATATAGCCCCTAAACTCTTCGAGGGTGGGGGGTGGTGTTTTGTAAAGTATATTAGAAGAAAGACAATAAGCTGCTCCTTGTAACTCCATTCTAATTTCTCTGGAGTAAGATGAACAATTCAAAATAAAAATTGAAATTATTAAATAAAATATAGTTTGCTTATTTATTTTCATATCCCTTATTGATTCTTTAAAGATCTTGTAGTTCAATCAAATATCCTTTTTAACAAAACACCTCTTTAACAAGATCGGTATAAATTCTTCCCCTCTCCTCAAAATTTTTGTACAAATCAAAACTTGCACATCCAGGTGAAAATATAACATATTTTGGAGAAAGATATTTCCATTCTTTGTAAAGAATTTCTAAGGCTGATTTTGGATCCGAAACTATATGTACTTCTATGGAAGAGAGCGAATCCTTCCAAATATTTCCTGCCTCCCCATAGATAAATACTTTAACGGGCTTTAATAACTTGATTCTACCCACCAAATCATCTATGGGTTCTAATTTGGGTCTTCCTCCCAAAAGTAAGACAGTTCTATCATCTTTTGTATACCCATGAATTCCAGATAACAAACTGTGTAAGTTTGTGGATTTGGAATCATTGATAAAAACTGCATCTCCGTATGTGTGTATTTTTTCAAATCTGTACTTCAATCCTTTAAAGTTGGAAATAGATTTTTGGATTAATGCTGAACTACAATCTACACTTTCTGATAAAAGTATAGCTGCTGCTAAGTTTTCTAAATTATGAAATCCTAATAGAGGAAATTCATTGGTAGAATAGGAATAATTTTGTGTCACAACTTTTTTTTCATCCACTAAAATTCTTGCAGAACATGAATCAGATGTTCCAAAGTCTTTGAGATTACAAATAAATCCCGATGTATTGATTTCATTTTTTAGTCTTTCATTGTAAATAAATGTATGATCCTTGTTACCTTTGTCTATTATTTTAAGCTTTGCATTTTTATAATTTTCCATGGTCTTGTGACGTTCTAAATGATCATTTGCCAAATTCAAAAAGGATGATGAATCCAAACCAAGCGGAATTGAATCTTCTAATTGGTAACTGCTCAATTCCAAAACAGCAAAATCTAATTTTTCCTCACAAAATTGGACAAAGGGAATTCCGAAATTTCCACCAATTTTAGTTTTTGGATGTATCGAGGAAAGAATGTGGTGTGTGAGTGAGGTTGTGGTGGATTTTCCATCTGTCCCTGTTATCCCAAGAATTTTTCCTGTAAAGTGTGCCCTCGCAAGTGCAATTTCGCTTAGAATAGGTATACCATGGCTTTGAGCGGTGAGTAAGAGCGGATGGAGTGGGGATACGCCCGGGCTTTTGATCAAAAGGGAAAATTTTGGGAGTGACCCATATGATTCTGTGTCTTTGAAAACAGGAACCTCTTTGGATTCAAAATTTGCATCGATTAAAAAAAAATCTTTTTTATGATTTTTTAAGAAAGAAACCACTTCTAATCCTGTAGTACCCCCACCAAAGACACAGATTCTCTCGGAATTGTCTAATTTTTCTTTTATTGAAGAGATAAATATTTCTTGCATACAAAGTGTCCTTTGGCACGATATTATAGATATAGTAAAAAATGAATACTTTTTCGGGATAAACAATTGCTGAATAATACAATAAAAAATGGGATTTTGGTAGTATATTTAGAGGGAAGGCTGGATGTTTCCGTTGCCAATGAAGTGGAAGAAGGCTTAGCTGAATTGATAGACAGTGGAGATCATAAGCTGGTGGTTTTGAATATGGATGGCATTGACTATATGTCCTCATCTGGATTTAGAGCATGTATAAGTACCCTCCGTAAGTTAAATGCAAAAGAGGGATCTTTAAAAATGTGTAATATCAAACCTGCGGTCAAGCGTATCTTTGATGTCATTGAGTTGACTTCTCTATTTGATATCTACTCTTCTGAAGAAGAAGCCTTAGCTTCCTTTGTTTGAGTTTTCATCCAGTTCTTCAAAAAATTCTGGATGAAAAAAAAAGAGAACTTAAGTTCATCCAGAGTTATACTGAGTTCCCACCCCCGCCTCCATCTTTTAGTGAATCTTTAAAAAAACAAAAAATATCCATCATAGCTGAATGTAAAAAAGGCTCGCCCTCTGCGGGTGTAATTCGCAGAGAGTATGATCCCAATGCAATTGCCAAAGATTATGAAGCAATGGGAGCAAGAGCCATTTCTGTCCTCACAGACCAAAATTTTTTCATGGGGCATATAGATCATCTGAAATCGGTTACGCAAGCAGTTAGAATCCCCGTGCTTCGAAAAGATTTTATCATCGACAAATTGCAAATCCAGGAAGCCAGGTTCTTTGGAGCTTCTGCTGTTCTTCTGATTGCAAGAATATTGACCCCACCAAAACTCGAAGAACTTCTGGAATATGCCCATTCCTTGCACTTGGAAGCCCTCGTAGAAATCCACACAAAGGATGAAGCCAAGATGGCACTTGGTGCAGGGGCTAAAATCATAGGAATCAATACCCGGGACTTGGACACCTTTCAGATTCTGCCAAATGTTGTGGCCGAAATTTCCCCAAGCTTGCCTACTTCTATCCATCGCGTGGGGGAGTCTGGAATCCAATCTTCAAATGATTTAAAAAATATGCTGAAGTATGCAGACTCTGTATTGGTTGGAACTTATTTTATGAAGTCAGGGGATATCCGCATAGCATATCAGGAACTTCTTGCTTCACTAGAGGGATAGAAGAAGATTGTCTGTGAGCATTTCACATGGACGAAATTTCCCCAAAATCAATCCTAACTTACCAGGTAATTATTTTAGTTGTTTTGGTTGTTCTTGACAAGGGAACCTCGTTAGAGTTTACAAATGGATTTTCCTTTCAAAAATCCACCCAATCATTTAAAAACTCCATGATCAACCTTCCAGAAATTTCTGAGGACCCAATGGAATTCGGAATTACCCAAAAGAAGTTCTCTAAAGTTAAAACTACCCAACAGGGAATTTTCTTTTTAAAGTTCAATTCTAGGGGAAAGTATGTTACATCTTCCCTTGTAAAGATCCCTCGCACTTTAAAAGGTACCTTAAAAAAAAGAGTTTGGAATGCTTTGGAGGAGTTGGCAAAAGGACCCACGGGGGAAGAGGAGAGCAAAGGTGTGATATCCGGTTTGCCACCCGGATTTAAATTTACTAAAAAAATTCGTCTACGAGATGGAATTCTTAACATTACCCTTCCCGAAGGGTTTGAAGAGAATACAGGTAAGGAATTAATGAAGGATAGAATAGACCAGTTGGTCTATACAGTTATGGAATTTCCGGAAGTCAAGGGTGTAAAACTCAATATAGAAGGAAAAAATGCTACCTATATGGGATCGGATAATTTAAATATTCCCGGTGTTCTAGTCAAAACAGAGCGTAGGGTATTGAAAATAGAAAAAGAAAGCTTTTGAGGAGAAATGAATAGAGATGTTAAAGTTTGAAGAGATAATCGATGTGGAACAGGAATTTAAGAAAAGTTTTTCTTTCTTAAGTAATTTTTCTAACCTACCTGAGTGGGATTTTGGAATTGAATCTGTTGAAAAAATCACAGAAGGGATTCTTAGAATTGGAACAAAATTTGTAGTACAAGCAAGTTTTATGGGAAAATCTATTCCCATGACGTACACTTTGGAAGAATATATACTAAATAAAAAGGTAGTTTATAGGGGTGAGTCAGAAAATTTATTTGTAGTGGATACTATTGAATTTGAGGAAAATGTACTAGGCACTAGGATAATGTATAGTGCTGAGTTTGATTTCCAGGGTATTTTGAAAAATATTGAACCTGTTTTTAAAGTTCTATTGAAGTTTACTGCGCAAACGGCATTTACAGGTATGAAAAAAGCATTGTCTAGACCAATGCCAATTGTTGAAAATAAAATGAATGCCCAGCTTTATAAATTATTTTTACCGCTTATATTTGATTTTAGTAAATTAGGTTATAATTCTGTTAAAAAAAATTACAGGGCACTGACAGAAAATTTATTCGGTAAAACTGCTGTTATCACAGGAGCATCAACGGGAATTGGATTTGAAACAGCTATGTGTTTGGCAAGAAATGGAGCAAGTGTAATACTAGTTAGTAAAAATCTTGAAAGATTAAAAATAGCCAAAGATAAAATCCAACATGAAACAGGGAATGCCAATGTATATATTGAACCCTGCGACCTCTCCTTGTTGGAAGAAACTAAAAAATTAGCCGAAAAAATAAAATCTAATTTTTCTATTTTAGATATATTAGTAAACAATGCAGGGGCACTTTTTAATGAGAGATCTGTTACTGGAGAAGGTTTTGAAAAATCTGTTGCACTGCTCTTGTACTCTCCCTATGTATTAACCGAAAAATTATTGCCTATTTTAGAAAAAAGTAAATCTCCTCGGATCATAAATGTATCTAGTGGAGGGATGTACACCCAAAAGCTTAGTATCGACGATCCTCAGAGTGAAAATGATTACAATGGAGCCATAGCATATGCAAGAGCCAAAAGGGGACTTGTGATACTTTCAGACCATTGGGCAGAAAGCCTTCAGGCGAAAGGAGTACACTCTTATTCTATGCACCCAGGATGGGCAGATACGGACGCTGTACGGGAAAGTCTTCCCATGTTTTATGAGTTTACAAAATTAATTTTGAGAACTCCAAGACAAGCCGCAGATACAGTTTTTTATTTAGCTGCTGCCGAGGAAGTTGGTCTTGTGACGGGTGGATTTTGGTTTGATAGAGAAAAACAGCCCCAACATATTTTGAGCACAACGGAAAATACAGAAGAAGAAATCCAAATTTTTCTAAATTCTTTGAAGAAATTACTCTGAAATAGATTCAAATCGTATCATTCTAATGACATCAGGATGGCAATCCACTCTCTGATTACCTTTTATAGGTGGGAGTTTGGAATACCATTTTCCTGATTCAAAAAGTAGATCGATCCAATATGAATAGAGGATTGTGGAACCATTGGAATTTTGTAATTCCATCTTTTGAAACTCAGTGGTATTGAGATTGGTAATTTTAAAGATGTCATTATCTTTTAAAGTAATTTCAAGTTCACCAGGATCAAATTGAAATGCGGTTCCATCTTTTGTTTTTTTTACTTGTTTGGATATATAGTTTAAAATATAAATTTGTTTAATACTTTGCATTTGTATTTTTTTTGTATATTTAATGCCCTCTTTTTCATGTTGGAAAACTAATTCTTCTTTATTATATTCTATTCTCCCATTTACTTCTCTGCCATCACATAATTTTAATAGAATATCTATTTGTTTCTTACCTTTTTTTTCTTTTTTTGGCGGTTCTGTGATACTAGGAGGGGTGGGTGTTATAGGATTAGTGGGCTCTATTATGGGAGTATCGGTTGGAAATAACATACTAATTTGAAAAAATAATATAAATATAATTTTCATTTTTTTAATCTTTTTGGTGATAAAATTCAAATACCAACATTGTGCAATCATCTTCCATTGGAGTATTAGATGAATATGTGTCTAGGTATTTTGAAACAAGTTCCACAATCTCCTCCGGTGTTTTAGATTTTATGCTATCAAGGAATTTTAAAAATACTTCTTCTCCTATCATCTCTCCTTCTAATGATCTAGTTTCAATGATACCATCTGTATATAGAACAATTTTATCACCATCTTCTAATTGAATAGATTTTTCTTCGCAATTAGGTTTCATAATTTCTACAATCATTTTTCCTCGTGCATTTAGTAGTACGGAATCTTTATTTTTTGGTAAAAAAGCTAAAGGTGGATGTCCTGCATTTGCAAATTTAAACTCTCCAGTTCTTGTATTCATAAATCCAATGATTGCTGTCAGAAAGTTTCTATCAAGTTTTCCTGATAGATTTTTCAAAACTAGATCGGATACAGATGCAGGTTTTGTAAGGGTGCTCTCCCAATATTGCAAGGAGATTTTAACCATAGAAGCGATCAAGGAGGCTACAATTCCATGACCAGAAATATCACAGATGAAAACTCCAACATGTGTATTTTTTTTACCTTCCCGTATGTCAATAAAATCTCCACCTACACCCATCATGGGTTTATATAGATAGTCGTACCTAAGATTTTTAAAAGTTTTATCTTTTTGTGGCATTAGAGATGACTGAAGCTTGCCCGCCATAGTAATTTCTCTTTCTAGATTTTTATTTTTTTCTTCTAATATTAATTTTTGGTTGTAAATAGAATTTGTTCTTTCGGTGATTTTGACTTCTAAGTTTGAAGTGTGCTCATCCAAAAATTTTTTACTTTCTGATATTGTTTTTTCTGTCAACTGATTGGCTTCTATTTCCCCAGTTTGGTATCCTTGGATTTTTTCTGCTAAAGAAATTGAAATCAAAATAACAGAAATTATATTTCCAAGTGGTATTGTATAAATAGTTACTAGATTAGTGACTATTATACCTGAGCTATGTAAAATTTGAATGATTATTCCAAAATAGAGAAGTAACCATGATATAATATACAATTTATTTCTTTTTCCATCATTATCTGAAATTGATAAAAAACCGGTAACGATGAAAATTCCTACAATAAATATACTTACTATATAAACAAAAATTGAGCTAAAATGTTTATCTATTAATAAATCCATTGGAATCAAAGAAATACACAAATAAATGAATAGTTTTAAAATAGAATGCATAAGTGGAGTTTTTGATTTAGTTTCCAAGAATTCCATTGTAAAGATTACACTCATGATCGAAGAAAAAATTATAAGTATACTTGGGTGAAATATAAAGAATTTAAAAAAACCAAAATCTGGAAAGCTACCATTTACATAGGTAAAAATAGCCAATCCTGATAATATATAAAGAGAGTAGTATCCAAAAACTTTTTCTTTTAGTAAAATAAATATTATAAAATTATATATAAAAAATGCAATCATAGATCCTATATACAAACCCAATATATAATATCTTAAACTTATATTACTTTTTATTTCTTTTCCGCGTGAAATAGAAATTGGCAATTCTATCATTTCATGGCCAATTACTTTTATGTAATATATTTTTTTTTCAAAAATATTTAAGTGAAGTGGAAAAATTTGAAAATTTGTATCTTCAGGTAAATTTTTATCTACCTGCTCATCTCCACCCCTAATTTCAGACCATGCATCTGTATAAAAATAAAAGCGAATATCATCTATTGATCCATTGGCTACTTCAATCCACCAATCTGATGAGTTTGAATTATTTTCGATTTCTAATTTTAACCAATAGGAAGATTTAGTTATGTAAAAATTTATAAAATTTTTATCAATTTTTTTAAAAGTAAAATTAGAATCCTCTAAAATATCACTAATTAAGAAATTATTTTTAGGATCTTCTAAGTAATATATATTTTTAATATATTCACGGTTATCAGTTATATCTTTTAAAAAAATTGGTTCAGCTGAAAGATTGCCAATAAGAAGAAACCAAATAAAAAATAATCCGGTTAGTTGAATCATCTAAGGAATGGTCTAAACCAGGGGATGCCAATTGAAAAAAAGACAACCAAAATTACATAGGATGAAACTATAAACTTGTATTTATTTTCAAAAGAAATCTCATCTTTTTTAATTTTAGCATTTGAAGCATGGAATAAGCCTAATGCTAAAAACATAGTGACAGTGTGCTCTACACTGAAAAATCTTAGTTCTTTATCTTTCATTGCCTTTCCCATATTCTCTAGAGCGGATGCGACAACTGGGCTTACGGAATAGAGAAGAATCCCTATGAGAAATTGAATACTCATGGCAATTGAGGTAATTTTATGTAATAATTTAAATATTTTAGAAAAATTTTTGTTTTTTAAGGAAATAATTAAAAATAAGAATGAATCTAAAAAAAGAAATAGAACTAACCATCGAAAGTAAGAATGAAAAAGCAAAACTAAATCAGCCATGCAGCCTCCAGTAAATAACCCTTTCAATTGTAATGAAAATAGTAGGATTTGCAAGCTTAAAATAAATACTTGCAAGGGTTATGGATGCAAGTGGTAATGAGAATTACCACAAATGAAACCTTCCAAAAAATGACTCTATCAAAAAACAAATTCCAAATTCATAATATCCCCTCTCTAATCTTTGATTTTTTATTTAGAACAATTGCTAGGTTCACTTCGTATATATTTGCGGTATCTATATTTTCAGCAGGTATAGCCGGTATTGTTGCGTCATTTTTTACTTTGTATTACTTTGATGCAGTTAATTTAACAGTATCTCATCAATTTATGGAAATTCTAAAAAATTTGATTATTTTTTATTGGATAATTATTGCAATTCAAAATGGTTTGTTGTATAAACTTAAAGTACCTGGTTTTTTTAAACATATAAAAAATATCAATCGGATGATAACTACATATCCTGATATAAATATCAAACAAGATTTACCAGATACGGATTATAAGATACTTTCAAGATCTTTAATGTACTACCCTCTTTTTAATGCTTTAAATTTGGTGGGTTGGATTGGGACAGCTTTTGTTGTGGTCTTGGGAGTATCAATCTATACGGAAGGTATTAATAAGTCTGTCATAATTTCCATTTGTGTAATTGTTGTTATCATAGTTTTTTTAGCGTTTACATTTGCTTATGTTTTGTCTGAATCCTTAACGGGTAAAATGCGAGAAAAGTGTAAAGAAATAATGGCTAAGAAAAAGATTCCTTATGTAGATCGTGCAACAGCAACAGTTCGAATGAAAATGTTTTTCTTTTTACTCCTTTTTACTGTGAATCTCTTCTTGTCCAATGTATTGACGTATTTCAATAGGAATGATCTCGAACAAATTATTAATTTTTTTGTTATTAGTATTTTAGTCTCAGTTCTATTGGCGAATACAATTTTTAAATTGATTTATGATTCATTAAAGCAAATTGAATTTGCATCACATGATTTGATTCGGGGTGGTTTGGGATTAATTCATTCTAGGTCATTAGATAAGGAATTCATAAATGTGACTCTTGGAATCAACAATGCATCCAAAAAATTACTCGAGTACCAGCAGCATCTAGAAGAAAAAGTTCAAAGTAGAACAAAAGATTTGAATATAGCATTGGAAAGAATCCGTGATAAAGAGTTCATCATGGAAACTGAATTAGATTTTGCTGCTGACATACAAAAAGGAATAATTCCCACAAATTTATCTCCTTGGAATGGAATTAACTTTGCAGCTTACTACCAACCAATGGGGAAGGTCTCTGGAGATTATTACGATATATTCAGACTCTCTGGCCATGTTTTTGTATTACTAGCTGATGTTTCCGGACATGGTGTTCCAGCTGCACTTATTACAATGCTTGCAAAACAAGCATTTTCAAATGTAGTACATGAGTCTTTAAATCCAGATGAAATCTTTAGGCAAGTAAATGAAATCATAGTAAATAGAGTTGAAACAAGTGATTACCTGACATGTTTTTTGTTAAAGATAGACCAAAGAAATCGTGTAATTTTTGGAAGTGGGGGACATCCAAATGCAATAAAGTATGCCTATAAAAAAGGGACTTGTGAGCTACTAGATACAAACGGCATGTTTATTGGTTCAATGCTAGAAGCTAATGAGTTTTATGAAAATGGTACTACTAAATTGAGCAGTGGAGATCGAATTATACTTTACACTGATGGGGTTATAGAACATAAAAATGTAGCAGGAGAGCAATTTGGTCTGGATCGACTCTTGGAATTAGTAAAACTTCATAAAACTGTTTCATTGAAAGAAACCGTAGAATCAATTTCGGAAAATCTAAAAGATTTCATGAGAGGGGCACCAGTTCGGGATGATATATCTATTGTTGGAATTGAATTGGATCCACGCTGGTCTACATTTGCAAATGTTTTTAATGATGGGGTTAGGCTCATGAAAGATAGACGTTTTGAAGATGCTCAGAAATCTCTGAGCTTCGCAAGGCAACTAATTCCTACATTTTATGGGTTAAATTTTCAAATGGCTACACTAAATTATCATTTGAAAAACTTTGAAATAGCAGAAAAACAGGTCATAGACTTTTTGGGAGACAAGCCGGGTGACAAACATGGTTTGAAACTCGCAATTCGGATCAATCGTAAATTGAATAAGTTACAAGAAGCTGATGAACTCTTAAAATTGCTAAAGGATGTATCACCTAGAGATGCCAAAAGACTTAGCATCAAGTAAAGCACTTATTATCTTATCTGGCGGTTTGGATTCTACAGTTTGTTTATATTTGGCTTTGACCAAATACTTATCAGTAGAAGCAATTTCATTTGATTATGGTCAACGTCATAAAATTGAACTAAGTCGTGCAAAAAAAATAGCAAAAATAGTGGGCGTAAAACACTCTATTATAAAAATTAATTCAAAAATCTTTCTTGGTAGTTCTTTAACAGATCAAAGTATTTCAGTTCCTAAAAAATCTCTTCAAAAGAAAAAGCTACCCAATACATATGTTCCTGGTAGAAATATATTATTTTTGTCCTATGCCGTTTCTTATGCTGAAAGTAGAAATATTGGAAATATTTTTATAGGAGTAAATGCATTAGATTACTCGGGTTATCCTGATTGTAGACCAAAATTTATTCAATCATTTCAAAATACTATAAATCTTGGAATTCGTGGTACGGATAGTGGTGAAATTAAAATTATGACACCATTATTAAATCTATCAAAAAAAGAAATTATCGAACTAGGTGAAAAGTTAAAAGTTCCCATAAATCTCACCCATTCGTGTTATGATCCTAGAGGTAGTAAACCTTGTGGTGAGTGTGATAGTTGTCTACTCAGAAGAAAAGGCATTGAAGAGGCAAACCTAACTCATAAGTATTTAATTAAGATGCAATGAAAGTAATATTTTATTATTTTATAAATTATTTATTAAATTTTAAAAAATGTAGTACGAATAAAATTTTTAAATGGATAGAAATATCTTTTAAAAAATACTTTTCATTTATACTTTTGATTTTTTTATTTCAAAATTGTAGTACATATTTACAATATAGAAAAAAAGATCTTCAAGATGTTGTAACCTTGGGGTTGGAAAAGCCTGGGTATGGATTGGGTATGAGAATAAGTGTAATCCCTATAGGTTTTTATTTCCAAGGGGGTGAAACTTCTCCAGGAAAATTAGACAAAGGTGAAGGTTATGGTCTCCGTGGGGGAAATTTTTCAAAATATACATCCCAACAATTGGTATTTGGATTATTTGGGGGTGAAACTTTTTTTTCAGGGAATCCTAAGTTGTCTGAAAATGGTGAGCCAATAAAAGAGGATACTGTGATTCAAACCGAATTGGATAGGGATAACTTGAAAAGTTATAATGTAAAGTATTTAAAAATTTACTCTGATCCTCCCAAAGAAAGGCAAAAACGAAATAAAGAAAAATCCAAAAAATTCTTAGTAGATTCATTATTAAAGAAAAATCCCAATCCCGCTCTATTAGCATACTTACCAGTTGAGCCTAAAAAACCAAATGGATATCCAACTGAGTACAAATACCAAGTAGAATTATTTTTTAGTTTGTACTACGGATTTCGGATTGGTATTAATTTTTCTGAGTTAGTTGATTTTCTTTTAGGCTTCACCACACTGGATATACTCGAGGACGACATATAAAATTGAACTATTTAATGGAGAAAGAATGATTGAAGTAAAAAATCTATGTAAATATTTTATTATAAAAAAAAGAAAAAGTGGATTTATTGGTTCATTGAAGTCTCTCTTTTACAGTGAGGAAGATACAATCAAGGCTGTAGATGATATTTCTTTTCAGATTCAGCCTGGTGAGTTGGTGGGTTACATTGGGCAAAATGGAGCAGGGAAATCTACTACCATTAAAATGCTCACTGGAATTTTAAAGCCTAGTTCAGGACAAATTTTAGTAAATGGAATTGACCCTTCCCTAGAAAGATCTAAAAATGCATTTCAAATTGGAGTGGTATTTGGTCAGAGATCTCAATTGTGGATGGATCTTCCTGTGGAAGAATCGTTAGATCTATTGCGCTCTATTTATAAAATTGATAAAAAAATATATGATAAAAAAATAGAATTTTTTTCTGATTTGTTAGGGATTCATGAATTTATGAAGCAACAAGCACGCAAATTATCTCTGGGACAGAGGATGAAAGCAGATCTTGCTGCAAGCTTACTCCATTCTCCAAAAGTTTTATTTTTAGACGAACCCACAATCGGGTTAGATTTGTTGGTCAAAGAAAAAGTTAGATCATTTATTCGAAGTATTAATGAAAATGATAAAGTTACAATTATTCTAACAACTCACGACATACAGGATATTGAATTTTTAGCTAGACGTATAATTATTATAGATAGGGGAAAAATTGGTTATGATGGGGGAATTGCTAACTTTAATAAATTGGTTGGCAACGAGTCTTTAGTGAGTGTCCATTTTCAGGAGCCTATAAAAAATTTAGTTTTACCCAAGCCTTACATTATAACCCAAAAACTATCTGAATTTCAGTATGTTTTGAGAATTCCTGATGAGGAACCTCTTTCACAATTAATTGAAATTTTCCAAAAAAATAATTATCTAATCCAAGAAATCAATAGAGAAAAACCTGAGTTAGGTGAAGCAATTAAGAAAATGTATGAAGGTAGGAATGATATATGACACATTTTTTTGAAACGCATCTTAAATTTATCTCAAAAGCATTTCAGAGATCCATTGCATATAAGTTAGAGTACTATACTGGACTCGCAAATGCTTTTTTATATATATTTATTTTTACAAGTGTGTGGAGGACTGTAGCATTAGAGAGCCCTGGGTCTTTAGGTATATGGACAGGAGATGCTTTAGTAAATTATGCAATACTTTCCACTCTTATTAAAGTTTCTTACGGAAGAAATGAATATCTTTTAATTAATAAGATAAAATCTGGTGATATTGCTTATGATATTTTAAAGCCGTATAGTATTCCTATTATGTATATATCTGACAGTCTGGGAGTGAGTGTATTTCAACTTTTTGCTAGAGCTATACCTTTGTTGCTTTTTTCCATTTTCTTCTTTGGAATAACTCCTGATGTAAATATGTATAAAATATTACAATTTTTACCAGCGTATCTTATTTCTTTTTTACTTTTTTTGTCATTTGGTTTTTTAATTTCTTCACTTGCTTTCTATTTTACCGAAGTTTTTAGTTTTTATATCTTAAATAGTGCATTAATTACTTTGTTGTCAGGAGCTGTAATACCTATAACTATGTTTCCCGAATCATTTATTGGAATTATTAGCTGGACTCCGTACCCATACCTTTACTATTATCCAACTGCTATATTATTGGATATGCCAATGTCATTTTCGTACAATGAGTTATTGATCCGTTATTTCATTCAACTTTTTTGTGTGAGTTCTTTAGCATTTATGATTTACAATTCAGGAATAAAAAAAATGGAGTTTGCAGGTGGATAATAAATTATTATTTTCAGATAAACTATATATATATCTTAGATTGGCTACTGCAGCAGTAAAATCTAGGATGGAATATCGTGGTAGCTTTTTGATATTTTTCTTTGTTCTGATTTTATTTTATATGGCTCAATTACTAACTATTGGAGTAGTAATACAGAAGTTTAAATCTATAGGTGGATGGTCAATGGGAGAGATGGCTTTTTTGTATAGCTTATTAATACTCTCACAGGGACTGGTTGCAAGTTTATACAGTGGATTGGTAGATTTTAGCACTCAGGTTAGGGACGGGAACTATGATAGAATTTTGGTTCGTCCTCTTTCACCCCTTATTCATGTAATCATGAACGGCTTTGAAATTACAGGTGTTGCACATATAATCTTGGGTATAGGTTCATTTATATTTGCAAATTCATTTTTAGATATACATTGGGGATTTATAAATATATCAATGTTCTTACTTGTAGTACTGGGTGGAAGCTTAATTCTCGCTGGTATTCGAATAATCATTGCTGCAATTGCTTTTTGGGCTATAAATAATAATTCATTGGTACATCTCTTTGTTTACTCTTCTCGGGAGTTTTTATTATATCCTTTGAATATATATTCAGGAGGTGTAAAGTTTTTATTAACTTTTCTAGTCCCTTTAGGTTTTATCAATTTTTATCCAGCCCACTTTTTTTTAAATAAATCTACAGGGGATATGTTCCATCCAATTTTTATTTATGCTACTTTTCCAGTGGGTGTGGTTTTATATATATTCTCACTTTCAATATGGAAAATTGGTCAAGATGCCTATGAATCTGCTGGGGGATAAATGAAGTTTTTTTTTAATAAGTTTTTTTCATTTTTTAGAAATGGTTCCCAGCACAAAAAACCTATAGTGTTTGAAAAAACAAAAATAGAAGTAATTGAAGCCGCAGAGTGGGAAGAAGAAAAAATAGATTCAGCTATCCTCTCTGAAATCAATTCAGACATTAGAGCACTCATTGATTCTTTTAAAGCACTGAATTTTAATTTACTTATTCTAAACCAGGACTATAGGGTTGTCTTTGCATCGGATCTATTCTTAACTCTAACTGATTTCACCATTGAATATTTGATCGGAAAAGAGATTTCTCAAATTTTTCCAGAGTCACTCACCGAAAGAGAAAAGCAAGATTTACTCGGAGAAATTGGTGCCATAAGTACTTCAAAGAAAATTCTATTGATCACAGGGGAAAATATTCCCGTCCAGCTTTATATCCAATGTGTAACAGGTTTAGATGAAACCTGTTATACGGTAATTGTAGTACCATTGGGGGGTAGAAAATCATTTTAAAACTCTTCTTCATAATCACCTTCCAATTGGATAGAAAGATATCCACCCGTAACATTTTTTACTTTTTTGAAGTTGTTTTCAATTAGAATTCTATTTGCTAGGTGTCCTCTATATCCCACCCGACAAGTTACAAAGTATTCCTTTTCTGAGTCTAATTCATTTAGCCTAGAGCGTAAGTCATCTACAGGTATATTGATGGAGGATTTCACGTGACCTTTCTTAAATTCATCTGGTGTTCTTACATCTATTAAGATAGAATTTCCAAGTTTGATTTTTTCGATAGCTTCTTTAGGTGTGATTGTAGGACTAAATCCTGTGAGGGAATTTTGTGCCACAAAAGCGATCATATTTATAGGATCGTTTGCACTGGAATAGGGTGGGGCATAGGCTAAATCCAGCTCTGTGAGATCTTCTACTTTTAAATTCCCTTGTATTGCAACTGCTATCACATCAATTCTTTTATCTACTCCATCTCTACCAAATGCTTGTGCCCCTAATATTTTTGAATTTTTTTTATCAAAAATTAACTTCATGTGGATCATTTGTGCCCCTGGATAGTAGGATGCATGATGTTCTTTGTGAATATAAACTATACCTACATCAAATCCCAGCTCCCTGGCTAATTTTTCAGTAATACCTGTAATTGCCGCAGTGGAATCTAGAATTTTGACTACACTTGTTCCAAGAGCACCATTATATGGGGTAGTGTTGTTATGTATTACATTATCTGCTACTATTCGACCCTGTCTATTGGCTGGTCCAGCCAAGGGAATTCTAACTTTTTTATCTGAAATTTTATTTGTAATTTCTAGAATATCACCTGCAGCATAGATAAAAGGATCTGAGGTTTGGAGAAATTTATTAACCAAAAGTCCTCCCGTGCTTCCAATTTCCAACCCACAATCTTTTGCGAGAGAGAGCTCAGGTTTTACGCCCACTGAAAATAGTACTAAGTCTGCGGGGATTTTTCGACCATCACTCAGTTCTACTTCCTTAGAGCTCTCTAAAACTCCCTTTACACCCACGCCTGTGATCACTCCCAGTTCATTTTCAATAAGCTTTTGTTCTATCAACTTTCCAAATTCAGGATCCATAGTAGACATCACATGAGGTGCCATTTCCACAATGGTTGTTTTCATATTTCTTGCATGAAATGCCTCTGCCATTTCTAATCCAATAAATCCTCCCCCCACCACCACTGCTGTTTTGGGCTTATGATCCTCTATAAACGAATGAATTCTATCCATATCAGGAACAGTCCAAAGCTTAAAAACATGTTCTGAGGTAGATCCGGGCATATTCGGAAAAATAGGATTTCCTCCTTGGGAAAGAATTAATGTGTCATACCCTAAAAATGTATCTCCATTTTTATTTCTGATTTTAAGTTTCTTATCTTTTCGATTGATTTCTAATGCTTCTGTTTCAATTAAGACGTTTACATTGTACCTATTTAAAAACCCTTCAGGGGTTTGGAGTAAAAGTTTGGATCGATTTTTGATATCACCAGATATGAAGTATGGTAGTCCACAATTGGCGTAGGAAACATAAGGTCCTCTCTCAATAAGTGTGATTTCAGCAGATTCTGATAATCTTCTTATTTTAGCGGCAGCAGTTGCACCTGCTGCTACTCCCCCAACAATTATTATTTTTTTTCCCATAATGCGCCCCTCTTTGGATGAATCTCTTTTATTAATTGGAAATTTTCTAAATAGTCAGATCGAATGGCTTTTTTATATAGATGAAAGCAAAGTGCTCTAACTCGATTTTAAACTAGTCTAAAAAATCCTTTCTAAATGTCAAGAAAATATACATATACGGGTATGGGTATAAAATTTCAAAGTCCTAAATTTTTTCCCTCTTCGATGAATTTATTTATGAATACTCCAATCTCATCTTGGTATTTTTCTCTATTTGCAATAAATGTATCGAGTCGGTTTTGGCAAATGGTTTGTAAGTTTTTAGTGGATCTAACTGAATTAGTTTTTTCTATAAAGTCTTTTGGATAAATTGGATCTGTAATGATATGAGTTAATTTTATAGGAGGATGGATTGCTACAGTCCACATTTGGAGTGCCTGGTCAAAAACATCATCTGCCATACGAAGTATTTTTCGAGTAATAGAGGGCATTTTTACTGTATTACTTTGTGTTACAAGCTCGTCCGTTCCTATGGATGCTATAAAAAACACCGGAAGTTCAAATCTATTTATAAACCTTGAAATTGCACTATTCTTTTCCCATTTAAGTTTATAAGGTTCTTCTTTAAAATTTCTAAGAAGACCTTCCTCTAAACCACCTGGATAAACGAGAATAGGAATATTATTTTTAATCGTCCCGCTAGCTTTTTTGTAATCCCTAAAATTTATTATATTATAGAGTTCTGCAAAAGAATTTAAAATAGGATTTTCAGAAAAAAATTTAGTATATCCTATTGGGTGTGGAGCTAATTGATACGAGTCATAGCAGGAATGTATCAAGAGCAGGGGATCAATAAAATTAATACTATGGTTACTTACTAACAAAAAAGGTTTTTTTTCTATATAGAATGGTTTTAATTTTTCTAACCCTATAATATTGTAACGAAAATAGTGCTTTAAAAACCAAATTAAATTATTCTGTGATTCAATAGACTCTTTCATTGTTAATTTTCTCTACTAAAGACCATTTAAAAGCATTGTAAATCATTTTTTAATATTTTAAAAATTCAAAAAATTTTACTAATGAGAAGAATCTGATTTTTTAAGTACAATCACACTCAATGGTGGAATACAAAGTTCTAGTGAGTTATGATAATTATGAACCAACCAGTGTTTAGACCATTCTCCTTTGTGATTTCCTTTGTTGCTACCACCATATTCTAAATTATCTGAATTGAAAATTTCTTTGTAAAAACCGCTTTCTGGCACACCAATTCTATAATGAAAATGTGTTTTTGGCGTGAAATTGCAGACCACCACAACAAAATTATTATAATCAACACCCCTTCTGATAAAAGATATAACACTATTTTCTGTATCACTACAATCAATCCATTCAAATCCTTCTCTATCAAAATCTTTCTCATAGAGAGCTGGTTCTTTTTTATAAAACGTATTCAATTCTGAAAAGAATAATTTTGTTTGAGAATGGGAATCGTACTGGAGCAATTCCCATTCAAGATCTGTCCATACATTCCACTCATTCCCTTGAGCAAATTCCATGCTCATAAACATTGTTTTCTTTCCTGGATGACAGAACATATACGAAAACAGGCATCTATGATTTGCAAACTTTTGCCAGATATCTGATGGCATCTTATGCAATATATTTCGTTTTCCATGCACAATTTCATCATGGGAAAGTGCCAACATATAATTTTCTGAATAGTTGTACCACATACTAAATGTAATAAAGTTCTGATGATACTTTCTATTAACATGATCTATAGCAAAAAAATCGAGCATGTCATGCATCCAGCCCATATTCCATTTCAAATTAAAACCTAATCCTCCCTTATCTGTCATTCCCGTCACTTTGGGATAGGTAGAGGATTCTTCTGCTATTGAGAGGATTCCTGGATAGTATTGAAATAAAATAGAATTTAACTGACGCAAAAAGTTACTTGCTTCAAGATGTTCATTCCCACCATAAATATTCTTTTCCCACTCCCCATCCTTTCTTAAATAATCCAAATATAACATAGAAGCTACTGCATCTATTCGAATTCCATCAATGTGGTACTTTTCAAACCAAAAAACTGCGTTGGCTAGTAAGAAATTTTTTACCTCATTTCTACCATAATTAAAGATGAGAGTTCCCCACTCTTTGTGCTCTCTCTTCATAGGATTTTCATGTTCATACAAATGAGTTCCATCAAAAAACCCCAAACCATGCCCATCTTTTGGAAAGTGACCAGGAACCCAATCTAGGATTACTCCAATCCCACTCTGGTGGCACTTGTCTATGAAGTACATTAAATCTTCTGGTTTTCCATATCTAGAAGTGGGTGCGTAGTACCCTGTAACCTGATAACCCCAAGAACCATCATAGGGATATTCTTGGATTGGCATAATTTCAATATGGGTATACCCCATTTCTAGTACATAGGGAAGTAACTTTTCAGATAGCTCATAATAGCTTAGGAAACGGCTTTCTGACTTAGAGTCTGAAACAATGACTGCCCTAGAATCCCCACTTAGAGTTTGAGGTTTTTTAGAACTTGCATCATGAATCCATGAGCCCAGATGTACTTCATATATCGATATCGGTTTATTTAGTGGTTTTGTAGTTTTTCTAGTTTCTATCCAAGTAGAATCATTCCAATTATATTTGGTAATATCATTTATAATAGAAGCAGTTTTAGGTCTTACCTCTTGGTAGTACCCATATGGATCTGTTTTTTCTTGAATTTTTCCGTCTTTTGTTTTAATTTTAAATTTGTAGCAATCTCCCTCTTTTAGACCCGGAATAAATAATTCCCAAATAGAATCATGAATCTTTTTCATTTGGTGTACGCGCCCATCCCATCTGTTAAAATCACCTATCACCGATACATTGAGTGCATTGGGAGCCCAAAGTGAAAAAGATACTCCCCATACTCCATCTACTTCAATTATATGTGCTCCCATTTTCTCATAGATATGATGATGATTGCCTTCGCTAAAGAGATGAAAATCTAATTCACTTAGTTTGCGAACTTCAAAAGAATATGGATCAAAAATCACTCTTTCCGAATTGCTCTCAATAATTTTGAATTGGTATGATGGAAGATTTTCATTCTGGATGGTGCATTCAAAAAAGTAGGGTTCATGAATTGCATTCATCTCAACCTCTTCACTATTTTCTAGAAGGAGTATAATTCGATCTGCGAAAGGCATAAATGTTCTAATTTCCCATTCGGATATATTGTTTTCTCTACTTATTTCTTTAGAACCTAATAATTCAAAGGGATTGGAATGTAGGTTATTTAAATGATTATAAATCTGATCAGAAATAAATTTTTTCATAATTCAATATTTAATAATTCTAAATATAAATCGAATCATTTATTTATATAAAATATAATTATATAAAATCTGTAATGATTCCATTTCTATTTAAAAGTAAGAAATATCAAAAATAATTATTTATACTATAGACAACATTGGACAACAAAATTAAAGTGATATTAGTTTCCAAAATTTATAAAGTTTTAATATATAAATATTTATAAATAAATTAATTCACGAATTAATATAATATAGATTTTTTCAGAGAATTCTTAAGAATGATAAGGATGGTAAATTAAATGTTTTATCAGAAATTAATATAATGTCTTTAGAGGCGGTGATTCTAGTACTAGCTGGAGGTCGTGGTACAAGGCTTTGGCCCCTCACTGCAGAGAGAAATAAGCCAGCAGTTCCTATCGCAGGTAAATATAGGTTAATTGATATTCCAATCAGCAATGCAATCAATTCTGGGTATTTTAGGATCTTTGCTCTGACGCAAGGGATGGATTATTCCTTCAATAGCCATTTGCAAAGAGCATGGTCAAAAGATTCTTTTCATGTTCAAATTGTTAGTCCCCAAAATGTTAGGGGAGATTTTGCTGGAAATGCAGATGCTGTAAGACAAATCATGAGTACAATTAAAAAACACAATCCTAAAGTTGTATTTGTAGCTTCTGGAGATCATATTGTAAAAATGAACTATGCAAATATGATCAAAGATTTACTCAATAGTGATGATGAAGCTATAATTTCTTTGTTTGTAGCTCCAATCTCTAGATCAGCTGATTTAGGAGCTGTAGATATGAGTGCATCTGGAAAAGTAATTGGTTTTGAAGAAAAAAATAAAAATACAAAACTTCGTATTTTAAATGATAAAGATCACTTTTATGCATCCATGGGAATTTATGCTTTTAAGTTAGACGCACTGATGGAAGCATTCGACAAAGTAAAAGGAAATGACTTTGCTTTGGATCTGATGCCTTTTTTTATAAATAAGGGAAAGCTAAGAGGGTATAATTTTAACCTTAGAAATGAAATACCTGGATTTATTGTAGATGAGAATGGGAGTGAAGTTTCTGTTCCCAATATGCCCGATTCAACTTATTGGGAAGATGTGGGAGATGTTAAACAGTATTTTTCTTTTCACATGTCCCTTTTGGGAAATGATCCACAATTTTCTTTTAATTCTCCCGTATCACGTTTTGATCAGCAAAATAGAAATGATTGGTGGCCCATACGTACAGAATCTAGAATAGACAATGGACCTCCAGTATTTTCTCGATCAACAATTGTCTCTGACTCTATGATGAATGACGGAGTAAATTTATCCAATGTAACCGCACACAATGTAGTTTTTGCTCCTAATGTTTTTTCCAGGGGAAGTACATTTGAAAATTGTATAATAGGGGAGGGCTCTATTATTATAAATTCACACCTAACAAATGTGATAATAGATAAACTAGCAATAGTTGAAGATCTAATTATAAATAAAGATACTGTATTGAATAATATTATCCAAGATTCTACTCAGGGAACTCTCCATAGAACAGAGGGTGGTATTATTTTTAGGAGTCCTGAAGGTGTCTATGTAATCCCAAGATATTATAATACTTTTAGATTTGCGGAGCGATTGTATAGAGTGATGCCTCAATAGATACTATTAATACTCCATTCATTCCCATCATGGTTATATTCATCATATTTGGATGGATATCCGTTTCTACGGGAAAAGAATACCAAACTTACTCTTTGGCTCCATTCAATATCCAGCAGTATATAGCTTCATGAATTGTGGAGTTGGAATAGGTGAGCATAGAGCCCGAATAAACTTTTAAAAATAAATTACTGCACTCGGGAACACCTGCTCTTACAAAATTCACTGTGGTAGAGTAGGTAGTTAAATCAAATTGTGCTGTTCCATTGTGACATCCTGATCTAGCACAATCTCCCTTGGTATCATAGGCTGTAGTGACTATCGTTTTGAGGTTTGTAAAAGTAGTTATATTATTACTTCCCGAACAAGTAATACTTGGTTTGGGACACCCAGAACTAGAACTACTAGAATTTGTAGTACTCAACACTCCAAATAGGATTTGTTTTTGTTGTAGTTCTGATTTTACTTCTGATTCTTTTGAGTTGGAGCAAAAGTACAGTGAAGTTAAAATAGTAAAGAGTAGAATTTGGTTATATGTAGTTTTCATTGGGTCTGTTTGTACTCTATAAAATGGTAGTTTTTTAGAAAGTAATTTTTTTAGACCTTCCAGCAATAACTTACAATAAAATATAAAAAGAAAAATATATTTACAATTCTCTCAAAAATAAAATACTGTTTTTAATGGTTTTGAAAATAGGATCAATTCTGGGTGTAGTAACATTATTCTTGAGTTTACTCTTTCAAAACCTCTGTTTTTCAGGGTATTTTGCAAATTCAATTATTTGTAAATGTAACCATGGTTCAACGGCAGAAAAGCATGAAAGATCCCACTCTGCTTCGATTGATAAAAAAGATTGTCACAATTCTCAATCCACACCCCATAGGTGCGTTTGTAAAAAGTCTGACATACAAAAAGTGGCTTTTGCTTTTTATGGAGTATTGCAGTACGTTGTCTCCACTAATCTAATGATAGCTCCTCCCTTCAATGAGTTGAATGAGTTCACTGTCTTTATATCTTCACATTCTCCTGAATATCCCTCTAAAATTTTTAGACCCCCCATCTTAATTTCCTAATTTATTTAGGATAAAATTCTTATATGTTTAGTTATAATTTATATTATTACTAAATCATTATAAATATACAAAATATAAAAAACTTAAATTTATATATTAGATTCCATGGTATTATTTTAGTTTGTGCCATACTAATAATGATTCAAAAAGGTTTTTTCTTAAGAATATTATTACTAAACTACATTGGAGATGTATATGAATAAGTTATACGCTTTTATTATAATGTTATCTTTCTCATTTTGTACTTTATCCACAGATTCTGCAAAAGAGAAAAACAAAAGTACTATGATGATGAGTCTTGTTTATGGAATGGGCTCTGCTGGTTATGTTTTTATTTCCAACACTGGGAAATTGGATATTGTAAAACACACAAATATGGGAGACAGCACTTACTCTGGAAGTATCTCGTTTTCCGTAAATCCTGGAGAAGTGGCCTGTACTGCAAATTACCATTGCTATATAGGTTTTAGTTCAACTGGTGATATAGCAGTGATTGATGCAAATATTACATCAACTTCTACACCTAGTTTATTACAAACGGTCACAGCTCAGGGAAAAAATCCAGTTCACATGTATACTCATACAGACACTAACACTGTATG
>Ga0209550_10000796_pt1 | contig 30208 bp, 26 predicted proteins | sample LauGreSuBDMM15SN_2_FD_187567 | JGI IMG/M metagenome (GOLD analysis project Ga0209550, IMG submission 187567) | Freshwater lake microbial communities from Lake Michigan, USA - Su13.BD.MM15.SN (SPAdes) (version 5) | ecosystem: Environmental > Aquatic > Freshwater > Lake | place: Lake Michigan... | reverse complement strand
ATTCGAACTACTGTGAAGTACAACAATCCTCGAAAGAATGAGGTGGTGATTGAGTGAGTCTAATAGTCTCTGCTTGAATTTGGGCTAGTTCTGCCCAGCAGTCGAAATTTAGGGAGTTCATTAGATCCTCTAGCGGATTCGATTACGACAACTTGATAGTATCGCTTCCACCGATAATAGGCAGAGATTTCTGAAGGGCTTGTAAATACGCATTTTTGGCTGTCTGAAGTGCAGCAGCTTGCGCTTGAAGGCGAGCCAGTTCTAGCTCTACGAACTGAATGGAAGTCAGTTGGGTTTTACACTCGTCAGACAGGGAGTCTGTGTCGTATTCTTTGTTGTCGATTTTTAGAATAGGCATGATTTATCTATTTTTGAAATGATTTTTTGACAATTATAAAAGCTCTTCTTCATTCAAGTCTGCTTTGGTAGCCAATGCTCACAGATCAAATTAAGGAGCATCCTGCTTCATAGATGCAACTCGTTAGAAACCGGAAGCTTGTAGTGTTCCAGACAGCCCTTTCTCTGTAAATCCACAGCGGTGAGCCATGAACAGATTACCCCTTACCAGGGGGGTGTGTTGTCCATAAAGAATATCCAAAGGCCAAATAGGGCCAGCATGAGAGGTATAGGCTGGCTCTCTTAATTTATCTTTTGAAACCAAAGCTAATACAGCCTGAAGATCTGGACAGGTAACGACAGCAAAGCCAGCGTTTGTTTGGGCTTTGCGCTTGGGGCTGCAGCCTATGTAAAGAAAGGTTTTCATGGGGTTTTATCTATAGGCAAATTGCAGTGCATTTAGAAAAAACCCCACCGCCTCGTGAGCAGTGGGGTTTTGGTGACTTGGTGAAGCACCTAATTAACGCTGGATGCTTTAAAAGGCTATTTAATTAAGCAACGTTCGTAGTCACGACCAGATCAGCAGAATTAACGCCAACCAAAACAACCATAGTTGTATTGGCAGACAGAGCAAGTGCTGAGCCTTGAATAACCAGCGTACTGTTACCAGCTCCGTCGGCTAAGACAGTGAATACCCCGGTGGATGCCTTGTACACGCCAGAAAGATAATATGCAAGCGTTGTGGTAATAAAACCATTGGTTGCAGTTGGGTCCAAACCAATACCACTTGTAAGCGTAAAAATATTGTGCTTTTAAGTTATTGAATTAACTAGTTATTTTTGGTTCTAAATTTTGTTAACGACTTTGTAACGACGAAAGTAGTCGTTAAACGACGTTTGAAAAAACTAATTACTTCCTCTGCTCGGAAATGGGTCTTAATAGTTCTATGGCGACAACAAATCTTTTGAAACTAAATACAGCCGCATTAGTGTGTCCAATTGACAAGTTACACATTGAAATTTTTGACTCAAACCTTAAGGGCTTTTACATTGATGTCATGAAAAGTGGCCGAAAAAGCTATCGCTTGAGATATCGGCTGAACCAAAAGCTCAGTGTTTTAACAATTGGCGATGCGCAAGTTATCTCTTGCCAAGAGGCTCAAGAACAAGCCATAGAAATCTTTCGCAAAATCAGGCTAGGAAAAGATCCAAAAAGAAGCCCATCTGCTCTCATGGGGCCCTCGGTAGCAGATTTTTTCAACAACAAGTACCTGCCATTTGTCAAAAGTTACAAGCGCAGCTGGGCTACAGATGTATCAATGGTCAAAAATCATGTGGTTGCCAAGTTAGGCCACAAGCAAATGAGCGCTGTGTCGGTCACAGACATTACGGCTTTTATTGCGGATATGAAAAGCAGTGGCTATGCCGGTGGCACGTGCAACAGGGCACTGGTTTTAATGCGCTACGGTTACGAGCTAGCGCTTCGGTGGAAGCTAGATGGTGTTGAAAGCAATCCGGTGAAAGAGATTTTGAACATCAAAGATGACAACAAAATTGAGCGTTACTTGTCGCCTCCCGAAACCATTTTGCTTCTAGATGCCATTCGGGAGAGTGAAAACGAAATGCTCCAATTTATTGTGCTGTTCTTAATTTACACAGGCGCACGCAAAAGAGAGGTGCTAGAGGCCAAGTGGAAAGACATAGATTGGACTCAGAAGTCTTGGCGCATACCCAAAACAAAGTCTGGCAAGATCAGGCATGTGCCTTTGTCGTTGGGCGCCATGAATTTGCTTGAAACACTGAGGCGTAAAATGCTTCCAGTGCAATTTCAAGACAAGCCCATTTTTTGCAACCCAAGAACACAAAAACCCTATGTGTCTTTTTTCTACAGCTGGAACAATGCGCGCATCAGGGCGGGCATGCCAAATTTTCGCATCCATGACCTCAGGCACAGCTTTGCCAGCTGTTTGGTCAATGCAGGCCGAAGTTTGTACGAAGTACAAGAGCTTCTTGGCCATGCTGACATAAAGACCACTAGCCGGTATGCGCACTTAAGCCGCGAGCGCTTAATTGAGGCCGTAGAAACGGTGCCACAGATTAAGATTGGCGAAAACATACCCCTGAGGCCGCCGTCAATTTAAAAAACTACAAATTTGATACAAATAAATACACATTAGAAAGTAAAATTAATGAGACTTTTTATATTTCAAATATAAGTTAAAAAGATTGACGTCATTTAAACTGAAATTTATTTTCAAATTTCTAACCATGAAAATACATAAATTTCTCTCATTTTTAGTTTTTTCCTTGGTATTATTGTCTGGTTGCGGCGGCGGCTCTTCATCAAGTACCCCAGCGCCTGCGCCTGTCGCCCCCATCATTCCCGTTGTGCCAGTTACCCCCACCCCGCCTTCACCCACACCTACGGTCAATAAAATCATTGTTGTTCCGGCCCTGGGTGCTTTTGGTGCAGGCGCCAACGTAGCATTTATCAGGCCTGATGGCTCACAGATTGTTGCAGCGCAAACCAATACTTCGGGCACTGCCGAGTTGGACATGGGCTCCTACACTGGCCCCTTTATATCAAGGGTCACTGGAGGCTCAAGCGTTACGTTTTACAATGAAAAAACCCTGGGAAGAGACTCATTTGGACCCAACGACACGCTCTTGGCTGTGTTGCCTTCTGTGCCCAAATCAAGTGCATCCGGTGAAGCGCCAAGCTTGGGCGTGACTGCGCTGACAAATGCTGCGGCCAGCGTTTTGATTACCAATCCAAGCAGCCCCAAAATCTCCGGCACAAGTGCAGATACCATTGCAAGTCAAATTTCAGTGGCCAACGCTACATTAGCTGTTGCCGCAGGACTTCCTGCGGGCGTAGACATGCTCTCTGCACCCAGGGCATTGAGCAGCGCCACTGACAAAATTAGCGCCACCAATCCTGTTGCTGTTGCATACGGCGCATACCTTGCTGCACTGGCACAAGCTGCTCCCACAGCATCTATTTTGGACAGCGTTAAAGCCTTGGCCGCTGATTCCAAGGCCAACAACGGCTCTTTGCCTACAACGGCCAAAACCATTACAGATGCTGGTATCAACCTGAGAGCTGTAGTTGCAGCCAACGTTGCGACTACATCACAAACTGCAAGTCTCACAACATTGACAACGGCCTTCAAGCCTGACCCGACACTTAGTTTGCCTGAGTCTAAGGCCTTGATCACCACCATTGCAACCGCCAGCAACAATGGTGTTGCACCAATTACATCCATTGTGGTTCCAGTCACACCAGTAACGCCACCTGTCATTCCCCCAGTGAGCATTCCCACGGTTTGTGTGGTGCCTTCTTTGTCTTCGGCAAACGGTACCTTTACCTTTACCCTCAGAGATTTCACCTACACGGGTTTCGTTCTAAATGGTGTGTTGTTTAGCGGCAATCTTGGCCTTAATTCCGCAGCCTCTGGTTTGATTGCCGGTACGGTAGCATCCGGTAGCTCCAGTGGCAACGATGGTTACGTTCTTTCTTCAGGCATTACTGTTCTAACCGGCACTATCACCAATGGAACTGCTGTGCTGAATGGCAACTCTTACAAAATGACTTCCAATTCAGTGACCAAAGCTGTTGAGTTTTCTTGCCCTTAAGCAGCACCCGAATACAAGATAAGAGGGGCTTGTTGCCCCTCTTTTTTGTTAACTCAAACAAGCTAGACTGCTCAATTTGATGCAAAAGTTAATTTCAAAATTAACGCAAACCCCTTGGTTGTTATTCCAAGGTGTTGCAATAATATTTGGCGCCAATGAAGCCATGGCAGCCAATGGAACGGGCGCCTTTGGTGGCCTGTCAATCACGCCTACTGCACAGGTCGATGGCGGCGTCATGACCTTTCAAGTGCAAAATCGGGTCATTGGCACTGGCAGATACGATGGCATTAACCTCACTAATGTGTTTGGCCTGTCGGACTTTTTGGAAGTTGGCGGGCGCATTGCAGCCAATACCACCAATGTCAATTTGTATTTGGGTGACGGTGGTAACAGAGACTTGTCTGCTTCTGCCAAGCTGCAACTGAACCCAATCTTTGGCTATGCAGCCAGTCCCCTTAAATTTTCTTTGGGGGCAACAGATGTTGGCGGTGCGGCCACCCTCTTTCGTACTTACTACGGGGTTGCTTCCTATGGCGCAAGTGCTTGGACAGCATCTGCTGGCTACGCCAAGGCAGGTCAGACGAATATCCTACACAATCCGCTACAAGGCGCTTTCATCAATGGTTCGTTGCAAATCAGGCCTTGGCTTGATGTGCAAGCAGAGTCCACTTCTGCTCGATCTTGGCTTGCCTTGGCCGCAAAGAACGACACCCTTCTTCCATCGTTGGGAGCGCCAAGTGGCACTACCATTTACGCCAAGCTCAACTCACAATTCAGAGGACCCGGCCTCGTGGGCGGCAGTCCTTGGTTGGATGTCGGCATCAGACTTCCGTTGGACTGGACTCAAATAAAGACTCCGCAATCAAGCCCCTTTGGCGCTATGATACAAATTGCGCAAACTAACAGCAATGCCTTAGCCAATGCACAAACTTCTGCGAATGCAGAAGTAAAACCAGAGCTTAAAGCAGAGCCAGAGAATTCTAGCCCCGCACTAGACCAGACAGAGTTAGGAAAGTATGCGCAAGAATTGGCGCAAAGGCTCATCCAAAGTGGCCTAGAAGGGGTCTCGGTTGGCGTAATTGGCGACATGCTGATTGTCAAAGCCTCAGACATGGTCTATGAACACAGCTTGCTGGACGGCGCTGGAGTTGCCTTGGGGCAGTTGGCGCAAAACGTGCCCGTTCAAATCAACCAATACCGCTATGTGCATGCTCGCTGGGGAACTCCTGCCATTGGATTTACGGGCGATATTCGTTGCCTAAAAGACTGGTTTGATCGGGGTCACAAATGCATGACTGTGGATGTGGCACAGCCAGTGTTTAGAAACTTGAACCAATGGACTACAAATGTGCCATGGGCAGTGGAAAACATGAAAGACTTTCGTTATAAGCCGCGCATTAAGCTCAGCACTGTGCAAAATTATTACGCAGCCACAGAGTTTTCTTTGTTGGACTACTCCGTTGGTTTGAATGTGCAACCCTCCATGCTGCTTTGGGAGGGGGGCTCATTGGAAGTCTCCAAGATTTTTCACCTCCACAGCACCAAAGGCTTTAACCAAGGGGAGATGTTTAATTTCACACGAATCCGAGATAGTCTGAATAGCATCATGCTTACGCACGTTCAAAAGCTACAGGGTGGGTTTTCTGGCCGAATCAATTTGGGTCAATTGGGCACAGGTTTTTACAAGGGTGGCCATGCAGAGCTTCGTTGGGACTCGCTCAATGGCCAACTAGCCGTAGGCCTTAACCAAGGTTATTGGCTGGCCGAAAACGACCAAGCTCAAGCAGTGGGTCAGCCCACCACGGTTTATGCAAGATATGCCCCGCCCTTGCGAAACTGGACCTTAGAGATGATTGCGGGCAGATACTGGTACGGTGATAAGGGGCTTTCGCTTGTATCTAGCCACTGGGTGGGCGATGTCAAGATGAGTCTTATTGTGAAGCGATCTTTGCCCCCTGTGCAATATTGGCCTGGCAAGAGGGGTGCTTCGTTTGCTGGCCTGGAAGTGTCTTTTCCGCTAACCCCAAGGCGAGCAATGACTGCAGTTAGTTTCCAGATCAAGGGCTCACCCCGAATGGGGCTAGGCCTGTTAACCCCCGTTGGTAGAAGCGATAATTACATCGTTGATCCATTTGGATTACCCATCTACATCAAGGCCTTGGTAGACTCGCCGTTGGCAGGCCAACTGGGCTCAGTCATCATGGACTACGACAGGAACAACCCAGCTTATGTGTTTGGGCACCTAGAGAGATTGCGCTACGCCTACGACAAATGGGTTAAGAAAGATTAAGACAATGAAGTTTGATCGATTCACGACAAGTCAACTGGTTTTGGCTGCAGCAACTGCAATGGTTTTATTGGGGCCAATGGCCACTTTAGCGCAGCAGTTACCACATAAAACGCATCTCAACGGCATGGGCGGCGAACATAATGCGACTTTAAATTTACTTGTGCCGGAGCTTGGCACAAGCCAAGGTGGCCTAGGTCTTACTACCCCCAACATGAGGTCTTCAGAATCAAGTACCGAAGCTGTGCGGTTAACAAGTCGCGCCATTGCTCTTGAGCCTCTCAAACCCAATGACTTTCAGCAATTTGTTTTGCAAACTACGGGCCAGCGCATTCCCATTTTTGGTTACCAGTTTTTTGAGAACATCAATGCATCCCAAGCCCAGGCCGTTGGCGCGATGCAGACCACCAACGCTTTTGCGCCTGCAGAAGGCACCGCCGTTAGCCCTGAGTACATCTTGGGTGCGGGGGATCAACTTCTGATTCGTGCATGGGGCTCTATAGATGTTGATGTGCGTGTGACCATCGATCGAAATGGTCAAGTGATCATTCCCAAAGTGGGCGCGGTGTCCATGGCAGGCGTGAAGATGTCGCAAACAGAAGCCGTGATCAAGCAAGCCTTGGCTAAGAACTTCAAGGGCTTTGACCTGAATGTCACATTGGGGCAGTTGCGCGCCATTACGGTGTATGTGGTGGGCCAAGCCAGAAGGCCTGGCAGCTACACCATCAGCAGTATGTCTACCTTGACTTCTGGTTTGTTTGCCAGCGGGGGCCCTAACTCAAACGGCTCAGTTCGCCGCGTGCAACTCAAACGTTTGGGCCAAGTTATCACAGAGTTTGACTTGTATGGGTTCTTGTCTCAAGGCAATGCATCGAGCGATGTACGTCTGATTGATGGCGATGTGATCTTTATTCCGCCCGCAGCAGGATATGTGGCTTTGCAGGGTGCGGTTAATTCGCAAGCGGTGTACGAGCTAAAGTCTGCCGGAGAAAAGTTAGACCAACTGTTGGCCGTGGCAGGTGGCTTGCCCATTACCACCGACCCCCGTAAGGTTAGCCTTGAGCGCATTAGCCCCAACTTGCCCCAGCCTAGAAGCATTCAAAATATCAGCTTGCAAAAAACGGGCGAGTATGGCTTGCAAGCTGCTTTGCAAAATGGCGATGTGCTTACTTTCTACCCCATCACGCCAGACATGGCCAATGCCGTGTCATTGCGCGGCCAAGTGGCGCAAGCTTCTCGCATGCCCTGGAAGCCTGGTATGCGTGTGAGTGATTTAATTACAGATAAAGAGACCTTGATAACGCCGAGTTCAGTGCGCAAACAAAACGAGTCATTGTTTGATGCCAATCGAAGGGCGCGCACCTTGAGAGATAGATCCAGTGAGTCGTTTGATGCGGCGCTGTGGTCTCAGCAACCCAAACTACTAGAGCCCCGCGCGTTGGTGCTCTCAGACCAGGTGGGGGAGTCCATTGAAGAAGTCAATCTAGCCTATGCAACGGTTGAACGCTTTAACCGCAAAAACTTGAGCTCTGATATCCTTAGTTTTAACCTTGGAAAAGTGTTGGCCAACCCCAAAGACATAGAAAATATAGAGCTTCAAGCGGGCGATGTCGTTACAGTGTTTTCTGCAGACGATATTCGCATTCCAATTTCCAAGCGCAGGGTCATTGTTCGCTTGGAAGGCGAGGTGCAGCGCCCGGGAATCTATCAGGTAGCCCCCAATGAAACTTTGTCTGAATTGCTTTTAAAAGCGGGAGGCCTTACGCAAAACGCCTACCTCTTTGGCTCATCGTTCTTTAGAGAAGAAGTGCGCAAACAACAAGCAGAAAATTTAGAAAAGTTGATTCGGCGTTTAGAGTCCGAAACTTCATCTTATTTGATGCAATTGGCGCAAAGTGGTGGGGGCTTAGCCGACCCTCCTATGATTCAAGCCAAATTGGCTACGGCCACCATGGCGCAAAAACAATCTCTAGAACGTTTGAAGAGTGTGAAAGCAGATGGTCGAATCTCATTGTCAATGCCTGCGTCGCTTCGCATTTCATTGAACGAGTTGCCCCGCATTAGCTTGCAAAACGCAGATAAGTTTTACATTCCCTCAAGGCCAGATTTTGTGTATGTGTTTGGCTCAGTGAACACAGAGTCAGCCCTTTTGTTCAAATCAGGTCTGAGTGTTTCCGACTACGTTAAATTGGCAGGAGTGAGTTCAAGCGCCAACAAAGATGGTGTGGTATTGGTCAGGGCCGACGGCTCTGCCATGACGCCTCAAAGCTTTTGGCGCAACGAAGTGCTCAGCGCAGAAGTTCTGCCAGGCGACACCATTGTGCTTCCAGAAAAGCAAGACCGCGAAAGCGCATGGTCTACCGTGTTTAGAAACACCAAGGACATTACGCAAATTTTGTATCAGCTGGGCTTGGGCGCTGCGGCCATCAAGACCCTCAGGCAATAAGACAGATGAATATGAGCGAAAACGCTACTTCAAATGACCAAGCCAGAATGGGTGAAATGCAAGGCGATGATGAAATCAGCTTTCTCGACTTACTGCAGGTGGTAGTAGATAACTTGAGGCTGTTGGTGCTAGGGCCTTTGCTCTGTGGCTTGGCCGCTTTAGGCGTTAGTTTCACGGTACCTCCAACTTACTCAGCCAAGACGCAATTCTTGCTGCCTCATCAGCAAAGTTCTGCTGCCAGCATTGTGGCTTCTTTGGGTGCGTTGGGCGGCTTGGCAGGCCCTGCTTCTGGCCTGAAAAGTCCAACTGATCAATACATTGCGTTTTTGAAGAGCGTGAGTGTTCAAGATGCAGTCATTGAGCGTTTTGAGCTGATGAAAAAATACCAAGCCAAACTTAAGATCGACGCCCGTTTGGCTTTGACAGAAAGTGTCAAAATTTCTTCTGGAAAAGATGGGCTAATCAGTGTGGAGGTGGACGACAAAGATCCTAAATTTGCTGCAGACTTGGCTAATGCACATGTGGACGAGTTGCGCAACTTGCTTGGTCGATTGGCGGTGACTGAGGCGCAGCAGCGGCGTTTGTTTTTTGAAAAGCAATTGCAAATTACCAAAGAAAATTTTACCAAAGCTGATTTGGCATTGAAGTCCTCAGGCATCAACAGTTCAGTTCTAAAGTCAAGCCCAGCTTCAGCAGTTGAAGTCGTAGCAAGGCTCAAGGCGGGTATATCTGTACAAGAGGTGAAGCTTGGCAGTATGCGCAACTACTTGACTGAAAGTTCGCCAGACTTCAAGCAAGCGTTAAGCGAATTGGCCTCACTAAAGTCTCAGCTTTCCAAAGCAGAAAAAGAAGAGCCAGTTTCACAAGGTGCCAGCGACTACGTGGCAAGGTACAGAGAATTTAAATACCAAGAAACGATGTTCGAGCTCTTTGCTAAGCAGTTTGAATTGGCGAAGGTGGACGAGAGCCGTGAAGGTGCCGTGATTCAGGTGCTAGACGTTGCTGAGCCGCCCGAGAAAAAAGCCAAACCCAAGAATGCCATCATTGCCATCATTGCCACCTTTGCTTCTGGCTTTGCGTTACTCTTGCTTGTTTATGTAAGAGTTGCCTTGAAAAATGCATCTCAAAACGAAGAAACAAGGCTCAAACTCTTCGCCCTTAAAGGTGCATGGCAGAGAGCGATTTGGAGACAATAAGTAGCTCCCAATTCTCGAAGGTATGTAGATGTTTTAAGACTCAGCAACCATTAATTTAAGTAGGGAGAGACGACGATGAAGGCTGTGATCTTAGCGGGGGGCCTAGGCACTCGAATTTCAGAAGAAACCTCAATCCGTCCAAAGCCGATGATTGAAATTGGCGGAAAGCCGATTCTTTGGCATATCCTCAAGACCTACTCCCACTACGGCATTAATGATTTTGTCATTTGCTGCGGGTACAAAGGCTATGTCATCAAGGAATACTTTGCGAATTACTTCCTGCACATGTCCGACGTCACGTTTGACATGAGTGTCAATAGCATGGAGGTTCACCAACGCAACGCCGAGCCTTGGCGTGTGACTCTTGTGGACACTGGCGACAACACCATGACAGGTGGGCGAGTCAAGCGCATTGCTAACTACGTCAAGGACGATGAAGCTTTTTGCCTTACCTACGGAGATGGCGTGAGCGACGTCAATATCACTGAATTGCTTGCCTTTCACAAGGCGCAAAACGTCAAAGCTACCCTGACTGCCACCATTCCCCCAGCCCGCTTTGGCGCGTTGAATTTGAAAGTAAGCCTGGTCAATAGCTTCATGGAAAAGCCCAAAGGTGATGGCGCCATGATAAACGGTGGCTTCTTCGTGCTTTCCCCTGCTGTGCTTGACTACATCATTGACGACAACACCACTTGGGAGCGCGAGCCCTTGGAACACCTCGCGAAAGAGGGTAATTTGGCCGCCTACCAGCATCATGGTTTCTGGCATTCTATGGATACGCTGCGCGACAAGATTCACCTTGAAGAACTCTGGCAATCTGGCAAAGCGCCATGGAAAGTCTGGAAATGAAACCCAGCTTTTGGCAAGGAAGGCGCGTCTTGCTTACCGGGCACACCGGTTTTAAAGGCAGTTGGCTATCGCTTTGGTTGCAATCCCTGGGCGCAAATGTAACTGGTTACGCCTTGTCACCACCCACGAATCCGAGCCTGTTCGATGTAGCTGACGTCGCTCGAGGTATGACCAGCATGTTGGGTGATGTACGTGATTTGCCAAAGTTGCTAGCAGTTTTTGAAGAGTACACCCCCGAAATCGTTATCCATATGGCGGCTCAACCACTGGTGCTCTATTCATACCAAAATCCGGTCGAGACCTATTCCACCAACGTCATGGGAACGGTTAATCTTTTGGAGGCAGTGCGCAAAACCTCCAGTGTCAAAGCTGTGATCATTGTCACCACCGACAAATGTTATGAAAACCGAGAATCGATTTGGACTTATCGTGAATTCGACCCTATGGGCGGTTTTGATCCCTACAGCAACAGTAAAGCTTGTGCTGAACTGGTGAGCGCGGCCTACCGATCCTCGTTCTTTAACAGCAATAAATACGTCCAACACGGCGTTGCCACCGCTACCGTCCGTGCCGGCAACGTTATTGGTGGTGGCGATTGGTCGCAAGACCGCTTGATACCCGATATCTTGGCTGCCTTCGAGCAAGGACGCAAGGTCGATATTCGCAACCCGCAAGCCATTCGGCCCTGGCAACACGTCATGGAGCCTCTGCGCGGCTACCTCACCTTGGCCGAGCAACTGTTTGAACACGGTCCCAGCTTCGGCGAGGGCTGGAACTTTGGCCCTACAGACGAGGATGCCAAGCCGGTTGGCTGGATCGTCGAACAAATGGCTGCGCTGTGGGGCAACGATGCCAAGTGGCAAGCCGACACCGGAGAGTATCCGCACGAGGCGCATTACCTAAAGCTTGATATTTCAAAGGCAATGAGCCGCCTAAATTGGCATCCCACCTTGCGTCTAAAAGATTCATTAGCTCTTATCATTGACTGGTCTAAACAGTACAAGGCAGGTGTCAACATGCGCCAGCAAACCCTGTCCCAACTACAAGCGTACCAAGAACTCTCCAATTAATCTATTTATAGTACTGACGATGTCCATGGAAAACGCCAGAACACAAGTCCTTCGCGAAGCAATTGCCAATCTGGTAGAAGAATATGCCGCCATTGCATTGGCTCCCCAACCCTTCCTGCCGGGCTTGACTGTAGTTCCCCCGTCTGGCAAAGTTTTGGGTGCCGATGAACTCAAAAACATGGTCGAAGCCTCACTCGATGGATGGCTAACTTCTGGCCGCTTTAATGCAGAGTTTGAAAAAAAACTTGCAGCCTTCATAGGCATCAAGCATTTAATCACCGTCAACTCTGGATCGTCGGCAAACTTGGTGGCCTTTAGCACCTTAACCTCACCCAATCTGGGCAAACGCGCAATTCAAAAGGGGGATGAAGTCATAGGCGTGGCAGCAGGATTCCCCACCACCGTTAACCCAATCCTTCAATTTGGCGCAGTACCGGTTTTTGTGGACGTAGACTTCCTAACGCACAACATTGATGCTTCAAAGATAGAAGCTGCCATTGGCCCTAAAACCAAGGCAATCATGTTGGCTCACTCTCTAGGTAATCCCTTCAATCTAGACGCCGTAACCGACTTGTGCAAAAAGTACAACTTGTGGTTAATTGAAGATTGCTGCGACGCCCTCGGCTCTACTTACCGTGGCCAAATGGTTGGTACCTTTGGCGATATTGGCACGCTTAGCTTTTACCCGGCCCACCATATCACCATGGGCGAGGGCGGCGCGGTCTTCACCAACAATGACGAGCTAAAAACGATTGCTGAGAGCTTTCGAGACTGGGGCCGCGACTGCTTCTGCGCCCCCGGCAAAGACAACACCTGTGGCAAACGCTTTTGTCAAAAGCTTGGCAAGTTGCCCGAAGGCTATGACCATAAGTACACCTACAGCCACCTTGGCTACAACCTGAAAATTACCGACATGCAAGCCGCCTGCGGCTTGGCGCAGTTAGAAAAAGCCCAGGACTTTATCCAGGCCCGCAAAGATAACTTTGCTTTCCTAAAAGCGCGCCTAAAGGACTGCGAAGAGTTTGTATATCTACCCGAACCCACTGAGCACTCAGACCCATCTTGGTTTGGTTTTCCCATCACGCTGAAAGACAACTGCTCAGTAACTCGGGTTGACTTGTTGACCTATCTTGACCAAAACAAAGTTGGCACCCGCCTATTGTTTGCAGGTAACCTGACCTGCCAACCCTACATGATTGGAGCCACATACCGTATCAGTGGCGATTTAACCAATACCAACAACGTCATGAACAACACTTTCTGGATCGGCGTGCAACCAGCACTGACTCGTGAGATGCTTGAGTTTGCAGCTCAAAAGATTGAAAGTTATCTCGGTTTGAACTTCTGAACTATGTTGATGGGCAAGACATGAGGTGGATGTTCCCATTTTTATATTGAAGCTGTCAAGTGGCGTAATTTGGAATATTTGACCCCATACTAAATTTTCAAAAAATAGGTGATGAATGAAAATAAGCGACTACATAGCAAAATTTCTTGTTGAAAAGAATATAGATCTTGTATTTACGATCACTGGTGCTGGGAATATTCGACTGATTGAATCAGTTAGCAACGCTGGAATCAAATACGTTTGTACGCACCATGAGCAAGCCGCAGTTATGGCTGCGTTAACGCGTTTTCGCGTTAGTGGCCGACCGGCTGTATGCCTAGTCACTGGTGGACCAGGCGCAGCAAACACTTTGATCGCAGTAGCGGATGCACACCTTGACTCGCTTCCCTGCATCATGATCGCAGGCCAGGAAAAGATTGAATTTATTAATCCACCCAATGGGATGCGCGGCAAAGGTGTTCAAGGATTAGATATGGTGAACATTATGCGTACTGTTACCAAATTTGCTGACTGTATTCGCCGACCTTCTGACATACGCAGAGTCCTTGAGCAAGGATTTCATGAAGCCAATTCTGGGCGCCCAGGGCCAGTATGGATCGATGTACCTCAAGATCTGCAGTGGGCTGAAATTGACCCCGATTCTCTTGAAGGATACGCCTCAGAATTGCACGAACCTAAAGAAGTATGTAATATGCAGCGTTCTGCAGCTGACACCCTGTCGCTTTTGCAAACTGCAAAACGACCACTAATTTGGGTTGGACACGGTATCAGGCTTGCTCAATGCGAGCTTGAATTCTTGCGCGTTTTTGAAGCACTTGGCGTGCCGGCGTTGGTCTCATGGCAAGCCGCTGATCTGCTTTCAGATGATCATCCATTGTTTGTTGGTCGTGCGGGCACCTATGGGCAGCGCTGGGCAAACCTTGCTCTGCAAAACTGCGACTTGCTAATCACCCTTGGCACTCGATTAGCCCTGCCGCAGCGAGGGTATGTGGATGCAGAGTTTGCCCGTGCAGCAAAGAAAGTTATTGTGGAGATTGATCCGGTTGAAATGGCGAAATTCAAATTCTCTATTGACGTTCCTGTATTGGGAGACGTAGCAAAATTCATTGACGCACTGGCGCAAGAAATGACTTCTCATGATTTCACTCAAGCTAAATATAGCGAATGGATCGATAAATGTCGAGATTGGCGCAAACGCTACCCAATGAGTCAACCGCCTAAGAGTGGTGACATTGGTATTAATTCGTACTGGTTTATTGATCGGTTATCTGAGCACTTAAATTCAGACGATATTATCGTGACAGACATGGGAACGAGTTTGACATGTACGCATGCCACTATACGGCTCAAAAAGGGACAGCGACTGATTACTTCGACTGGCCTAGGTGAGATGGGTTTTGGTCTGCCAGGCGCAGTAGGAGCAGCTCTTGGTGCTCCCAAACGCAGAATTATTCTGATCGTTGGAGAGGGATCACTCATGATGAATCTTCAAGAGTTGCAGACGCTAAAGCATCTTGACTTACCGATAAAGATATTTTTATTGAATAACAATGGCTATTTAACAATTAAACATACGCACAATGCACTTTACGGTAGCAAAGGGTATGCCAACGCTACCGACCCTAGATCTGGTGTTAGTTTTCCGGATTTTCAAAAAGTTGTATCAGCATTTGGATTGGAGTTCCGGCAAATTGAGAACTTTATCGGTTTGGACGACTGGATTCAAAGTTTACTTGACGCATCGGGCTGCATATTGGGTGAAATTTCTATGCCAGAATTTCAAGAGCTTGTTCCCAAGTCTTCGATTAAATTGCGCGAAGATGGGTCTTTATACTCGGCTCCGCTCGAGGATATGTACCCCTACCTCAGTCCTGAACAATTGAAGTCGGAAATGCTGATTCCATGATTGAATCACAACAAAAAATCGCTGAGTTAAATCCCATAATCATTGAAGATTTACAGCGCATAGCTTCAGAGAAGCTAAGTTGGGACGATCTGCGTGACAAAACTTTACTGGTGACTGGAGGTGGTGGGTTTTTAGCGGCCTATTTGATTAAATCTGTGCTAGAAGTCGGTCGTTTAAATAAGTTAAATATTAAGGTGATTTGTGTCGCAAGAAGTTATCGCAGTGTCGCAGCAAGGCTGTCTTCATATTTAGAAGCTGAGGACTTATCAGTTGTGCTGCACGATATATCGCAACCACTACCGAGTAACTTTCCTCAAGCTCAGTTCATTGTTCATTGTGCTAGCCAAGCCAGTCCAAAATACTATGGTACCGATCCAGTAGGAACACTGTTGGCAAACTCAGTCGGAACGATGTATCTGCTGGACCATGCCGTAAAATGCCGAGCAGATAAATTTTTGTTTTTCAGCAGTGGTGAAGTTTACGGAATACCGATTGACTCGGGTCAATTGATTGCGGAGAAGGATTTCGGTTACATTGATCCGATGATCTTACGTTCATGCTATGCGGAAAGTAAGCGTATTGGCGAGACCATGTGTGTAGCTTGGTCTAAACAACACAATTTGCATACAAGCGTTGTTCGCCCTTTTCATACGTATGGACCTGGAATGGCGATGGATGATGGAAGGGTTTTTGCAGATTTTGTTGCAGATGCAGTAGCGAAAAGAGATATTGTGGTAAAGAGTGACGGCTTAGCCTTGAGGCCGTTTTGTTATGTTGCTGATGCCACAATTGGCATTATGTTGGTATTGCTGAAAGGAGCTAAAGCTGAAGCTTACAACCTTGCAAATCCCGACGCAGAAATATCAATTCGTAATCTTGCAAGCCTAATTTCTAGCCTTTTTCCAGAGAGCGGAATTTCTACGCGTTTTGAAATTGCAGCTGGCAGCGAAACTTATCTCAAAAGTCCCATTTCTCGTTCTTGCCCAAACATAGACAAGATCAAAGGATTGGGATGGTCTCCAACCGTTGGACTGCAAGATGGTTTCAAACGAACTATCAAGTCTTATTTTTGAGCTTAGTAATGGGAAACTAGATTCAAATTGAAACAGAAGCCTATTCTCACAATAGTTGTCCCAACCCACAACAGGGCCAACTGTCTATCCTTGTTATTGACGACATTGGCCATCGAACTGCGTGGGCTAGAGAGAAAGGTCAAGGTCATTGTTGCAGACAATGCATCAAATGACCAAACCGGTAATGTGATCGATGTCTTTTTGAAGGCATATCCAAATACCTTAATTCTGCGACACACAGAAAATCTAGGTGCTGATGAAAACTTCTGCACCTGCGTTGACAACGTTCGGTCAAAATACTTCTGGTTCATTGGAGATGATGACTTACCCAAAGCTAACTTAATACGGCGCATTGTTAATTTGCTAGAACAAGATGATTACGACATCGTTTATATGAACAGCGAGTGGTTGACTAGCTTAACTAGTTCGGGTGAGGGAACACCTGTATTAGAACTTGAAGAGCAGGTACTTACACGTGAAGAATTCGCAAGAAAAGTAAATGTATGGACAACATTTATTTCTTGCATGGTGATTAATCTAGAGCGTTTACATGTGACCAATCCCGACATCAATGTACGCAGATTTACTGGAACTCAACTTGTGCAATTAGGTTGGGTATTACCACTCTTAATGCATGGTATGCGATTTTGCTTTATTAAGCAGAAATGCATTCTTGCGACGTCAGGCAATACTGGAGGTTATAAATTAGTAACTGTTTTTGGCAAAAATTTTGTTGAAATTGTAAAAATAATTTGTGAAAAAAATTCAGCAATACATAATTCAATCATAAAAACTTTAATGTGGTGTTTGTTACCGGGAATAATATGGAAGAGTCGATATGGAAAAAAAGAAAAATTTGTAAAAGAAAATAATTCGAAAATTTTAGAAAATCATAAAACTGATCTAGCATATTGGTTGATGCTTTTACCTGTACAAAATTTCCCTAAGCCTATTGCCTTTATTTTTTATTTATTTTCAAAGCTTTTATGGAAACTAAAAAAGTTATTTTAAAAAACAAACCAAATTTCAAATAAATTAATGAGGAATTTACAGGTTTTAATTAAGGTACTAACGCTCTGTTCGAGGTTATTTTTCGTTTTATTTTTAGCTAATAAAATGACAATTCCAGAGCTAGGAGTTTATGGTGCCTATTCTGCCGCAGTATTTTTGATGGCATACATGGTGGGGCTTGAATTAGGCGTTCTATCAAGTCGGAATATTACTATTGAAGAGTCATACATTACATCGAAAATAATAAGCAGGATGGCCATACTAATATTCACAATGAGTTTGTTTTCAATACCTATTATTTGGATTATTAGTAATTATGTAAATAATGGAAATTTTGGTATTGTGTTTTGCTTGATTCTTTTAGAGGCCTTTTGCACCGAGTACAGAAAGATACTAAATTCTTTACAAATGCCTCTTACTTCAAGTTTAGTTGATTTTATGAAAAATGCTGGTTGGGTGTGGCCTATTATTTTTCACTATCAATTTAATTGGGATAGTTTAAATATAGAAGTAATATTAAATGCATGGGCAATTGGCTTGATCAGCGGAGCTATAGTAATCCTGTACAGTTTAAGAAAATATATAATTTTTGAAAAAGACTTACTTAATAGAAGTTTAAATTTTACATCCAATCAATTTTTAATATTTTTTAATGGATTATCTTTTCTGTTTATTGAAGTATCTGGAAGACTAATTTTAAAATTAAAAGGTGATGCAACTGATCTTGGTTTATATACTTTATATTCTGGTTTTGTATTATCTATTCCTATTCTGATTTGGAGTGGAACTCTTGCAATTGATTATCGAAATATACTGAATTCAGTTCAAAAAAATAAAATGATAGATTTCAAAATTAAAGTTGAAAACAATTTTATACGCAGCGTCTTTTATTGGGTATTTTTAACGATCATGTCAGTGATAGCAATTTTGATATATTTAAATTATTTCAGTAAAAAAGAATTTTACGACAATATTAATAGTTATTTTCTAATGTTACTAATACCACTCGTCAATTTATTTGTAACTAATTTAGCCAACGTGTTGCATTTAAATAAAAAAGATAATTTGATCGCTTTGGCTTATGCCATTGGACTAACATTATGCATGCCTTACTATATTTGTAATAAAAATATTCACCTCAATGAAGTAATTTTATGCACATTCTTGTCATACGCGATAGCAGCAATTATGATGTATTATTTTGTTTGGAAAAATTTTGAAATTAATTTAATATCTAGTTTTATAAAGCGATTTTAATAAATAAATTGTCACGATAATTTATTTATATATTATTATGACAAGTATTATAATTATTCTAAATAAATTATTTAATTCATATGAAAATATATATTGAAAAGATAAAATATCTTGGATTTTTAGGCGTTTTAAGATTAATTAGAGATTTATTAATTTCAGCATTATTTTTTAAAATTGGAACTTTAGTCAGATATCCGTTTTATTTAAGAAGTTTAGGTACATTAGAAATTGATACAGGATTTAGAAGTGGACCTGGCTTAGTAATTGATATTTTGAACGATAAAGCAAAAATAAAGATTGGGAAGAATTTTAGAGCTAATTCAAGATTACACTTAGGATGTGCAGACAGTATAATCATTGGAGACAATGTTTTAATTGCTAGTGATGTTTACATATCTGATCATACTCATGGATCATATAGCTATGAAATTCAAAATCATCCAGAAACTTTGGTCAATCATCGCGAATTAGTCTGTAATAAAATAAAGATAGCCAATAATGTATGGATAGGAGAAAAAACATGTGTTTTATCAGGTGTAACGATTGGTGAAAACTCAATTGTTGGAGCATTATCTCTTGTCAATAAAAATATCCCTCCTAATTCTATGTATGCTGGTATACCTGCAAGATGCATTAAAGTATTTGATTCAAATTCTAACAAATGGATAGCTCCGTAAAATTTAATGAATAAGCTAAAATATTTTCTAATTAATTTTTATCAATAATGGTAATTAATCAACTTTTTAGTATTTAAAATTGAAAAAGTTTTAAATTTTATAAGCTAAAATCTGTGGTATTTATTATTTCATTAATTATTAACATAATTGCTTTAGTTTTAGAGCGATTGGTTGGCATTGGGTGGGATTTTCATGTTGATTCAGTAACTTATATAGAGAGCATTAATAATTATAAATTAACAAGTATTTTAAGTTTAAGTGATCTTTCAAACAATTTGCATTACTATGTTGTATCGCTACTTGGATCTATTGAATTAGTTATTAGTTACAATATTATTTTGGCTTCAATAACTAATAAAATAATTTATGACAATGTAATACGTAAAATTAGTTTAAGATCTATTAAGATAGCATTGATTATATTTCTCTTTAATCCGTATAAAATTCATTTAGCAACTACAATTTTAAAAGATACAGCTATAATTTATTTTTTGACTATTGCATTATTTTCAAAATTCTCAATTATTGGAATAATAATGGGTGGACTATATAGAAATGCTTTTGTATTTTATTTGGTATTTAATCAAAAACTTAGTAAATACTTTTATATTTTATTTCCTATTATTATAATTTGGTATTTTTATATCGTAGGCTTTTCATTTATTAGTTTTGAAGAGCATATAGGTAGTGAAATGATATTCAGAGAATTTGACAAGATTCCAACATTTAATCAGTACGGACCTTTCGTTGGCGCTTTTCTGCGTGCAATTTTATGGCCGATTGCAGTTCTTACAGGTTCATTTTTTATTGTAAGTCCTACTTTAGAGTATTTCCCGTTATTTTTAGGATCACTTTTTCTTTTATTTGCATTATTTAAAATTAAAATTACCCCTGTAAAATTATTTCCATTTTTTCTATTGTTTTCTTTTTACGCAATAATTACTCCTGGCTTTACAACATACTACAGATATATATTTCCTATTCTTTCTTTAATTCCATATGTACATGTTTTTATAAACAAAAAAATTTATTTTAATTAATGAAATTTGAATGAATTTAATTAAATAATTTAAGAATGAATAGAAAAATTTCGATTATTGGATCAGTGGGACTCCCAGCACGTTATGGAGGATGGGAAACACTGGTTGATCAAATTACCCTTAAGCTTGGTACTAAATATGACTTTACTGTATATTGCTCTAAAATTAAGTACAGTGAATATTATTTTGAGTATAATGGTTCCAAATTGGAATATATTAACTTAGATGCAAATGGCATTCAAAGCATATTCTACGATATCTATTCAATGATTCATTCTTACAGAAAATCTAACATAATTTTGATTTTGGGTGTTTCTGGCTGTATTTTTTTGCCATTACTTCGTATTATTTGTGATTGCAAAATTATTGTTAATATTGATGGATTAGAATGGAAGAGGAAAAAATGGGGCCCCGTGGCAAAATTATTTCTTAAAATTTCAGAGTCAATAGCGGTTCGATACTCTCACGTTGTTATTGCAGACAATAAAGTTATATTTGACTATGTTAAAAATACATACTCTATAACAAGTTTGCTCATTCCTTATGGTGGAGATCAAGTATTAGTAAAATCGAAAAATGATGACGTCGATATTGATGTATTAAAATTATATGATTTATCAATCAAAAAATATGCTATAACTGTTTGTCGAATAGAGCCTGAAAATAATATTCAATTAATTATTGATTCTTTTAATAGTTTTAGCAAATTAAAATTAGTTATAGTAGGTAATTGGAAAAATTCAATTTATGGAAAGAATTTATATAATAAATTCAACAATAATAAAAATTTATTATTATTAGATCCTATTTATGATCCATTCAAAATTAATAAATTAAGAGAGAATTGTTATATCTATATTCACGGGCACAGTGCAGGTGGCACGAACCCCTCTCTTGTAGAGGCTATGAATATGCATCTTGCAATTCTTGCTTTTGACTGCAGTTTCAATAGAGAAACCACAAACTCTATGGCTTTATTTTTCGATTCAGTTGATTCTTTAGTAGTTCACTTAAGTAAATTGACTGACATGGATGTAAATAATTTAGGTATTGTTATGGGTGCCATGGCAAAGGAAAGGTATACATGGGCACGTGTATCTTCAATGTACGATGATATTTTTGCCATTTGATTTTTAAGGTTCCAAAATGCGATCGGTTGTTGCGGTAACTGGTGCTTCAGGTTTTATTGGACAAGCAGTTTGTAATGAATTGCTTGATCGTGGTTTCATTGTTCGAGCAATGGTGAGAGCTATAAAACCTACTCAACAGACTGTCAGCGTTAGGCTGCAGTATGTTGCTGTCGGTGACCTTTGTGCCGAAACGGATTGGACAGAAGCTCTTAGGGAGGTAACTTGTGTTGTTCACTGCGCTGGACGCGCTCAAGTGATGAACGAGATGGATGGCGAAGAGTCCCTAGCAACTTATAGAGCCATCAATGTGGCAAGTAGCAAGCGTCTGGCGGAGCAGGCTGCATCATCTGGTGTGCGACGTTTGGTGTTTTTGAGTTCGATCAAGGTGAATGGTGAGTGTACTTTTCCCCTTTCGAAAGGCATCCCGCCAAATGGTAGGCCGGAAGTATTTAAGGCTTCAGACTGCCCAGCGCCGATGAGCTCATATGGTCAGTCTAAGTGGGAGGCAGAGCAGGTTTTGTATGAAGTGTCATCCCAATCGCAGTTGGAGGTGGTAATTTTGCGGCCGCCGTTAGTGTACGGGCATGGTGTGAAAGCTAATTTTGCGACCCTTTTGAGCGCGGTTAAGCTAGGCTGGCCTTTGCCACTGGGTGCTGTACAAAATCGACGTAGCCTTGTTGCTTTAGACAATTTGGTGGATTTAATCGTCAACTGCATAAAGCATCCCAAGGCTGTCAATCAAACTTTCTTGGTAAGCGATGGTCAAGACGTGTCAACCAAGGAGATTGTGGAATTTATGGCACTTGCAGCAGGAGTGACTCCTCGTTTTTTACCCGTTCCCTTTTGGGTTTTGCAGCTTGGAGCCTCGTTGTTGGGTAGACGTGATGCACTTCAGCGTCTTTGTGGAAATTTGCAGATCGATATTTGCAAAACGAGTAGTTTGCTAGACTGGGTGCCGCCAGTGTCTGTGCAAGAGGGAATGAGGCGGTGTTTGACCTTGAAGAACTAAATAAGTCTTTGGTTAAATTTAATGGAAGTCAACCTATCTTCATTGGTAGAAGTAGCATGGAGTGGTAATGAATCGTGTATTTGATTTTTGTTTCTCTGCTTTGGGATTGATCCTGTTATCTCCTCTATTAATGGTCTTGGCTATTTTTGGCTTTTTTGAAAACTTCTCTCCTCTTTACTTTCAACAGCGAGTCGGGCGGTATCAGCAGCCATTTACCTTAGTGAAATTTCGCACAATGCGCTTGGGTACTGCATCGATGGCCACCCATCTTGCAGATGTAAATTCGATTTCCTCATATGGAAAATTCTTACGCCGTACCAAACTGGATGAGTTGCCGCAGCTTTGGAATGTTCTGAGAGGCGACATGAGCTTAGTTGGCCCTCGTCCGTGTTTGTTCAACCAAGAGGAATTAATTGCAGAGCGGGTTGCACGGGGAGTCTTCGCAGTAAGGCCGGGAATTACAGGGCTGGCACAGATCAGTGAAATTGATATGTCAACCCCAAAATTGTTAGCAGAGACTGACGCTCAATTGATCGAGTCACTAAACTTGCGAGTTTATATTTATTACATAATCGCTACCGTTTTTGGAAAAGGATCTGGAGACCGTGCAAACTCTAAGTAATTGCTGGTTCTGGCCTTAAAAACTAATAATCGTATTCATAGTTGCAGTTATAAATAAACTGACTACACTTTCATGCAGCAAGCTAATTCACTGATGCATTGAAGGTTGACGCTATTGAAGTTTCAATCAGCTGAAATTTAATTAATTCATTGATAAGTTGATGGGCTGCATCAGGATTATTTAATTTGCATGCACTTAACAATTCATCAATTAGCGACCTTAGAACCTGCTCAGGTAAAAAGTCTTCCATGCCCATGAATATTTCTGGATGGTCCGTAGCAATCGGATTCTCACCAATTAACAATTCTTCGTAGAGCTTTTCTCCGAGGCGCAGACCTGAAATTTTGATTTCAATATCGCCCTGATTATTTGCATCCTTAACTTTTAAGCCCGACAATTCAACCATTCTTTGAGCCAGTTCAATAATTTTGACAGGCTCGCCCATGTCTAGTAAAAACACCTCACCATTACCCCCCATGGCACCAGCTTGCATCACAAGTTGTGTGGCCTCAGGAATGGTCATGAAGTAACGGGTAATTTCTGCATGGGTCAGAGTGATGGGGCCCCCTGACTCAATTTGCTGCCTAAATCTAGGGACTACAGAGCCGCTAGAGCCAAGTACATTTCCAAAGCGAACCATTGAAATTTTGGTTGACTTTTGGATGCTTGCTTTGGCTTGCAATATCATTTCAGCGGCCCGTTTGCTGGCACCCATCACATTGGTTGGCCTAACGGCCTTGTCAGTGCTGATTAAAATAAATTGATTCACCTTGTGAGCAATTGAGGAGTTGATGCAATTGAGTGTTCCCTGCACATTGTTTAAGATACCTTCACATATATTGTGCTCCACCATGGGCACATGCTTGTAGGCAGCAGCGTGATAGACCGTGTTGGGGTTTTCTTTAGAAATAACAAAGTCAATGCTTAATGGATCTCTGACGTTGCAAAGTCGAGCCACTACGACCGCACTTGAGTTACTTTTGACTAAGTACTCTGTAAGTTCTGCTTCAATCTCATAAAGGGCAACTTCGCTCATTTCCACAAGTACGAGCTTACTTGGGTTGCGTTTCAAAATTTGCCTACAAAGCTCTGAGCCGATAGAGCCACCGGCACCCGTCACCAATACCACTTGGTTGCGGGTATTTTTGTTTAGGAGCAATTCGTTGGGGCAAGTAATTTCTCGGGCTAATAAGTCCTCAATTTGAACCTCTTTAAGGTCATTGATAGTCAGCTTTCCTTCTGCCAATTCAGACAATGTAGGCAGTGTGAGAACTTTTACGCCATAGGCAGAAATATTTTTGATAATTTGGGATTTTTGCAAACGGCTGAATGATGGCAGTGCCATCAAAACGTGGGTCACTTCTCGTACTTTAATGAGTTCTTCAATCTTGTGAGTTGGGTAAACTTTGAGAGATTGAATAATGGCGCCTTGAAGGCTGACGTCGTCGTCCAAAAATCCTGCAACTTCAGTTTCCTTAGAGCTCAAAAGTGCCATGGCAAGTTGCCGACCTGCATCGCCAGCACCATAAATTAGGGCTATCTTTGTTTTGGTGTTGCCCAGTGATGAAATTGAACCATTGTTAGACAAAAGGATAGCCACTAAAAACCGGCTACCTAGAAAGAAACTAAAAAACAGGGCTGGCTGCGCCACACCTAAAGAATTAGGAATGTCGTTAACACCGTATAAAGAAAAGACGCCAAAAATCAGTGCATTAACGCTCAGTAAATAAAAAGAACTTTGAGCCAAACTTTTGAGACCTAGGAACCTTGCTACGGTTTGGTAAGTGCCAGAGATCCAGAGCACGCCAATTTGAAGACTGGCAATTAAGGTCGCAATGGTGAAGGCCTCTGTGCTGCTTATCAGTTCATGGTTCCTAATCTCAATAAACAAGAAGCCAAATGTACAGGCTAGACTTATTAACAAGTCAAAGCCCAAGCTGATCAGCCGTTTGATCTTGCGCGGTAGTGAGACTAAGTAATTGGCTACATTGTGTTTCATAATGCTCTAAGTAATTGTAATTTCAAAGCTTTTCAATATTAAATTTAAAATTTAATTTGTGTTTCTAAATCATTTATGTTTGTTTTGTCTAAGCTTTTATCCGCCATTACTCAGCCGCTTTTCTGGCTTAGCGTTTGGTGGTGTCTTGCCTTGGTTTTACTGCCTCGTTTCAGACGTTTTGCAGTATCCATGCTCTGGGGTGGACTGATTGTTTTGGGCTTGCTGGGGTTCAATGCAGTACCTGAAACTTTACTTCGATCACTAGAGAGTCGGTTCAAAGCACCAACTTTGACCCTAAGTGACCAATACGCTGGTGTGATTGTGCTGGGAGGTGCTACCGGTCACTCTGGTATCTACAAAGCCCATGGGCAGGTGCCCTTAGCTGATGCTGCTGAGCGAATGACCACGCCTATTGCCCTCATGCTCAAGTTCCCGCAATTAGAACTCATATTCTCAGGAGGGGAAGGGCGCTTGGTGCCTACTGGCACCACCGAGGCAGAACTCGCCAAGGTCTTCTTCGAACAGCAAGGGGTGGACATGAAGCGAGTGACCCTAGAGTCCGAGTCTAGAACAACACGCGAGAATGCACTTAGAGTGGCTGCACTTTTAGGCGAGCGCTGCAAACAACCTTGGCTTCTGCTAACGTCTGCCTGGCACATGCCTCGATCGATGACAGAGTTTCAGTCCGTAGGCTGCAACGTTACTGCCTACCCCGTAGACTTTCGAACGGGAGAAGAAATTTCTTGGACTGATTACGCCATGGCCAGCAGTTTGATGGCTTGGCAGACGGCTCTGCATGAGTTGCTAGGAATGTTTATTTATGGTCTTACGAGGTAAGCCCTTTTATTTGCATTCCGTAGATGAATTTGGGCCTTACTTTGTTTTGCCTTATCTTATTGAAATTAATTTGCTGAAATGGCCACAGTCGCTACGTTGCTGTCCACTTTGCCATCGTTGATTATCAAGGTGGCCACATAAACTCCTGCCAGATCGGCCACGAAAGTGGGTGCCACCGCTGTGGCTGAAGAAAGAGTGGCAGTGCTACCTGTTGGCTTGGAGGTAAGCGTCCATTTGTAGGTCAAGATATCGCCTGCGTTGGCGTCTGTGCTGCTTGAGCCACTCAGGGTAACAACGGCAGTTAGCAGCACAGTTTGATTATTGCCAGCATTGGCAACGGGTGCAGAGTTGGCCGCCGATACTGTAACGCTTGTAGCGGCAACCTCGCTATCTACTTTGCCATCATTCACAATGAGGGTTGCCACATAAACACCCGCTTTGTCTGGTGTGAAAGTAGGCTTGGGTGAGCTTAAAGAGGACAGGGCGGAGGTTGATCCTGTGGGCTTAGTAATGATGTTCCAACGATATGTGAGGAAGTCAAAGTTGGCATCTGTGCTAGAGGTGCCGTCCAGCGTTACCAAAGTAGCCACCGAGACATTTTGGCTGTTACCGGGAACGGCCACTGGGGCAGAGTTAGCTGCACTTACATTGACTGTCATTGCAGATGGTTTACTGTCTATCTTGCCGTCATTCACAATCAGTGAGATCACGTAGATCCCCGCAACGTCTGGGGTAAAGGTGGGTGCAGGCGAGGTGGAAGTGATGGATGCAAATTTGCTGCCGGTAGGCGTGCCAAGGAAGCTCCAGCGGTAAGTCAAGGCGTCTAAATTGGCATCTGAGCTTGCCGTGCCATCTAAACGCACCAAACTGTTAAGCGCAACGTTTTGGCTCACTCCTGCATTGGCAACAGGCGCTGAATTATCTAGGCTTGCAACTACAGACACATAAGACACCAAACTATTGTCTTTACCATCGTTAACAACTAGCGATATTCTGTAAATACCAGCCAAGTCAGCTGTGAATGTGGGCTTGGCCGAGGCAACAGAAGAAAGTACGGCTTTGCTGCCAGCGGGAATTGATGTCATCTCCCAAACGTAGGCCAACGTCGAATTGTTTTCATCTCTGCTTGCCGTGCCGTCTAAAGTCACCAAGCTACCGAAGTTAACGTTTTGAGTGAGACCCGCGTTGGCAACTGGAATTATGTTGGATGTAGGCTTAGAAATTTCTCCCGGCAAGATTCCAAGTAAGGCAGAGTTTTGGCCACCGCCACCGCAAGAAATTAAGGCAGGCAATAGTGAAATTAACAAAAGAGCGCAAAGTGATTTTTTCATGGCCTAGATTATTGGCAGTTTGGGTTAAAAATGTCGATGCTTTCCGGATACTTCATGCCTGTGTTGTTGTAAACATCGACTGCCGTCCCTAATACGCCCCCAAACAAAATATTTCCAAACATGCTTGTGGTGGGCGTGGGCAAAGCTCTAACAGTAAAACTGGGCACATATTTACCCTTGCATGAAATTTCAAGGAGGCTATTGTCATTTGTGATGGTGACCTTGCCGGGTGCAGAAACCAACCAGCGGCCTTTGCCGTTTTTGAGAGTGCAATTAGCTACTAATTGTTTTTCTGCACAAAACAAGCGAACGTTGACTTCTTGCTTGTCTTCTTCCAAAAGGGTGGCACAACCGCTTAACAGGCTAGCAAAACCAACAGCTAAGGCAAGTCTTAGGAGTCTGAAATATTTCTGTGTGGGCATCACCATGGCGGGCTTTCTCAAATGTCTGAAATGCTATTGGTCCAGACGTGAATCGTCAGGAGACGTTCTATCTTGAGGTAATTGGATGTCAATTCTCCGGCAAATATTCAATCTTAAAACTTAATCAAGCAAGTTTTGCGCCTTCTATAAATGGCAAACTATTGCCGTTGCTATCAAATATTTTTTCAAAATCTTTGAAAACTTCATATAGGAAGATATAGAATTTGTTCCTATATGAATTCCGTAATTCGCGTTCCCCTCAACACCACACCTGAGCAATTTGCGCGGCTGCATGCCTTGCAAACGGCTTTTGCACAGGTTTGCAATGCCTTGGCGCCAGAGGTGCAACGCACACGTGTGTGGAACAGGGTGGCTTTGCACCACATGCATTACCGTGCATTGCGCCAGAATTTTCCTGCTATGGGTTCACAAATGGTGTGCAATGCCATTTATGCCGTGTCTCGGACCTCGCGCTTGGTATTTCAAATGCCCGGCAGTCCGTTCAATTTGGCTAAGCTAGGCAGCAAGCCCTTGCCACTGTTGCAGTTTGCCAACAGTTGCCCTGTGTATTTTGACCGCCACACTTTGAGTATCAAGGGCTCAAACTTGTCTTTGTTCACTTTAGGTGGCCGTATGCATTTTGAGTTGACCTTGCCAGAAGCCCAGCTTGCATTGTTCAAGATGGCCAAGTTAAGAGAAATTTCTCTCACACGCCGCCTTGATGGCCTGTACGAGCTGGCCTTCTGGTTAGAAATCCAACAAGCACTGACCCAGCAGCAAGCGCAAGATGCCTTGGATGCGCCGGTGTCAGCTCAAGATGAAGCTGTGCCTGCATCTTTAATGCCCCAGTCCCCCATTCCTGATTATGTTTCCGTAGAGGTTGCTGCATGAAGCCCCAAGCCCCCCCGTCCGAACTGACCTTGGCGTTTGCGCCTTTGAATCCGGTCATCTTAAAAGCCATTGGATTTAGCACGCTCATTAGCTTGCTGGCCCTGATGCCCACTGTTTACATGCTCGAGGTCTATGACCGTGTGGTTAACAGCCGCAGCGGCATGACCTTGCTCATGCTCACGGTGCTTATTGTGTTGGCCTATGCCGTCATGGAGCTTTTAGAGAAAGTGCGCGGCTCTTTAATGCGGGCCGCTGGCGTGCAAGTGGACGAAGCATTGTCGAAGCGAATTTACGACGCCATGTTTCAGGGTTTTTTAAAGCGCCAAGTGGGCGGCTCAATGCAGGTGCTTAACGACTTGAAGGTGGTTCGAGAATTTTTGGCCAATCCTGCGCTCATGGCCATTTTAGAAGCGCCTGTTGCGTTGGTGGCATTGGCCTTGATTTTTGCCATTAGCCCTGTGTTGGGCTGGGCTTCGGTGGTGGGTGCCATTGCGCAAATTGGTGTGGCCTTTATGAACGAGCGCGCCACGCGCAAACCTTTGAACGAAGCCAACCGCAGTGCAGTGGGTGCGCAGCAATTTGCAGAAGCCTCCCTTCGCAATGCCCATGTGATGGAGTCCATGGGCATGCTCGATGCCGTACATGACCGCTGGCAAAAACGTCAGCAAGAATTTTTGGCTTATCAGGCCACGGCTTCTGAAGGCGCTGGTTTGTGGACGGCCATGTCTAAGGCGGTTCAGCAAGTAATGTCTTCTTTGTTGCTGGGCTTAGGAGCCTGGTTGATGCTGAACAACATGCTGAATGGCGGTGCCAGTATGATGATCATTGGATCGGTGTTGGGCGGTCGTGTGTTGGCGCCCTTAAGCCAATTGGTGGCGCAGTGGAACAGTGTGGTCATGGTGCGTGCCGCATGGAGTCGCTTGGAAATGCTGTTGGTCCAAGTGCCCGCCAAACCTGAGAGCATGTCCTTGCCAGCGCCCAGAGGTTTTTTAACTGTAGAAGGCTTGATGGCTGGCGCACCAGGCCAGCAAGTGCCCATTGTGCGCGGTGTGCAATTTGCATTGAACCCCGGCGAAGTGTTGGCGGTGGTGGGTCCTTCAGCTTCTGGCAAAACCACTTTGGCGCGTTTATTGGTGGGCTTGTGGCCTTCCATGGGCGGCAAGGTTCGCTTAGATGGCGCCGATATGCACACATGGGACAAAACAGAACTTGGCCCTTATTTAGGTTACTTGCCACAGGGCGTTGAGTTGCTAGAAGGCAGCTTGGCAGAAAACATTGCGCGCTTTGGTGAAGTGGACATGGCGCAAGTGGAGGCTGCTGCAAAGTTGGTGGGTGTGCACGAACTGATCATGTCATTACCCGATGGCTACAACAGCCCTGTGGGGCGGGATGGTGCCATGTTGTCTGGCGGTCAACGCCAGCGCGTGGGCTTGGCGCGTGCACTTTACGGCAAGCCGGTGTTTGTGGTGCTAGATGAACCCAACTCGAGTTTGGACGAAGCCGGTGATACCGCCTTGGCCAACGCAATTGCCGCTTTAAAACAACTGGGCACCACCTTTGTTGTCATGACGCACCGCACCAGCGTGCTGGGCGTGGCCGACAAAATGCTCATCATGCGCGACGGTGCGCAGCAAGCCTTTGGCCCACGAGATGAAGTGTTGGCCGCTTTGCAACAGAAAGCAAAATCATGAAGATTCCAGAAATATTCAATCGCGACGAGTTGTCGCGCACCTTGTGGGGCTTTCGATACGAGTTCATGGTGGCCGGTGTGTTCAGCCTGGTGGCCAATTTGCTCATGCTCACACCCACCATTTACATGTTGCAGGTGTTCGACCG
>Ga0209550_10000795_pt1 | contig 30216 bp, 24 predicted proteins | sample LauGreSuBDMM15SN_2_FD_187567 | JGI IMG/M metagenome (GOLD analysis project Ga0209550, IMG submission 187567) | Freshwater lake microbial communities from Lake Michigan, USA - Su13.BD.MM15.SN (SPAdes) (version 5) | ecosystem: Environmental > Aquatic > Freshwater > Lake | place: Lake Michigan... | reverse complement strand
TTTTTCGATGTTTATTTTCTTTTTAGCAGCAACATTAATCAGTGATTTCACTTCGGTGTTGATTGATGTTCGAGACAATCAAATCATTCTGCCCAAGCCGATATCAGACAAAACATTTCTGTTTTCTAGGCTCCTCCACATCCTCATCCATATTTCAAAATTGGTCATCCCATTAAATTTGGCTGGCATCATCACCATAGGAATTACAAAAGGAATGGGTGCAGCAGTTTTATTTGTGGGAATTCTACCCTTCGCAATTGTGTTTACGATTTTTCTGATTAACGCATTGTATTTGGTGATATTGAAAGTTACCACGCCTGAAAAATTCAAATCAGCCATAACTTATTTCCAAATCATTTTTGCAGTACTCATCTATGGTAGCTATCAAATTATCCCAAGGATGATTGATGAAACCACATTAGAAAATTTTGCTATTCCAGAAAATGGTTTGATGATTATTGCCCCTCCCTATTGGTTTGCAGCGGCCTGGAGCAGCTTGTATCACTTTAAGGGATCATGGTATCAGATTTCATCTGCAAGCCTAGCAGTTGTTATGCCAATTATTTCTGTATGGTTGATTATCAAATATTTTGCCCCATCTTTTAATAGAAAATTGGCAATGATTTCAGCCAGTGATCAGGCTGAGTATAAAACTGCAACATCAATTGAAGGGAGCAAATTGTCCAAAACAACTTTAAAGGAAAAACTATCTGCTATTTTTACAAAGTCAGGTGCAGAACGAATGGGGTTTGAATTTACGTGGATGATGACTGGAAGAAGCAGGGATTTCAAAATCAAAACTTATCCATTTTTTGGATACTTGGCGGTGTACTTGGTGATGTTCTTCATCCAAAAAAAGAACTTCAGTTTTGACAGCATACGAAACGATCAAAATTCAGCAAAACTTCTATTGCTAATTTCAATTTACATGATTGGCATATTGTTGATGCAAGCGATTACCAATATCAGGGTGTCAGACAAATTTAAAGCCGGATGGATATTTTTCACTACTCCGATTAAGCAACCTGGTAATGTAATTTCCGGAGCAACAAAAGCGTTGATTTTTAAGTTTTATTTGCCTTTTGCGCTGACTGTAAGCTGTGCCTTGATTCCATTTTTAGGATGGCAAATCCTGCCAAACATCATTCTTGGTTTGTGCAACCAGTTGTGTATTGCATTTCTGATGGTATACATAAGCGTAAGGGATTTACCCTTTGCCAATGCGGAGATTGGAAAAGTTAAGGGATCAAATTTTGCGAAATCAATGCTGATGCTTCTCCTTCCGTTTGGCATGGGTGGTTTACATTACATGATTTATTCCTTTACTGCCGTGGTTATTATCTTGGCAATACTAGCAGTAATAGCAGTGTGGTTGATTTCTAGCAGTGTGTATAACAGAGGCTGGGAAATGATAAAAACCACCTATGAGTAAATGAAGAAAGCTTCCCCTATATCTTCTCTTCAAATAAAACATGCTTGTATTTATTGTAAAGAAAGGATGCTGCTAACATGATTACCCCAAGAATAATTAGCACAACGGTTTTTGAAACAGTGGTAAATGTTGATAAATCATAAAAAATCACCTTACCCAACGTAATGGCCAACAGCACCATTGCAGAAACCCTTAGGTAAGCTTTACGCACATAAATTCCGTAAGAAATCAACAGAAGCGAATATGATCCCGCAATGATGCTGAGTCCCAATTTGTATTGATTTTGATAACCAATGATATCCATCCAATGTACAAATTCGTTGCAAAGGAATGTCAATACCGTTAAATTGAAAAAGTAAGAAAAATACTTTTCTGTTTTGCGATTATTGAACCATTCCACCCAGTTTTTTCTCATAAAAAATATCAATAATGCGATCATCAAGAGAAAAAAATACCTTGGAGAGAGAAGCCAAATAACTGAAGTTTTGTCATTCAAATATTCCCGGCGTAAATCGCCTATAGACATTAAACCAGATGATACAAAAACCATTACCACATAAGCAGATAAAATCAACAAAAATATTGCCAAATACTTGTTCTTGTTGACCACTATGTTGATAATCAACCAAGGTGTAAGGTATGACATGGTCAAAAACAACAATATCAACACACGCCATTTTTCAGCTTGAAGAACTTTATGGCTTTCTGCGAATGTGGTCCACCAAAAATTAGTCTCCAAATGCAGATTTCCATATAAAAAAACAATAAAAGCAAAAGGAAGTATGCGCTCAAGAAAGTTTATAACAATTCCTGTAGAAGAAGATTTGAAATTACGAGACATTATAGCCATTGAAGCTAATATGATGCAAACAAATATTGAACTGAGAAAATTGGTATTATAAAAAGGAACTATTTTTTGAGGCGGATTTGCAACCATAACAAAATAAGTTGCCCAATCAATTAACATGCTGAAAAAAGTGAGTAGCAGCAGGACTACGGACAATGACAGATATGCTTTTCTAGCTGATTTATATCCAATAAAGCCCAAACAAATTGCCTCCACAGCCCATAAAATGGTTGTGGTATTTCCATGAAATGCAATAGGCACAAGTATTGTAATGAATGTAATTGACAATCCAAAGATGAACATTTGTACTGTATCATCAGTTAACTTAAGCTTATGAATCCAAAATCCAATGGCCAAATGAATCAGGGCATTTGACAATGTGAATAAAGTTAAATAGTTATGATCAGGATATATACTGTTGATCAAATAATATCCAATGAAAAAGAAAGCCAATGCATTGATTAACAAAATCAACAATTCGACAAGGTTATACAATTCTTTTTTAACGATTTTGTATGTAAGAAATGTTGCGTAAAAAATGAAAAAATTGATTGCGATAAACATTAGATTCTCAGGCAGCATTTCTGAGTTTATTTTTACATTGAGCAATGTAATCACATAAATTATCCAGCTTATGAAAAACGCAAACTTATATATATGTTTCCAATTCTTTTTCAACGAAAGATAAAGCAAACCTATGTTTATGATTGAAATGTATGCAAACAAAAAGGTTGTTTTGTTGCTCCCATCTCCCAACATAAATGGAATTGCATAAGCGCCAACCTGTCCAAGCAAAGCTATGATGCGTTTGTCGTACCAAAATGCAGTTGCTACAACCAAGACAGTTGTTGATAGCATAATAACAAATGTGATGCCTTGGGGAAATAGATGGTAAAAGCTGTAAGCAATAAAACTGATGAAATACATGATTGAAATTGATCCACTCATCAACACGGCACTGAAATCAGGATAACGTGGTTTCAACCTGAATGAAACAAAAGCCAGTATTGCTGCAACTATATATCCAAGTAAGATACGAGTAGTTGGACTAATCAATTCTTTGTCGATTGCATATTTTGCGCCAATGAAAACACCAACAACTATGATTAGTATACCTACTTTATTGAAAAGGTTGGTACCTATCAGATCTTCAAGTTGAGCTTTGGGGACAATAAAATTTCCTAGAACCCTTGATTGCTTTTTTCCTCTTGTTTGAGGCAGCATATTGGGATGATGAATTGGCAAAGCACTTGGCGCTATTCCCGTTTTTTTCTTTAGGTCAATGATTTCAAGTTGCAATGCTTGAATTTGAACAGAAACCTTTTGTTGTATGGAGGACAACTCTGCAAGTTTAAGCTCTAAGGAAGCAATGCTTTCTTTCATATTTTCCATGGCGAATCAATGTATATTTTCAATCTCCGGACCTAGATTTGGAGCTTTGCTGTCCATTAAATGTATAGGTTTTTCTTTAATGGATGGCAGCATATATAATTTTAAAACCACTATTTCGCAACTTATCTTGTTTTTAAATTCTAACTACCCTACTAACTTTACAATTGTAAAAATGAATACTTAAGTGATAAACACGGAAAAAGGGAGTTTTTTATCGAAATTTTATAAATTTTTAACCCATTCTTAACGAAATTACGAAATATGTCTTACTTTACTTTTAATTATAACCATAACTACCTACTCATGAAAAAAATCATGCTTACACTCTTGACATTCGCCATTTTCGGGATTGCCAACGCACAAAAAAAGAATCATTGGAAAGAACACAAAGGGACTGAAAAAATCATCACCCACAAGTCAGTTGAAAGAGCATCTTTTGCAAAAAATTTTAAAGTATTTGATCTTGATATCACTCCTTTGAAGCAAGATCTTTTCACCATCGTTGATAGCAAGTCTGCAAAACGCTCCACTTCTATTACTTTGCCAAATGCTGATGGTGGCATGGAAGATTTCGAATTGATTGAAGCATCCAATTTCGAGCCAGCACTTCAGGCACAATACCCTGAAATTAGGGCATATTCAGGAAGGGGCTTGACCGATAAAACTGCAACGATTAAATTAAGTATTTCACCAGAAGGCGTTCAAACAATGGTGTTCAGGGCGGATAAAGAAACTGAGTTCATTGAACCTTATTCAAATGATAAAAAGGTATATGCTGCTTTTAAGTCAGAAAGAAAAAAAGGTCAGTTGCCTTGGAATTGTTCAACTACAGAAAAACAAATGGTTTCATCTATCAATGACCAGGTTTTGAACATGAACCTAGTTGGTAGGTCTGGCGGAAATCTTAAAACCATGCGCCTTGCACAATCTTGCAACGGAGAATACTCAAATTATTTTGGTGCTACAAGTTCAGCACAAGTTTCGCTGGTATTGGCAGCATACAACAACACCTTGACACGTTGCAACGGAATTTATGAAAAAGACCTTGCACTTCACCTAAATCTTATTGCAGCAAGCACCAATGTAATTTATTATAACCCAGCAACCGACCCATACACAACGCTTTCTAGTTGGAATGCACAACTAGAAACCACCTTGGTTTCTCTGATTGGCGAAGCAAATTATGATATTGGCCACATGTTTGGAGCTTCTGGCGGTGGCGGTAATGCCGGTTGCATTGGTTGCATTTGTATAAATAGAAATGGAAATACAAATGGAAAAGGAAGTGGAATCACATCTCCTGCTGATGGCATTCCTCAAGGAGATAATTTTGACATTGATTATGTTGCACATGAAATAGGACACCAACTAGGCGCAAACCATACATTTTCTATGAGCAGTGAAGGTACTGGCGTTAATAAAGAAGTAGGATCAGGAATCACCATCATGGGATATGCAGGAATAACTAGCCAAGATGTAGCACCTCATTCAATTGAAATTTTTCATCAAGCTTCAATTGCTCAAATACAAACCAATCTAGGAATAAAAACTTGTCCGATTACGACCAGTATTGCTGGCAACAACTCAACACCTGTTGTGGCTAGTGTTCCAAATTATACCATACCAAGAAGCACACCATTTGCGTTAACAGGATCAGCAACAGATGCAGATGGTAACGCATTGACGTATTGCTGGGAGCAGAATGACAACTCAACAACAACCGGAACATCCAGTGTAGCCAGCGCCACCAAAACAACTGGACCAAACTGGATTTCATTTCTTCCTACATCATCACCAACAAGGTTGTTCCCTAGGCTGTCAAGTATCTTAGCAGGTTCATTGATTACTGGCACACTGGGAGGAGACGCAGCAACCGATGTTGAAGCACTGAGCTCGGTAGCAAGAACCTTGAATTTCAGGCTAACTGTAAGAGACAACGCTCCTTACAGCAGTACCATTCCAAGTGTTGGCCAAACTGAAATTACCAATACGGTGGTGACTGTCAACGGCACTGCAGGTCCATTTGCAGTTTCAGCCCCAAATACAGCACTAAGCTGGGCTGCAGGATCTACTCAAACCATCACTTGGAGCGTTAACAGCACCAACCTTAGTCCAATCAATTGTGCCAATGTAAAAATTTCATTGAGCACAGACGGTGGACAAACGTTCCCAACCGTTTTGGCAGCAAATACCCCCAATGATGGAACAGAAGCCTTGGTGATACCTGCTACTCAAAGCACGACTGCAAGAATAAAAATTGAAGCTGTAGGTAACATCTTCTTCGACATCAGCAACACAAATTTCAGCATAACCGCACCCCCACTTTGTGGTGATGCAACAAGCCTCGCTTCTTCAGCTGTTGGAACCAATACAGCAACCATTAGCTGGTCGACTGTAGCAAATGTTACAAGTTATACTGTTGATTATAAATTGAATGCATCAACAATTTGGTTACCAGTAACACTTGCAACGCTAACTTCAACAACAGCAACCCTCACAGGGTTAACACAAGGAAGTTTGTATAATTGGAGGGTAAGGTCCAATTGTACTGCAGGTCCAGGTAACTTCGTAACCGCCAACTTTACCACCACAACGCCTTCGTGTATTAGCATTTATGACAATGCATCAAATGGTACCATTGCAGGTGCTGCTGTGATTCCTTTCAATACAAACATCACGGGATTGATTAGTCCAGCTGCTGAACAAGACAACTACAAATTCACTATCACAACACAAGGAACAATTACGTTGACACTAACAACACTCCCAGCGAACTATGCGCTAAGGCTAGTAAACAGTGCAGGAACGGTGTTGTTAACTTCAAATAATAGCGGAAAAACCAACGAAACCATCAACTACAATGCGGCTCCAGGCATTTATTATGCCAGGGTTTATGGAAGCAATACTTCAGTTAACAGTGCTACATCATGTTATACACTGAGGGTGGCATTGGGAACAGCAACTAGAACGGCTGATGTTATCACCAATTCATTCAACAATCAATCTTCTGGAACAGAATTGAGTGAAACCAGCAAACAGGTTGCTATTTATCCGAATCCTGTTCAAAATACCTTGAATATCAATTTATCAGGGCTAACAGGAACATCAGAAATTGTGATATACAACATGAATGGAACACGTGTAATGTCTAAATCAACTGGTAAAGCAAATACCGAAATAGATTTATCTAAACTACAGCGCGGTGTTTACATGGTAAAGGTTTTCAATGGCACTGCAGTTATTTCAAGATCTAAAATTGTAAAACTGTAATAAACAAATCATTTGCGAGATAGTAAATCCCGGTTGCAAAACAACCGGGATTTTTTATATAATGTGATTTGGATTGAGTAGCGTGTAATTTGTACTTTTATGTAGGTAATTCGTAAAAAGAAAATGGTATTCTTTTATTGATGGCTTTTTTGGGGGTTCCTTTATGAAACATCTAAGCATAATAAGCAGTAACAGAAATTTGATACAAATCCGGTGTCAATATATATCGACTCGTTATAGAAATAATTCAAACCAAGAAAAACATTCATTTTGATAAAATTGAATTTAAAATAAAACATCATGAAAAAAATAATCTCATGCTTATGCTTTGTTCTTCTGGCATTGTCATCAAGCGGACAAAAACACAATTCAGAAAAAGAAATTGAGATATTGCGCTTGTTGAATAAATATTTTTTTACTGCTTCTTCAAATTCAAATGAATTCAGAACTTTTTTTATTTTTCATGATACATTAATTGTTTTTCTTTCTAGCTCAAAAGAAATACCGCAAACACAAGACACCACATTAATTGACTTAAATAAATTAGGGAATGTTTCTCTATTAAGGGGGAAAGGAATCAATGGAATGAATGGTATGGGGATTCAATTTACACCACTTAAAAATGTAGTGGTTGCAAAGGGAAAATCAAATTCAAATAACAGCAAAATCACTGACAAACAACTTTCAAATACTGTAGGAACCATTAATCAAAAGATAGGGGGACAAGCAGCAGGTGTTATTGTAGGGAATGATAAGTCGCCCGGTGGCAACCCTGGCGTAAGAATTAGAGGTGTTACTTCAGTATTGTCAAATAATAATCCATTGTACATGGTAGATGGTGTGCCAATAACCAACATAAACCTCATCAATCCAGACGACATTGCAAGTGTTGAAGTATTGAAAGATCCATCTGCAACTGCCATGTATGGAATGAGAGGGTCTAATGGGGTAATCCTCATAAAAACCAAAAGAGGCGATAATCAGGATGAAATAATTTCGGATGATCTCAAAAAACAAAAAGAACTGCCATATACACTATGGGTTTTCGGTGAAAAAGCCGTGGAATTGAAAAAATCCAATGACGGCAAACGGTTGATCAAATTATTAAAAACAAAGAAAAATTAAACCAAATTTTATAATCATGTAACTTCAAGATACAAGTTATTCAAATGAAAAAATTCTGTGTATTTACGCTGATACTGATTCAACATTCTTTTCTTTTTAGCCAAACAAATCAAGAACTCAAGTTACCAGGTTTAATCTCTACTGTTGAAGTGTTAAGAGACAATTGGGGGGTAAACCATATTTACGCAAAAAATGAACACGATCTATTTTTTGCACAAGGCTACTGCGCAGCAAAAGACCGGCTTTTTCAGTTTGAAATTTGGCGCAGACAAGCTACGGGAACTGTTGCTGAAATTTTAGGAGAAAGGGAATTAAAGCGCGACATAGGAACACGCTTGTTTAAATACCGCGGTGATATCAAAAAGGAACTACAACACTATCACGCAAGAGGTGAAAGCATCATCAATGCTTATGTTCAGGGCGTTAATACGTATATCAATTCAATCAATCAACATCCAGAAAAACTGCCAATCGAATTTAAACTACTTCATATTCAACCACAACCATGGACACCAGAAGTAGTGATTTCCAGGCACCAGGGATTGTTGGGAAACATCACGCAAGAATTGAATTTGGCAAGGGCAGTTAACAAAGTAGGCGAAGAAAAAGTGAAGAACATTGTATGGTTTCATCCAAAAAATCCAAATTTAAAAATGGATAGTACCATTAACAAAGATCTTTTAAACCAAGACATTTTAGGAATATACAATGCGTATCGAAAGGATGTAGAGTTTAAAAAATCTGATTTTGGTGAGAAAGAAGCATTGAATTTATTATCATTTAATGAGATAAAAAGACAACCCGAGCCAGACCTTTTTTTGCAATCACAAGAAATGGAAGGCAGCAACAATTGGATCATCAGTGGAACAAAAACATCCAGCGGATTTCCAATGCTAGCAAATGATCCACACCGAAAAATTGCTGTCCCTTCACTTAGATACATCGTTCACTTAGTTGCTCCGGGGTGGAATGTTATCGGTGGTGGCGAACCAGAAATACCGGGCGTTTCAATAGGACACAATGAAAAAGGTGCATGGGGATTGACAATATTTGAAACTGATGGTGAAGATCTTTATGTGTATGATTTGAATCCAAAAAACCTGAACCAATATTGGCACAAAGGGAAATGGGTTGACATGAAAATAATTCAAGACAGCATTCGTGTAAAAAACAGCAGCATTCAAAAAGTAAGTTATGCCTATACAATCCACGGACCTGTAACATTGATTGATAGTGCAAACCACAAAGCCTATGCAATTAAGGCGGCTTGGATGGAACCAGGCGGTGCGCCATACCTTGCATCATTGAGAATTGACCAAGCAACCAATTGGGAAGAATTCAGAGAAGCTTGTAGCTACAGCCATATTCCGGGTGAGAATATGATTTGGGCTGATAAAAAAGGAAATATTGGATGGCAAGCTGTTGGCATTATCCCAATACGAAAAAACTTCAGTGGTTATGTGCCTGTCCCGGGTGATGGAAGATTTGAATGGGACGGTTTCTTGCCCATCAAAGAAAGGCCTTATATGTTGAATCCTCCTAACGGGTTCTTCGCAACTGCAAACCAACATGTAACACCTGAAACATATTCGCATTGGAATGCTATTGGTTATACCTGGGCTGATCCATTTAGAGGAGATAGAATCAACCAAGTACTCTCAAATAAAAAAAATATTTCAATGGAGGAAATGGGAACATTACAAACTGATTATTTTTCAATCCCTGCAAGTGAACTCACTCCAATGCTCAAGAATATTTCATTCGCTGATTCACTTACAAATCATGCTAAAAATATCTTAACAAATTGGAATTACGTGCTGGATAAAAACAGCATTGCTGCAGGAATTTATGTTATGTGGGAAAAGCAAATTGCATCAGCCATGGCTGAAAAATTCATCCCAAAAGAAGTCAACTCGTTGATAACCTTCCAATTAACTAGAATCATTCAATACCTAAAAAATCCAACCAACTATTTCGGTTCAAATGGAATTCAAGAAAGCGATGAACTTTTATCTAACACATTCATCATCGCAGTAAAAAACTTAAAGTTGAAGCTAGGGTCATCGACTGAACAATGGGTGTATGGACAGCCAGCATACAAGCATATAAGTTTTGAGCATCAACTATCTGCATTTGTTAGTCCTGAATTAAAGAATAAATTAAATATCGGTCCTTTGCCACGTGGTGGAAATGGCTCAACACCAGGATCAACGGGCAGTGCAGACAATCAACAAACGGGTGCAAGTTTCAGGTTATTGATTGATACTAAGAATTGGGATGATGCCAAAATGATCAATACACCAGGTCAATCAGGCAATCCAGATAGTCCATTTTATAGAAATCTTTTTAATGATTGGGCAGACGACAATTATTTTCCGGCATTTTATTCAAAGGATAAAATCAATGCAAATACCGTTGAGCGAATTGAATTAAAACCATCTATAAAAAAATAGCAACATTAGGTATCAAATCTAAAGGAAATAGTCAAGAACTAAAACGCCTAATAATCCTACAACAGCAAGGATTGTTTCCATGATGGTCCAGGTTCGTAATGAATCTTTAATTGACACCCCAAAGTATTCCTTGTACAGCCAAAATCCAGTATCATTAACATGAGACAATACCATAGAACCAGCACCAATACTAAGTGCTAGTAAATTTGGGTTAATGCCGGTTTTTATCAATATGGGAAGAATCAAACCGGCAGTAGTTATACCTGCTACGGTTGATGATCCTGTAACGATGCGCAACAAAGCGGCAATTAACCATGCAATAATAAACGGATTCAGGTTACTGTGGTTGGTTATTTTCAGGATCTCATCTCCAACATGCATTGCCTGCAAAATCTCTTTAAAAGCACCAGCTCCAGCAAATGTGAGTGTGAGAGGAGCAACATCTTTAATGGCATCAATTAACCAAACTTGCATATCAGACCACGGAATATTTCGCCTGAAACCCAGTAAATAAATTGCACTTGCCAGCGAAATAAGAAGCGCCACGATGGGCTCACCTACAAAAAGTAAAAACTGATTATTAGCGAAAGCATGAATGGAAATTAAAATTACAGGCAACAGCAAAACAAATAAGCTAGAAGACAATTTGGGGGTGTTTACAACAATTTCATCAGCTACAAAAGACATCGGATTGGCTTTGATATTTTTTAAGGTTTTACCAAACAACCATCCAGAAATCAGCATTGCCGGAATAGAAATGATTATGCCCAAACCCAATGTTTTTGCCATATCTGCTCCGGGGAGATGCATTACCAGATAGTAAGGTGCTGGATGGGGTGGTAAAAAACCCTGGGTAATCGATAAAGATGCAAGCATCGGTATGCCAAGATATATCGGATTCAAGTGATGTTTTTTTGCAGCAGATAAAACCAATGGTGCCATTAATAAAAATGCTACTGAAAAAAATAAAGGCAAGCCAACGATAAAACCGATGACCATAAAAGCAAAGGGGAGTTTTTTTGGACCGAAAAAATGAACAAGTTTATCTGTAATTACTGCATTAGCATTACTGTTCGCTATCACCTTGCCTATCATTGAGCCCAGAATAATGATTGGAACAATGGCGCCCAACGTTGAACCAATTCCCTTTTGAATCGAATCTATGAGTTCGCTCGTTTTCAAGCCATTTGCCAATCCCAAAAACATGGATACAATTAAAAATGAGATAAATGGCTGTATTTTAAGCAGAGAAATTAAAGCAACCAACAAGATGATACCTATGATTACAAGTACCCACATACCTTATTTTTTTAAAATTTTATGACATCATCACATAAATAAAGTTAGCAATATTTTACACGGGTTGCCTTTTTATCTAAACCCTAAAAAACGTAGAATTATGCTGATAGTTTCACTTAAATAAAGAACTAAGCAATCTAACCGTATTGTAAATAAGTTCTTAAATTTAGCGAAATGAAAAAATTTCTCACATCTGTAGTTGCCTTACACAATGTAAATGGTCAATTAGGTAAATGGCCGGGGCCAATTATTGAAGCAGAATCCTTGGAAGATGCAAAGACTTGGTGTCTGAACAACACACAATACCTTTTCGTTGAACAAGAAATCCTTACTGTTCAAAGTAGTCCAGACAACAACAACCTGAATTAATTTAAATTTTTCTTTTATACCCTCTCTACTTATCAATCAAGGTTACTTGGTAAGTTGTTTATTATGTGTGAAATTGTGCTTTAAATACACATACATGTCGCAATCAATATTACATAAAGCAAGTACCAGAGGGAAGGCAGACCACGGATGGCTTCAAAGTTTTCACAGCTTCAGTTTTGCTGGATACCATAACCCAGAACGGATGCATTTTGGATCGATAAGAGTGTTGAATGATGATTCGGTGAAAGGTGGAATGGGATTTGGCAAGCATCCACACGACAACATGGAGATCATCAGCATCCCTTTAGAAGGTGACCTAGAGCACAAAGACAGCATGGGAAACACTACGGTGATTAGAAAAGGCGACATACAAGTGATGAGTGCAGGAACAGGCATTTACCACAGCGAGTATAACAAAAATGCACATGAAACGGTGAAGTTCCTCCAAATATGGATATTCCCGAACAAGAAAAATGTGCAGCCCCGTTATGATCAAATTACGCTCAATGTGGAAGACAGGATAAACAAACTACAACAAGTGCTGTCGCCCAATGAAAATGATGAAGGGGTATGGATACACCAAGATGCATGGTTTCATATAGGCACATTCGACAATGAGGTTTCACAAACGTACCAAATTAAAAAGCCTGGTAATGGAGTTTATGCATTTGTTTTAAAAGGGAATTTTTTAATTGAAGGTCAACAATTAGAGAATAGAGACGGATTAGGAATTTGGGATACCGACTTTTTCAACATTCAATCCAATGAGCAAGGATCTGAAATTTTATTGATGGAAGTGCCTATGAAGTAGTGGTGATAAATTATTCAACAATATCTAAAGAGGATTCTTGATTATTTAAACAAGAAGAGCTTGTCCTTTGATTGAATCAATTTAGAAAACAGAAATAGATTAATTAATTTTATAATATGACCACAAAAGAACAACCCCATTATAAATCGGTGAATATAATTCGGACTGTTAGAAAGATTCATAGACAAATTGCCATCTTTTTATTCGTTTTGTTTTTTATCATCTCTGTTACAGGGTTATTGCTAGGCTGGAAAAAGAATTCATTTGGAATCATTCAAGCAGCTACCTCAAAAGGAATCTCTTCGGATTTAAAAACATGGCTGCCAATAGATAGCTTACAAACAATTGCAATCAATACGTTGCACGATTCTATTTCTCCAAATTTGTCGTCAGAACTAGAGCGCATTGACGCAAGACCTTCGAAAGGAATTTTAAAGTTTATTTTTTCGGATGACTATTGGGAAGTTCAGCTAGATGGTGCAACAGGAAAAGTAATGAACATCAACAGAAGGAGGTCAGACATCATTGAAAACATACATGACGGAACAATACTAGACGTTTTGTTCAATACAAAAAACGACCAATTTAAACTATCCTATACAACCATTATGGGATTGGCCTTGCTGATGTTAACACTCTCAGGATTTTGGCTCTGGTACGGTCCAAAAAAACTCAGAAAACAAAAGCAAGCTGATCACACTTGATATTGGATAAAGCCTTTATAGCAAATCGTTTAACGTTTCTACAAACTCAATTTTAACGTTGAATTCCTGTGCAATCTGCTCAATCGTTTTTTTGCTTACGCGAAGTTGACTTAAGATGGCTATAGTAAGGTCTGCGCCTTTTTCTATTCCCTTTTCAATTCCTTTCTCTACTCCTTTCTCCATTCCTTCTTCAAACCCTTCGTCGAAGCTTTCAACCATCGTTGCATTCCAAGTTCGAATATTGTCAAGATAAAGATCATACCCATATTGCTGTGGAGCTGTTAATGTTGCTTCATCAAGAATAACTGACGCTTTTTTGAGGTTTGGGTAATCATGTTTTTTTTCCATGGGAAGATGTTTTACGTAATCCGGTTCAGCCAAAAACCTGATCCATCGGTGTAATGGATTTTCCAAATCAAATTTAATGATTTTTTGGAACTTGGCAATCTCCACAAATATCATGGTAATTGCATTAAACTCTCTTGAAGATTCTACATTACGCTTCATTTCATAGCGATGAAGCCATTCTTGCTCATCAGGTTCAATACTTTCAAAGACAAAGCAGATTGCATATACAGGCTTAAGCAAACTAACACTTTCACCTATTTCCAATTGCTTTCCATAGACTTTTGTGGCATTGTAAAATACCCTTTCATGAAAACCCTTATTGAGCAATATTTGCATCTCAACTAGAAAAGTCCTGTTGCTTTTATCCCGACAACGTACATCAACAATGGTAAGTTTATCATGTTGAAATTGAGGAATAAGTTCCGGCTGAAGAAACTCTAAATCAACAACTTTGTTGTCGGGATGGATTACCGAATTGATGAGCTCTATCATAATATCTTTCTCTTCACCAAATATTCGCTTGAACAGCAAATCAGACATAGGACCTAACCATCTTCTTTTCATGAAACAAAATTGAGATTTGAAACATTTTTAGAAAAGTGAAAAACCCCAATAAAAAATAGAAAAACACAGAATTCTTCTGTGAAATATGTAGATGAAATTTCAAAAACTATGCAAGCTTGCAAATAATTCTCCTTTGAATATTCTTGGCTTAACTATGTAAAAAAATTACTTTTTATGAAAGGAACAATGTCAAGATACGGAGGACATGGATTAATCATCGGAAAAGGGAAAGCAAGTTCTGTTAATCTGCCTGAAGAGCAAAGCCTTGAAAACATGCTTGATAATCATGCTTTTCTAATGAAAGGATTTTCTTATTTGACATCTTATGAAATGATGCCAGAATTTATGGGTGCCTATAACAAGTTGCCTTCACATTTCATGAAATTGGCAGACATGGAACACACTTGTTTGGAAGTATTTCTGCAATATGATGTTGAATTACAAACATCAATTTACATTGGTGGAATAAAATATGCAAATGTATTTGGTCTTTTTATCAAAACAGATTTTGAACCGCTGGAACTCTCGTTGGGTAAATTTTCTCCTAGCTATGATTTAGTTTTAGTGATGAGGGTGGATGATAAAACCGAAGAAGAAATTATTCAACTGAAGTCAAAAATTTTCGAACGCATGATTTGTTTATTGGTCTATGAAATGGGATTAACAAATTTGAACAACGACATTACAGCTTCACGCACTGCCGTAGGTAAAAAGCTTAACATGACTTCACTTGACGAGCTTTTAGGGGCAATGAAAGATGTGGGAAACAGAGAACAGTTGGCGGATATTTTGGAGTTTTGAAATCAAGTTTCCATAGGTAAAACTTACGTTTGTAAAGAGAAAAATCACCTATTTACCAGAGGTTTTTACGTTTAAATTCGTTCCAGCATAACACATCTTTGTATTTCAATCAAGGATATGGAATTACGAATTGGTTTTATTGAAGAGGTAAAGGGTATTATTGCAAATTCGCGAGAAGATGCTATACGTTCAGTTGATAATGTTCGGGTTAAAATGTACTGGAAATTGGGAAGAAAAATTGTTGAAGAGGAACAACAAGGGAAGGAAAGGGCTGAATATGCGAAATTTTTATTAAAAAATCTCTCAAAAGAATTGACTTCAGTGTTTGGTGAATCATTTAGTAAACGACAGCTTGAAAGATATAGACAGTTTTATAGATTGTACCCAATTGCGTCCGCAGTGCGGACGCAATTCAGCTGGACACATTATAAATTATTTTTAAGTCTTAAAAATGAATCAAAAAGATTATTCTACCAAACTGAATCTCATAAAAACAACTGGAGCTCTCGCCAATTGGAAAGACAAATCAACAGTCAATTGTATGAACGGCTTCTATTGAGCAGCAACCCTTCAGATGTGAGATCTGTTAAATAAGTAAAAAAATTAACGTGTAAGACAACTAAGCGCTTATCCTAATATAGCAGAAAAAATATTCATCAACCATACCAAAAAAAGCCTTAGTTGTCTGTTCGTAATCTCATCAATTTAACAGTCTAATATACACTGTTCCAATATGCCCTCTCCTTGTCAGTTAACCCCTCATAACCCTTTATTACAAGGGCTGAACGCATGCGTTGGTAAAGACCCATCGAGATTGCATATTTTGATTTCTCAATACTTTTTTTCTCTTCATCCTGTCTTTTTTCTGGTTCTAGCGGGAGTTCGTTTTCTTGTGATTTCATCTTGTATGTTTAAATGTTATTCCCTTCATCAAAGTTTTATTAATTGTGCTTTGGTACTTATTTGACCATACACAATCGCATGCTGCTTATAACTTTTACCAAGCTTAATCGCTGCTTCTTTTTTAATTCCCAAAACAAGAAAACTTCGTTCTGACTTCCAAGCTGGATCTGCTCCAACAGCTTCTCCGTCAAATACAACATACTTTTGTAAATCATCTCTTAACTGATTATTTTTCTTTTCATTGAACTCATCTAATTCAAGCTCCGAATGTGGATTATAGGCAGTGAGATATGCCCATTCATCGCAATTGAATTTCAACAACAACTCGTTCAGTACAGCATTTTCCTCACCAATTTTAATTGATACATTTTGCTCAAAGACATTGTAGGTGGTTTCGGCATATGCCTTCAATAATTCTTCTATTGAATTTGCCCTATAAGGATAATTTGAAAATACTTCATTTTCGTATTTTATTTTTCCTTTCAACCCAAGGATATTGTCTTTGTAATATATCGGCCCTTCGCCCATTCTCTTTTTCAAAACAACACCCAGGGCAAGTAAATATATTGCTTGTCTACGTACCCCGACAATTCCCAATCTAGATTGTGCATTGTATAGTTCTACAAGTTTTTCATTGCTGAATGTTGATAGATTTTCAATTTCTTCGTTAAGGATTTCACGATCACCTCCTTGCGTTAATAATAAATATTCTGTTCCGTGTCTCATTGAATTATTTTTACTGTATTGATAATTGTATACTGATACTTTTCATTTAATTGATTTCTGATTCAGACAATAAACATCAATCTTAAAAATATTTTTTAAATTCTGGAATCAGTAAACATTGATGAAAGCCTCTCCTGTAAATGATTTGAAAGATGGTAAGCAGCAATTGATCTTTTTGCATGTGATAAATTTTTTGGTTTAAAATTTATCAACGAGAAAAATGAATGGAGGGGTTACCTTTTATTTTGACCTGAAAGCCCTCATCATTTTACCACCGTGGAGTTGTTGCTCTCGGTTGGTATCCTTTCGGATTCTTGATGATGCAGCAAAGATAATTGATGTTTTAACAAGCAATAAATATTTGCAAGCTTGCAAATAAAATAATTAAATTAATATACATGAATCGGTCGTATTTATCAATAAATAGCATCCTCAAATTCCACTAAACTCCTGTCAAGTTGAATGCGTTTTGGATTATTCCGCGCACCAGTAATGCAGTAATGGTTTGCAAGTCTTTCATCCATGCATTTCATAAATGCTTCTCTGATGCGTGAACATTTTTCACTCATAGAATTTGAATACGGATTAGCAAGTTCTGCCACACTTTTTTGAATTGTTTGCATTGATGTTCTGTTGCTAATCTTGGAATATATATTGAATAGATCATTTTTGTATTTAGGCAAATCCTTAAACATGATGCCATCTTGCTTCAATAAAAAGAAAATAAATACTGTTTTTTGTAATGGGGTGAGTTCAATTTCTTTTTTGAATTCCTTCAGGATAATCTTGCCTGTTGAAGTGATTAATATGCTACTAGGAGCATCTACTTTGGAATCCCTTAAGTCTGCAATCAATGTACGCATGCTACTGTCAGTTGGAATGTTAAACTCCTTCATCTTTTTCAACATAAACAACATCATCTTGATAGCGCCATTGCTGCTATTCTGTTTCAGTTCTTTTTCAATTTCCATTTGAAGCCTCTTTGAAATTGCCATGTCTTCTGTACTGAAGATCCCGTCTGGCTCATTGTCTTTCAATGGTTTAGAAGACCTGGAATTTGAATGCTGAAATTGAAGCTGACTTTTACTTATGATTTCTGCTGAAGGCACTGAAAGCAAATAAAAATCTATGCTGTCATCGATTACTTTAGCATCAATATTTGGCAGATGGTATACCCTGTATTCATATCCATCACCTAAAGGTTGATTTGTACTTCGAATAAAACAAGCACCGTTAATTTCTTCAAAACCAATTAATTCTTTAAAAAATTTAGGACTGGATAAATGTTTTCTTACCTGATTATTGGCAGTATGATCGGTATTAATAATTGGAAAATAATATTCAGTTAGTTTTTTAAAATCCTTTTCATCAGCATCATTAAAAAGATGAGGGAAAATAAAATCTATCTCTTTTGCATCTAATGAACTGTATATTTTGTCATAATGTTTTTTTATTTGCTGCTTAACCAGCGGCTCATCAATCCCTTCATAATAAAAAACGGTTGAACGATTTTCAAAAATATTGTTTGCAACCTTGAGTTGAATTGGAAGCAATTTGAGTGTTTCAGGCCGTGGATCTAACTTCTGGGTCATCTGATTCTTGATGACTATATCAGCATTCAATTCAAACTCTTTTTTTTTCCATAGTGCAGAAACTAGATCAATAAGATAACTATTAACGCTGTCCATCATTTCAATGAACAAGTTTTTTTTGCATTTGACAATATGCTTATGTAACTCAAATATCAAAATAAATGGAAGTTGTAAAACCAACCAAACAGTCAACATAAGACCAATCAGTATAGCCAGTGTTTTTTTAATAATGCGCATAGGTATGTTATATGTTGTTCAGAAAAAAGAAAATGCAAGCTTGCAAAAGATATATTATTTTTTTACAAAAACATAGTTTCACTGCAAAATTAAATAAGTATGAAACAGTTATATGTATTAATGTATTTTATTGTATTTGCAAACATTGCAGTTGCACAAATTGAATCTGGTAAGCAGGTATTTAAATCTCCAACCTTGACTGATCTAGTGATGAAATCCAAGACTGTTGCAATTTTACCTTTCAACGTTTCCATTTCATACAAGAAAATGCCAAAGGGAGTTAGCCTTGAAAATATCAAGGACAACGAAAAGCAAGAAAGTATGCAGATGCAACAGGGAATGTTCACGTATCTATTGAGAAAATCAGGTGATTATTCTGTAAGCTTTCAAGATGTGGAACGAACAAATGCCTTGCTGAATAAGGCCGGTGTATTGAATGAACTGAGTAGCATTTTAGCCGACTCCCTATGTAAAATTCTAAATGTAGATGCAGTAATCAAGTGCAATTGGAGTTATGCCAAAACTGGAAGTGAAGCTGGAGCAATTGCAAGTTCATTGCTGCTTGGAGTAGGAAAAGGCACTGGAAGCGGTCAATTGGTAATGCAAATTTATGGAGCTAAAGATGGAGAGCTTGCTTGGAGGATGTCGAAAGAAATGAATGAAGGGGCTTTCTCATCTGCCAATGAATTGATGGAAAGAATGATGAGAAAAGTTGGTCGTGTATTCCCATTCGAAAAATAAAATGATTCCAATTTCACGTATGCTAACCATGAAAAACATCTCCTAAATTTTCAATTTCATGCATCAATAAAAATTGATGCATGAAATTTTATTTATTTACATTTCAATCTTGAAAAAATTCCTGCTAATTTAAAAAAATGTCTATAGAATCTATGACCTCGCTGTCTATTTTTACTGGTCTAGGATCATCCATCATGTTGAGTATATTTGATATATCATTTACCTTTTCATAATCCTTTTTCTCTAAAAAGTATTCCATGCATAAATGATAAGCACCTAGCAAATCGTCTTTGAATTTTTGCTTATCATTAAATATGTAAGTGCCCAAAAGCATGATGCTTTCATAACCAATCATCATATCATTTTCAAGTTCAAGATCAGATGGGTCGAGTTTTAATTGTAATTCTTTAGGCTTGACGCTTCTTTTTTTGTCATTTTTCATGCTGATTAATTTATTGTGTGTTGAATGTTTCATCCCTATCATGAGATAGTGAAGTATTAATTCATGTGCAAGGTTATGTAACAGAGTGAAATTTTGTTTCAAAAAGAAAGTATCAAATTCAATTACAATTTTCTAAAACAAAAACCCCAGCATTTTGCCAGGGTTTTTGTGGGTGCCTGGCCCGACGCGTCGGGGGAACCATCACCTAAGAATTACATTGGGTTGTTAACGACCACTCTTGATTTTTCCTGTTTGTAAATCATACTCTGTTCCCTCACGCAGCATTTGAAAAGGCCTATAAACCCTTTTCCAAGTTTCTAGCTGGGCTTTCCAATCGTTTTGATTATATATGAGTACATAAGACTTCCCTGCCACGGAAAGGGTATTTCCTGCCACCACAGCTGCGGTTGACTCATCAATGGCGATGCCGAGGATACCTGGGTGTGCCTCGAGCACAGGAATCAGGTCAAACTGCCTGTTCCGCACGAGCACATGCTGGTCAATTGCGGTATTGTTGAGGAATGATAATCCTGCAGAAAACGATGTTTTTACATGAGGTGTTTTCCTGTGATCGCCACCTATCAGTAAAGATCCCATAATGGTGGCTCCAGCTGACGTTCCCATAATCACCCCTCCCCTTTCTAGCAGCGCAAACATTTCTTTGTGCAACTGTGTATTTGCATAAGCTTTTGCAATCAGATCCTGATCTCCTCCTCCAAAATATAAACCTTTGGCATTCCGCATCAATTCAATCAAAGCCGGAACGTCTGCCATTTTTTTGTCTCGTGTATGGATGGTATGGAGATTTGTGAAGCCGCGGGAAGAAAATTTTTTAAGATGCCCACCTTCACGGATATATGCTTCATCGCTAGTGGCTGTGGGAATAACCACAATTGGCTGATCTTTTCCACCGATAGAAGCGGCAAAAAGATTGAACAGTGTATCCGGAATATCACCACCACCAATGATGATGAGTTTTCCATTTGGCAAAAATATTCCTTTATCCTGCGCTTGGGTAGCAAATGACAGTAGAGCAGCCAGTAAGACAGACAATAACTTCATATAAAGAATGAATTATGCTGAAAATTTATATTTTAATCAAATTTCATCTTTCGAAAATATTCCAGTCCAAGTGATTTTGCCTTGGCTATGTTCTGATCCGGAATGGATTCTGGATCAGGGTGGTTATCGACGGCAATTTCAAGCAAATCTTCGCGAAGGATATGCAGCATTGGATACGGCGACCTGTTGGTATAATTGGCAGGATCATTGTCATCAGAATCTGCAAAAACATAATTCGGATGAAAGCTGGCAACTTGGTATGTTCCTTCAAATCCTTCGTCTATAATCAGTCCTTCTGCCTCAAAAACAAGATCGAGGTATTCTTCAAAATCTGAGAAGCCTTCAGGTAAGATAATCAGTGCTGTTTCCACTTCCGGATTTTCGTTAAGGTTAAGACACATAACCCTCAAAGCCACCAAGGCAGTTTCAAAATCGCTGTCATTGATTACTCGATATTCTATCCTGTTTGCATTGTAAGGCTTGCGAGCAAAGGGGCAAAAATTCAGGCCAATTACAACATCCCTGATCCAGTTTTTTGTTCTGCTGATTATTATATTTTCTTTTTGATTCATTAGTTTAATTTAAATACAACCGAAGTTAGCACAAGATTCTTTTCATCATAATTTGATTTCAGCATTAAGCCGAAAACTCAAATACACTGCGGTCTTTCAATTTATAGTAGAAGAATTAAACAACAACAGGTTGATTGACCCAATCATGAATATTAGAACCAGAACTTCCTGTGATTAAAATCAAGTATAAACTAAGAATGAATTCAAATGAAAAATGAAGAATATAACAGCCATTAACACGAGGCTGTTCCATTTTTCATTTTTCATTCTTCATTTTTCATTTAAATTCATTCTTCATTTAATTTACAGGTTTCCTTTTTTCAATTCAGAAACAGCAAAGTCAACCGCTCTTGCAGTTAATGCCATATAGGTTACAGAAGGGTTTTGGCAGGCAGATGATGCCATGGCAGAGCCATCTGTTATGAATACATTTTTTACGTCATGCATCTGGTTCCATTTGTTAAGAACCGATGTTTTTGGATCTTTACCCATGCGTGCGGTACCCATTTCATGAATGCAAAATCCAGGAGCAGGCATGTTGTCGTATGTTTTAACATCTTTGATACCAGCGGCTTCAAGCATTTCAGCTGCGCTGTTTTTCATGTCAACACGCATCTTCATTTCATTGTCCTTGAATTCACAATCGATATCCAAGGTTGGTAATCCCCACTTGTCTTTTTTGTCTTTGTTGAGGGATGCCTTATTTTCATAATAAGGAAGGTGTTCACCCCAAGAACCCCATCCCATTGACCATTCGCCTGGTTCTGTAACGGTTTCTTTAAGGGAAACTCCTATTTCATCAGATCTATCGCGACCCCTAGACGCACCGCCTTGGTATCCGAATCCACGGAGATAACCCGCTGAAGAGCCACCATCGAGGTTGCGGAAGCGAGGTACATAGATGCCATTTGGCCTGCGGCCGAAGGTATATTTATCTTTAAAACCGTCATACTTACCGCTTGCACCAACACCGTAATGGTGGTCCATTAGATTATGTCCAACTTGCTCGCTGCTGTTCCCGAATCCATTTGGAAAGGCATCTGAAACAGAGTTGAGAAGGATTTGGGTGGTGCCCAAAGTTGAAGCGTTTAAGAATACTATTTTAGCGTAAAATTCTTCAGTCATGTTGGTTTCCGAATCCAGGATCCTGACACCTTTGGCACGACCAGTTTCCTTGTCATACAAAACTTCGGTTGTAATTGAATTCGGTCTCAACGTTAGGTTTCCGGTTGCAGCAGCAGCAGGAAGGGTGGCTGAGTTTGAGCTGAAGTATCCTCCGAATGGACAACCCTGGTGGCATTTGTTCCTGAATTGACAAGGACCACGGGTACCAATTTTTTTAGTATGGTTGGCAGAGCGTCCAATGATCATTGGTCGTCCCATTTTTGTTTTAAGGTTTTGAGCAACCATTTCTTCCACGCAGTTCATTTCCATTGCAGGGTGAAAATCGCCATCTGGGAGATGTGGAAGTCCATCTCTTGAACCGCTGATACCAGCAAATTTTTCAACGTAGCTGTACCAAGGAGCGATGTCTTTATATCTTATAGGCCAGTCGGTTCCGAATCCATCTTTTCCATTCGCTTCAAAATCTAGGTCGCTCCAACGATAACACTGGCGTCCCCACATAAGCGAGCGGCCACCAACGTGGTTACCACGAATCCAATCGAAGGGTTTTACTTGGTTGTATGGAAGGTCGTTGTCGTTCACGAAGAATTTCTTAGATACTTCATCAAACGCATAGCACTTGCTTTGTATTGGAGAGTTTTTTCTGTCTTCCTCGGTTTTACCGTTTCTGTGAGGAAGTTCCCAAGGATCTTTTTCGGTGCCTTGATAGTCTTTGATGTGTTCTACGTTGCGGCCCCTTTCAAGAAGGAGGGTTTTTAATCCGTGTTCTGTAAGTTCTTTAGCGGCCCAGCCTCCGGAGATACCGGAGCCAACAACGATAGCATCGAATTGATTTGGCATGTAAAAATTTTTTATGGTTGACTAACATCTAAGGCGTTAGCTTTCGGTAGTACAATTTACAATAAAGTTTTAAAGAAAAAGACAAAATAGTTGATTAGAGTTGATTAGAGTTGAAGAGGTTGAAGAGGTTGAAGAGGTTGAAGGGGTTGAAGTCGAAGATCCCGAGAGTGCGAAGCACGAATCGGGAAGGTTGAAGATGGTGGAATAATAAAAAACGAAACTCTAAACCCATTAATTTTGCTATTTCCATTAGTTCAATTATATTTGCATTCCCGCGAAAGTAGGGAATGGTGCGGTAGCTCAGTTGGTAGAGCAATGGACTGAAAATCCATGTGTCGCCGGTTCAAGCCCGGCTCACACCACAAAAGCCTCGATTTATCGGGGCTTTTGTATTTTAATTAATTGTAGCACCGGCTCCCCCGACGCGTCAGGCTGGTTCAAACATTTCCTTAACATGAAAAATTATAATTACACCAAATTAGATAAATTTCATATTTAAGTTTATTGTTTAACATAATCTAACCTTCTATATTGGTTTTCTTTATTATCAATAATTAACTCATACATATTTGTATTATTTTTTCTTAAAAAGAATACTCTTTCTTTTTCTTTTTGTACCAATATTTTTATAGAATCGTTTTGAATGATATAATTAAATTTTTTTTGACTGTTATTATTTTTTAGCTCTCCGTTGCCATTAAGATTAAATATTAAATCTTCATTATTAAATTTCCATGAACCAATGATTTTACTTTCGGTTATTTTTTTTGATGAATACTGATTCTCTAATCGCTTATCCAATTTTTTTCGAATTGTATGAATATTTTTATTTTTAATCTTGAATTCAATAATAAATAATTTTGCAATTTCAATTACACTTTTTTTGAAAACGTCCGGATAAGAAGCACTTAAGCAGGTATGATTAATTCTATCATATAGCACTACCTTAGCTTTGCCGCCGGCTTCTTTAATCTTTTCGGCAAACTTTATACTTTGCGTGTAATGGCACAACCGGTCTTCTTTTCCATGCAATAAAAGTGAATTAGGTGGGTTTTGTTTTAAATTAAAAAATGCAGAAGCAATTTTACTTTTTTCTTCGGTATCTAACCCATATAATTTTCTTGCTTCAGTATTTGGAAATGGAGATTTTTTTTCATCATGGTTTATTAAATCATACATTCCTTCTGCGCCTATATAAATCTTACAATTTGGATATTTTTGCGCCATTACTGCGGATAAAGTAGATCCAGCTGAAGTTCCACCAAACGCAATTCGAGTAGTATCTGCATTAAATCTATTTGCATTGTCTAAAAACCAATTAACACTGGATTCCAAATCATTTATTGCATCAGCAAAAGTGGCATTGTTCCCTTTACATCGATAAGCTAATCCAACATAAATAATACCCAGCTCGTTTGATAAAAAGTTTACGTCTCCGGAGAGTGTTGCTAGAGGAACTTCATTTTGTGTGCCTCCATTCCAGCCTCCACCATGAACAAAAAAATAAATAGGGCTTTTCTCAACACTTTTTTCAGGTAATTGTATTTTTATTGGTATCTCAAAAACTCCCACTTTTGTTGATATAGTATCAAGTGTTATTTGAGCAGCACAACTTAAAACAAAACAGCAAGCTATAGTTACAAGTATTGGCTTTATTGTTTTCATAGTTTTAGTTTACAAAATTACTATAGGGTATTATTGGAAAAGATTTTAACTAAACTCATTTCATAAGTTTTCATTTAGTTTCCCCATCGTCATTTTTTGTTTCTAAAGAATCCTCCTTCAGGTTACAATCAATTTATTTTTGATAATTCTACGAATTTTGAATCCTCCATCTTTTCACGATAGAAAGTAACAGATTGAATTAGTCCTTTATAAATATGAACTGAAACTCTATTCGGATCAATCATATCTCCTGAATCCTGTCCTAAATGAATATCACTGGCACTGGGTTTAATGGATTGTATTGGAAGTAACATTTTCCGCGTTCCTATTAATTTCCCATCAGCAAAAAATTTTATAACGTTACTATAGTTTTCAATGACTGCTACAAGATGCGACCATTTGTTAATAATTTTTGATTCCCCATCAATAAACTGAAGATGCTTATCATGAGCTACCACAAAACCAGGCACTCCATTTTCTAAAAAAATTGCCCATCCTTCTTGTTGTGACCCACAAGAAGCAATAATTCCATTAGGGGATTCTGGTTTAACCAAACATTCAATAACAAAAGTACCTTTTGAAGCATCTAAATCCGGTCTGGCTTTTATGACTGTGGTGGCACCGTCACTAAAATTTCCGCTAGCTCCTCTTTCATCTTTATTCAGTACTACCCCCTGGAAATGGATATCATTTTCAGGTTGGGAATTTAATATTGCACTTCCTAAATCAACCGAAAGTAGTTTTCCTGTTTTCACATTCCCTATGAATTCAGCATCTGGTCTTGGTATCTCTGCTTTATAGCCAGTTTCTTTTTTGAGTTGCTCTAGTTCTGTTTTTAATTGGCTTTCAATTGCCGAAAATTCTGGTTTCTTTGTAAGATTGTTTAATTCAGCGGGGTCATTAACAACATCATACAACTCATCAATGTCATTGATATCGGGGGTAGTTGAATACAGGTATTTTTCTGTTCGAATAGCCGTTATTCGAGGAATAAAATAAACTAGATCTGTCCAGTAAGTAAAGAGAAACGATTTTCTCCAATTCTCATTCTTCCCATGTAATAATGGAACTACACTTTTCCCTTGCATTTGTGCTGGAATTGAAACTCCAGCCATTTCAAGAAAGGTAGGGGCTATGTCGGCATTGAGTACCATTTCTGAAATTGTCAGATTCGCATTTGCTAATTTTGGATAGCGCATTATCAAAGGAATTCTCATTGATTCGTTATATGCCAGGCGTTTATCCCCTAACCCATGTTCTCCATGAAAAAACCCATTATCTGCTGCAAATACTATTATTGTATTGTCTAAAATTCCTTTCTTCTTTAACAAATCATAAATCTCTCCTAGCCCATCATCAACGGAACTGAGGGATCGCAGGTAATCTTTTTGTTTTCCTATTCCTGTTTTTGCTGGCCATGGAGCAGGTTTACGATTTTTTTGAGGAATTATTTTAGCCAGGTCTTTGTCCCTCAAGCGACGTCGTTGATCTTGATTCATTACAGTTCTTTGCCAGGCTGGCTTATTTTCCATGTTATCGAGCCAACTTGCAGGTTCAGGAACCGAATCACTGATGAATAAATTTTTGTCTCGATCTGCCGGAGTAAATGGCTCATGAACTGCTTTGTGGGATAAATAAACACAAAATGGTTTATCCGCATTTTTATCAATAAAATTCAAAGTATATTTATTCAATTCGTCTGTGATATAACCCTCATTTCGAATATTTTTTCCATTAATATTAAGATCATTGCCAAAGTAATGACCTTGCCCCGGAAAGCTGCACCAGTAATCCCATCCTTTTCTGGGTTCATTACTTTCTGCCATGTGCCATTTACCAATAAAAGCTGTTTCATATCCTTCTCCCTGAAGTATTTGCCCAAATGAACGTGTTTTGTCAGGATTTAATTCACGTCCTTCTTGATTGGTATTCACTCCGTTAGTTTGAGGAAACATACCGGTTAAAATAGTTGCCCGTGAAGGCGCACAGAGAGAATTCGTACAAAAGGCATTTTTGAAGTGTACTCCTTCATTACGCAGCTGATCAATATGGGGGGTTTTCAGAAATGGATACCTCCCCATAAAGCCCATAGCATCCCACCTTAAATCATCAACCAGGACAAAAATTATATTAGGCTTTTTAACTATCCGCTTGGGGGAAGGCTGCCCAGCGCACACAACTGGCATCCAAAAAAGCAACCAAAAAATGTTGATTGAATAAAAATGTTTATAAATGTTCATTGCTACTTGTTTTCTTTATTTAAAAAAATCAATTGAAATTAGTGCTTAGGAAATGTCACATTCAATGCTGGCACTATCGAATAGGCTTAATACTTGAATACCCAGCTTCTCCACGAAACCAATTGCCGGCTTTTCCAGTAAGCCATAAATAATAATCTGAATCCAAGTTGTTTTCCATACCTACGAATTTATTCTTGCCATTCGACGGCAACTCATTCTCTCGAAGGCATTTGAAGATAGCAGTGCCTTCGTCAATTTCATCAAACATTGCCACGTACAAGGAATGAGCACCGGCAAGCTTTGCACCCGCAACTTGTTTCCACAAAAAATCTCCTCCATTTCTTGGAATGGCATTATAAATAGTAGTATCATTTTTTAAATTACCCCAACTAAATCCAGGAAAAACGAGGGGCACATAATCAACGTTATTATCCTTACACCATTGAATATCTTTTGGCAATGAATTCAGGGCTATCTTTTCATAATTGTTTTGATTATACCTTCCAACAGCCCAAGGCATTATTATGTCGCATTTTTTAATAACCGCATGTAAGCTAGCATTGCTTTCGGTATCCTTCGTTAAAGTTCTCCAATAATATGGAACGCCCAACATGACTGAAACTTTTTTGGTAGGTCCTTTGATTTTATCAATTAAATTGTCGACATCGGCAATTGTATATTTTCTGCCATCCTTAAAACCAACACCCCATATTGCTACCAATGGTTTTTTATTGTGTCTCAAATAGTTGGGATTTTTAGTATTGCTAAAAAGCGAAAACAATTGCTGCAATTCTTCCCAGTCTTGTTGAACATAAGCCAAATCTGTGCTGGTACAGCCGCTTAAATCGTACATAACGCAAATGGCCTTGTTGTATTTATTGGCAGCTTTTAATGCATTTTGAAGTACTTTATTAAAATGTGCTTTCCCTTTAGGGTTTGATTGTTTTACTTCATTTACAAATCGTTGCATAAAAACCCCATCAATACCATATTCTTTCATCCATTTAAAATGGAGCTCAACCGTTTCTTCATCTATAGGGCTAAATAATTTTGCATTGTCTCCATTGGCAAAAGAAAAGGGAGTTGTATATTGTTTTGGATATTCCTTCATGTCTGGCCACAGGTCAACAGAGGTGCAACCAGGTGCAAAACCACCACAACTCTTCTTTTGATAGTGTCTCCAACCTCTTTGTGCACCATCGCCCTCTGCAGTAAACCAACCCTGATAACCCGCCATTACAAGGTTTTTATACGATGTATAATTCCACCCCTCTTCATCATATGTAACTTCCTTAACAAATGAAGTTGAATTATCATCAACATTCTTATTCTTAGAATAAGAAACTAGAACTAAAAACAATATAACTAAAACACTTATTTGTATGCTTTTCATAGACATAGATATAGCAACCGTTTATAAATGCTTGAGAGACGAAACATTTCTATGCTATGGCTTCTTAAACTGTTGCTTGGTAATATTTAAATAGAGGTCTCCATAAGAAGACGAAGATTCTAGCTGCGTATCTTCATCCCATTTATTCCAAGAGTCTATAAGAATCAAACGAGTAGTAGCACTGGCATTCATTTTAGCAACATTGCACAGTTGTTTATACATTTTCCCTCCATCAGTTCTTGGATAATTTGGAGTAATCGCAGTCGGTTGTAAAATTTTCCAATCATACGCAGGTGTTAGATTTGGAACGTAATCGATTCCTCCCATATTTGAAGCAAAATATTCTTTGGAATATTTCCAATTCTGATCGATTGTTTGAGGAAGCAACCACCATCTGTCCCAATCAGTCAATTGAGAACTATAACTTTGGTGGTAAATTGCATCTACACAACCTTGAAATCTAAAAGGATATCGAGCTGGTGGAGACCATCGTTCTTGCATTCCCACTATATACATTTCTAAGCCCAATGTTTTTAACCTGCTTCTTAATGTAGTGTAAATGTTTATGTTATTATTTGAAAAAAGCAAATGCGCATTCATCAAATACAAAAGCGTTTTTCCGTTTACTTTTACATAATTAGCATTATTCATTCGTGGCACCATCTTGATGATATCTTGAAAAAATTGTTCTAATTTAACTGCGTCATTTTCAAGAGGAGCAGTATTTGAAATTGCATAAGTAGTATTTGAAAAATTGTACGCTAAAGCAAACTTTAAATTGTCTGTATTTGCATCTAGAAAAGATTTAATAGTAGAAGAATCAGCCCTAAAATTTGTCAAGTCTCTGCTTGCTGACCTAAAAGGAAAAAGAAAATAATCTATACCCCCTTTTTTGGCTTGTTGAATATGGTTGGTCATGATATTGGGCAACACAACACCATTTACCATAGAATAGCTACCTACAGAGGGAACCTGAGTAATTGAAGTATTAAACGTTGTAAAATTATAATAAAAAGCACCTACAGTATAATCTGTTGTAACAGGTATTTCGTTAATGGTATAGTTTAATATATTGTCCGCTACTGAAGGCCCATCATTCTTTTTTGTACAAGAAGAAAAAATACCAAGCCCAGCAATTATAAATAATGAAATTTTAAATTTTTTCATGATTATGGTTTATAAGTTTTAGTAACGATTACAGTAAATCCGGAAGCCAATCCTGCAGCCCGGACCGATTGTATAGTAGTGCCATACCATTTATTC
>Ga0209550_10000794_pt1 | contig 30236 bp, 31 predicted proteins | sample LauGreSuBDMM15SN_2_FD_187567 | JGI IMG/M metagenome (GOLD analysis project Ga0209550, IMG submission 187567) | Freshwater lake microbial communities from Lake Michigan, USA - Su13.BD.MM15.SN (SPAdes) (version 5) | ecosystem: Environmental > Aquatic > Freshwater > Lake | place: Lake Michigan... | reverse complement strand
CATCAGCGTCGTCTGCTCTCGCACCTTCCCCGCTAAAGACGTATCGTCATTCGCCGCCTCGTTCACCAGCACGCTGAGTGGCGTCTTGAGCGCGTGGGCGAGATTGCCCACCTGCGTTCGCGCCCGCTCCAGAATTTCGCGGTTCGCATCAATCAACAGATTGACCTCGCTCGCCAGCGGCGCGAGATCATCCGGATAGCGCCCGTCGATCCTGTCCGTTGCCCCCCGCCGGATCGCGCCAATCGCGTTCGACAAGCGCGCCAGCGGCAGCAACCCGAACCGCACCTGAAACGCCGTCGTCACGCCGAGCGCCAAAGCGAGAAGCGCGAAACTCACCGTCATCGCCGACCGGAAGGATTCGACATTCGTCTCGATTTCTTCCGAATTCGCCGCAATCTGCACCAGATATTTCGCCCCGTCCGGCATTTCGAGGCTACGCTCCAGCATCCGCAACCGCCGCTCGTCAGGCCCCGTCACATACCCTTCCGAAGGGTCTTTGCCGTTCGCCGTCGTCGTTACTTCCTCGATCCGCGGCAATCTTCCTCCAAAAAGCGAGATCGACGCGGTAATATCCGGCGGATCGACATCGCTTCGCGTCACCTGCCAGTACCACCCCGAGAGCGGCAGCGAGAACCGCGGATCCCCGAGCCCGAACGGATCGATCACATTATTCTCGTTCCGCACGGCAATATTCGCCGCCATTGTCTGCACATACACCTGCAAACGCTCGTCAAAGCTGCGTTCCGTCACCCGCCGCTGGATCGTTGACAGCACAAAGCCCGCGACAACGAGAATCGCGATGCTCCACACGGCGGCGGAAACAAACAAGCGTGTCGCGATTGAAAATCTGCGCGCCAAGGCCGCCCTATCCCGCGCTTGCCGAGGGCGTCACAACGTTCCCCGGCGGTTCAAGCACATAGCCCAGCCCGCGGATCGTCCGGATCGCATCCACCCCGAGCTTTTTCCGCAACCGCCCGACAAAAACCTCGATCGTGTTCGAATCCCGGTCAAAATCCTGATCATAGAGATGCTCGACCAACTCCGTCCGCGACACGACCCGTCCTGCATGATGCATCAAATAGGAAATCAGGCGATATTCCAGCGATGTCAGCTTGATTGTCACATCATTCACGCTCACACGGCTCGTCCGCGTATCAATCCGCACCGGCCCGCAGACAAGATCGCTCGACGCATGGCCCGATGCGCGCCGCACCAGAGCCCGCAACCGCGCCAGCACTTCCTCGAGATGAAACGGCTTCGTCACATAATCATCGGCGCCGGCGTCAAAGGCCTGCACCTTCTCGCTCCACCGGTCACGCGCTGTCAGCACCAGCACCGGCATTTTGCGCCCCGCCTTGCGCCAGGCTTCGAGAACGGCAACACCGTCCTTGCCGGGCAAGCCGATATCGAGCACCACCGCGTCATAAGGCTCCGTCTCGCCGAGAAACTCGCCTTCCTCGCCGTCAAAGGCTTCGTCAACGGCATAGCCCGCCTGCTCGAACGCCTTCACAAGCTGCCGGTTCAGATCCCTGTCATCCTCGACAACCAGCAGCCGCATCTGAAGTCTCCTGTTTACTGCACGCCGAGCGGCTTGCCTGTTACCGCGTCAATCATCACCTGCACGACTTTTCCGTCCCGGGTCAATGTCGTGATCAGATAGGCGATGCCCGCCTCGAACGTGCACAGCCGCGCCCGCACAACATCCCCGCTCGTCGCGTTTTTCGCCGCCCGAACCGCCTGAATCTGCGGCACAACGGATTTCGCCGCAACCGCCTCGCGCAATTCCTTCTCGCTGAAACACGCCTTCGGCTCCTCGCCCGCAACGGCAAAACCCACCAGTCCGGTGAGACTGGCGGTCACAACTGTCATCATCAAGGCGGCATTCACGATTTCACGCATCGTCACCCCGTAACGGCTCTCCCGTGAATGAAACCTGAATGGCTTTAAAGTGCAATCTTCCTCGTCGAGATTATTCTGAACACGGTGGACGCTACAAAACTCCCCGCCGCAATGATCTGCATCACGGCATCGGTCACCTGCCCCGCGTCAATCCCCACCATATTGTGCCCCGTCACCGACAAAACCAGTGCACCAAGCCCGATAATATTCGACCAGACCGTGCGGCTGGCAAAAACTGTCTGCGTATCATTCATTCTCGTCTCCTGTTGATACTGTTCATGGAAAAAGTGGCGTTCATCCGCCCTGTGGATCGCCCTGAGGCGAACCTCGGAAATCCGCTTCGACCACCCCCGGCCAAAGACGGACCAAGTCTTTAATCGCTGCAAAAAGATCAGCCTTTTGTCGCAAATCGCGGCAATCACCGTTTCCGGATCAGCCTTTTGCGCCGCGGCCAAAGTCACCGGCCCGATCACGCCATCGGCTGTCACGCCGAGCGCGCGCTGCAACCAGAGCGTCGCCTGCCGAACACCGGAATTCACCGCAGCATCAAAAACGGCGTAATCAATCCCTGCCGCCAAGTGATCGCCGCTGATCTTGTCCCAATAAAGCGTCCGGTAGACCTCCCCCGCCTCGTCCCGTGTGAGTGCCATCACCGCCTCGCGCGTCACCTTCGCGCCGCGGAAACGCGCCAATGTCCGGCCTCGACCGAAAGGCGCGCCGAAACGATCAAAGCATTGATCACATTATCATCCTCCGACCCGTCAATTTTGAGCCAGAGTTTCATTTCCGCGAGCGTAACCGGTTCCAAACTTGGCCCCGTGAGCAGAATCATGTTCATATAACCCCTCCTTGATTGTATTTTAGTTCTTGATTGACCGATGAGACCGAGCCATGCGGCCTTCGCCACCTGCCCTTGCCCTCTTGATGACCTTGGGTTCCGCGACAGCCGCATCCGCAATCATCAAGGGCGTTCCCGCTCCTGAGTCTGCGCGCCATGCCGTCATGATTTTGGGAGACCGCGGCAGCACCTGCACGGGTGCTGTCCTCACGCAAAACATCATTCTCACCGCGGCCCATTGCGTGACAGGCTCAACCGCCTATCGCGTCCACTTCCGCACGCCCGACAACACACCCGTCCTGATCGAACCGGCATCCATCCACATCCATCCGGATTACAATGCCGATGCGATCAAAAAGCGGGTCAAATCCATCGATCTGGCGATTGTGACGCTTGCCGAGCGCCTGCCCGATCAATTCTCGCCCATCGCACGCGATCCCGAGTGGCAACCCGTCCCCGGCAATCCCGTGACCGTGCTCGGCTATGGCCTCGCCTCCGAGACAGATCGTAAATCGCTTGGAACATATCGCAGCATCGATCTCGCCATCGTCGAACCGTACGGCAAAAGCAGCATCCTGCTCTGGCTGTCGGCCCCGCAATCAACGAACGGAAAATCCGGTGGCGGCGCCTGTCACGGCGATTCAGGCGGTCTGATCCTGGCGGAAGGCAAACTCGTTGCCACCACCACCTGGACAACCGGAACCGGCAAAGCCGAATGCGGCGCCCTAACCCAGGGCGCCCTTCTCGGCCCCCAAAGCGACTGGATCGCAAAGTATATGAAGCGATAGGATCCGTTATTTTTCAGGATCGAGAAATTTCTTCAGAGACCGCAAAACGCGGCGCCGTTCCCTCGAGCCAAGTGTTCCCGCAATCCTGATGATCCTGACGGGATCGATACAGGCAATCTTGGTGGGTCTGATCATCGACGAATGGGCAAGCCCGGATAAAGCGAGGCTCTCAATGTCAACATCGTCGGGCCAGCGGGGATTGTCCGAACTCGTGACCATGATCACCCAGATCAATCCTTGCTGGATCAGATGCCTGTTCGACACAACAACCGCAGGCCTTCGCTTTTCGGCAAGACGGTCGGAATAGGGAAACGGCACAACAACAACATCGAACTGGCTGAGATCCCGCGGATCAAATTCACCCTCAGAGATCGGCATAAGCTTTCTCGTCCGCGTCCGATGCCCACTCGCTGAACGCGGAGAACGGATCATCCGCATCCATCTGGTCGGCTTTCTCCACAATCACGAGCTGCTTGGTCACGCGGAACCTGATCCGGTCGCCGCTCGACAAGCCAAGCGTGTCCCGCACCAGTTTCGGAACTGCCACCTTACTTTTCTCTGTGAGACGAGAATAAACCTTCCGCATCATCCGGCTCCTTTTGCCATCATCCTGATACCATAATTTCTGACTGTCGCGAAGGGGATCATTTCACGCTTCGCCACCCTATGCCCGCCATTGGCCGGGCGAACCCGGCCAATGACATCATCACCCCTGTCAGATCAGGACGTGCCGCATTTCAGAAGCTTGATCGCGTCGAAATCCTGAGTTTCACCTTGGGAGCATGGAGTGACTTTAGATCAGCCATTTTCCCATGTCAAGACATATTTCCTATTTTAGGAATAAATTTTCTTTCTCGCGATCCCGATCAAGCTCGAGCATCAGCAAAAGCTTGAATTCTTCAGGGTCACGCGGGCATGCCCTTGGGTCATCCGAACCGAATGTGACGTCGGAAGTTGGCGGCAGATTGCGTTTCGCGAGATCACGCATGATCAGCGATAGCTTGGCTACCGACCGGGCATTACTCTCGCGTTCGGCGAGAGACTGCGCCGGATCATTCAATTCTAGTTCAAGAGCTTCAATCTGGCGACGCGTCAATCGCCAGATACGGTCGATGGTTTCTTTCACCTTCTTTTCATCAACCGCAACGGCCCTCGGGGCACTGCTGCGGTGAGAGGAACGGGAAAGTTCGGCCAAGTCAGTAGCAGGGGATAAGGTTTCGATTTCTTTTTCCATAATGAGACACTCTCGCAAAAATGATGGGACAAGTGGATCACGCAATACTCCCGGAAATCGGGCCCGCTTCTGAGCAGCCGCTGCTTGAAAACCGAGGCGACGGGACGATCCGTTGCACGAAAAGGTTCCCGCCCTCAGCTCCGTTTTTTCGGCCGTTCAGAAGCGTTGCAAACAAATAAACACAAATTTCCGTAAAGTAAACGAATTATTTCCTAATAATGTTGTCAACTGTCCTATTGGACAGTAAATGGCCTAAAATCGACGCTTCAACATGTCCTTTAGGACAGTTGCAAAATTTGATTTTTGTGATCTAGCACCCTTCGGCCACTGCAACGGCCAGCGTCTGATCCGCTCCGGCAGGTCTTCAGTCGCGATTTCGTCCTCTTTGGCGAACACACGTCCGCGAATGGAGACCCCCGCTTCCTCGACCGTCTCGGCGCGTCCCGACACCAGCGGATGCCACCACATTAGCTCTTTCCCGTCCGCTACCAACCGGTAGGCACAGGTCGGTGGCAACCAGCCGAGCTCCCGCACCGCCGTCGGCGTCAGCCTGACGCAATCACTCACCGTCTTGTCCCTGTTCTCGTAGTCGCTGCAGCGGCACGTCTTGGCGTCAAAGAGCTGGCAGGCAACATCGGTCCCGTAATAGGCACCCGTATCTTCATCTTCCAGCTTGATCAGGCAGCACCGCCCGCACCCGTCGCAGAGGCTCTCCCACTCGGAAGCATCCATCTCCTCCAGCGTCTTCACTTTCCAGAACGGCGCCTCGCTGCTCGTCTCGGCGGTCATGCACCATTCCCTTCGGCCTCGGTGATCGCGGCTCAACTTAGCTTGCCTGAATCCCGCTTCGTCCTCAAGTAAAACCGGACGTCTCCAGAATCTCAGCCCTTGCGGGTGATCGACTTACCCGAACCGCCGCCTCTCGGACATGGCAGCCCCTTCGCCACCTCTGCCCGCAAAGTCCGGATCGCCTGCTCGACCTCGGCCGCCTTCCGGTCGGGCGACCCCGCCACCAGTCGGGTCAGCGCGTAATGGTAGGCGTCGATCCTCTTCGGCAAGCTCGCCTCCACCGAGTCGATCAGCTCGTCGTTCTCCGCCACCCGCTCCTTAGCCAACATCACCTCTTCCTCGGTGAGGCCCCGGGCAGCTTTGATCGCCGCCACCCGCACCTTGTCGGTCGCGACGACTCGACACGCGACTTCCCGCTCGATCGGGATCAATTCGAGGTCGTCGGCGATGTCCAACAAGATCCGCTGGTAACGTTGGAGAACTGACTGGTCACGACCCCCCGCTATTCTGGAATAGTAGGACTGGGAATCGACCCCGTTGTTCCGCTCAATCCTGTCAATACTTGGTAACGTTGGAGGTCGCGGATTGAACAAGAGCATAACGGACCGGTTCCGCAGCTCCGTCTCGTCTTCAGTCCAGGTATAGTTCGAATCAAACCTCGCCGGCAACAGATCCGGCCCCTTTTTCCCCTCGAATAATCCGGGTTTCCGACGCCCGAAATCACCCGTTTCGTAACACCCGGTCAACGCCAAAAAAATAAGCGGGATCAAGGCCTTCTGCCAGTCCTTGATGTTCATGACCGCACTCCGATTTAGCCCTGGCGGTTCTTGCTCTTGCGCCGCTTCCGGCCACACGACATTACTCCTTGCGGGGAAGGGACTTCAATTGCCGCTACGTCGTGACGTGAATAACGAACGCCAGTGAACGGAAGAACCTCCCCACCGTCCGACGGAGGCACGACGAGTCGCTCGCGCGATCTAAAAAAAGCAATAAAATCAACAAGTTCGCCCATGACGAATTCCTCCCTCCGGCACACGCCTGAAAGACACTTCGATAAATCCCATAATATGGTTAATCATTTGCTAACGAATATTTACTATAAATAAAAATACGTTAGGTTTTATTTATCTTTGATGATTCGGTTCCATATGACAGCTCACGTTTCCAGCGTTGATTTTCAAAGATCTTCCCCGATTGATCCTTCTGATTTTTTGAAGCAAATCGTGGAAATATTTTTAAATTCTTCAGTTAAATCCGCTACGGAACTCGAATCTATTGCCAAAGCCATCACTAAACTTTTGAATGAAGTATCAAGTGATGCAGCGGCGTGCATTGCTCAGACACTCGCACTAAACAGACGTTTGGATGAAGGCATGATAGGTGCCTTTCTGACGCGCCATGACCTGTCGACGCGCATCGTGCTGTCAGAGGCATCGTGGTTACCACGTGATTTGATCCTCGGTGCAACCACTGGCCTGCGGCGTGACGAGGCTGCGGCCATTACTGCACGCACAGATCTTGACCTTTTGCCTCTTCAATTTCTTCTGAACCGAAATGACCGGTCGATTGATATTTTACTTGCTGAAAATCACGAGATATCAATTCCTTATAAGGTCCTTGAGCGGCTGATGATCCGTGCGATGAGGAGCCCCGATCTCGCTCGCGCCCTGCTTGACCGACCTGATCTAACACTCGCTCAACGCGGTTGTCTCGTACCTGCGGCAGACCTCGAAACAGCACTCGATATCCTTCAATCCGTCAATGAACTCATCGGTTCGGCAGAGCGAAAGATGCCCTCTAATTATTCGCCCGATCCTGAACTTCTGTCTTCAATTCAGGCTTCCAAAAGCATCAAGACGGAGTTTTTTGCGCAGTGTGCCAGCGCTTTTCAGGTTCAAACCTCCCAAATTGAGCGCATTGCAAGCGATCACCGGGGCGTCGGATTGACCATCTTGCTCTCTGCCCTCGGCTTCCGCTTAAACAATCTGCCCCAGATACTCGAGTATAGTTTTAATTTTGAAAATCTAAATTTTCGGTCACGCCAATTTCTGAAGCAAATGATCGAAATAATGAATAAAAGCTCCGCGCGGTGGCTCATTGAACGGATGCTCGCAATTAGGATCGACGAAAATATTAAATCAACCTCGATCGAGGAACTGATAGTATCCGATGCTATTGCGGGAGAAAAACCCGACGCTTACAAGTATGCAAGACAATTGCGGATAGCTTGATATTTACTCTATTGCTTCACTTCATCGACAAAGGATCGACCCGTTCGATCCTCGATCTCGACATACCAAAGGTCGGCGTCAAACCGAATTTCCTTTGCCATCCGCGCCTCGATCTCGTCTGAACTCCCCTCCTCCATCAACCGCTCAAAGCGCCGCTCGCCCGATGAGTCATCAGACAATGCGAGAGCCGGTCCCAGCAAAGCGGCTCGGCCGTCCAAACGGTCGATCTTGATAAAAACAGCCCCAGCTTCAGCGGCGCCACGCCGCCGTAGAGCAGCGAATACGCCCTCACTCGCACAGCGGCGAAGATAGGCAGCAACCCAGATATCGGCCCTGAGACGACCCCCCACAATCACTCCAATGGTACGCCAGATGCGCGCCCCAATTCCCTCACCAGTGCCGCGTCGATCTCGCCCGTTGGGTGCATCCGACGATCTTTTTCGAAGCGGGATATGGCGAGTCTCACTGAGTTGGAATAAACGCCGCCTTCGTCCAAGGGTCCATATCCAAGCTTATTAAGTGTCTGTTGTATATAAACTATTGTCTGCGGCAGCATCGCTGAATCTGCCGTTCTCGCCAATAAAACGTCAATCTGATCGCTTGAATTCTCATTCCCGACGTCAGGCCGATTGCGCGGGAGCGGGATAGACGCCAAGCTAGCTTGGGCAAGACCAAGATTGCCCCGATCCGGCGAAATATCGGACTTCATATTCCTGCTGGGCAATAGGGGAATATCAAAGTCGTCGAGGATTGTTCCCGATCGGAACCCTGTCTGAAGAAACAACGCATTCGTTGCGAAAGCACAGAAGATTCCCAAAGTGATCAAAATCGCCAATATTCGGCCATTTAAGAACGCCACCGACGCCATAATCATCCCTAAGCTGCGCAACCTTGTCCCGCGTGTCCGGGATCGGACAGCGCGACGTTGAACGCCGAGATCCTCCATATCCTCTTTAAAAGCTCGCTCAGGCACGTTTCAGTTCCGATCCATGATAATCTAGCCCGGGAAATGTTTTTTGGGCTTCCTGCCCCTTCTCTCGCTCGCTAAGCCGCGTGCCATCGGCCCTCAACCGGAAAACAACCTTGGTTCCTTTGCCAGGCGCACTTTCAAAAACCAATACGCCACCCAGACGATCGACAATTCCCTGCACAACCGATAATCCCAAACCTTGACCTTCCGCTTGGCTTTTCAGATGACCGCTCGCCCGGAAATAGGGCTCAGCCAATCTACGAATGTCATCAGATCCAACACCAATTCCATTGTCAGATATTGAAACGGTAATAACGCCTCCGTCTTCTTGTGCTTCGATCCGGATCTTCCCGGCTGGCGCATATTTAACCGAATTCGAGATCAAATTGAGTAAAACCTGCCTGATGGAATGCCGCATATTCGGAGGAACAACAAGTGCGGGATCGATCGTATTTGAAACATCGGATCGAGCAGCCCGCGCTGATAGCGAAAGCATCCCGACGGCCTCATCAACGAGATCCTGAAAACTTGTTTTCTCCTGCGTGCATCCCTTTTCTGAGTTTCGATCAGTATGGACCGACATATCATCAATAATATCAATCATATGGCGACCTGCTGTTGCTATGATTTTCATATATTCGGCACGCCGCGGATCATCGGAAGCGACCATTTTCGGGTCCGCTAGCAATTCCGAAAATCCGACAATAGCGTTTAGTGGCGTTCGCAATTCATGCTCGAGCTTCCCAAGCTTCAGCTTGCTCGTTTCGTCCGTTATCTCGAGGGCACCGTTAGCATCATGTGCCGCCCTGAAAACACCGCGAAGTCTGCCATCCGTCTTGCGCAAGACGCTTGCCCTGTCGGGCATGAAACAGGCCTCAAAAGGGATGTACTGTTCCCGGGCCAGATGATCAGCACCCGGACGCTCGACGCGGATCAAAAGCGTGGTCAATTCCGGGCTATTTGAGTGCACAGCGTCTGATAACGCCTTCAAATATGCCGGCCTGCTCGTAATGTGAAGTCTCTCGAATAAGCCGATGCCCAAAAATTGATCCGTGCTTATTGCGTCTTTTGATCTATCTGCCGAAGAAACCGCATGCGTGTAACCCGAAGGATCATGATACATGGAAATTTCAAAAACACCATCCAAAAAAAAGACTTTTTTCTTATAATTTTGATAAAAAATGACTGCGAGAGTCTGCCCGATCAATAGAAATAGGAACATTAACCTATAAAAAATGTCAAGATTTTGCCAGTTTGATAGCCCGATAAGGACATAAGGTGGCAAGATGAATACGACAAAAAATGCCAGGTCAAGCCAATGGATCTTCGCAAAAATCTTCGTTGATATCGCGCTTCCCCGCGCGGGAAATTTCCACGAAGGAGAACCCTCTACAAATTTTTTCCGCCCAATCTGCATAACCAACCTGGAATCTCGGCAAAAATAATACGCTTGAGAGTCAATGATGCTTGATCGTGCTTAAGCGTTTCCTAAAAACCGAAGCAAAAACAATTTTTTTATTAAATATGATCATTTAGCCAGATATTTGTCTAAAATTTACGTTTTGCTAACCAAGTAAGAAACCTTTTACATGTATTGCGTGCAAATTTCTGTAATTACGCGCTAATGTGTCTTTTAAACTTAAAGTTGCAGTCACTATTTCCGGAAAATGACCCCGCATGAGTTTCTTGTTTCGGTTTCTTTTTGTGGTGGGTCTAATTTACGCCATTTCCCCCGCTCAACCTGGCCTACCGGCGTGGATAGAAAAAACAGTTACAGCTGCAAGCGTCTCAACTTCAGTTGAGGGCAGGACCGATCAAATCCAATCAGTAATGCAATTGACGCTGTCAGCCTGCAAGAGCCATCCGGACGCTTGTGTCAACGCGGTGCAAGTTACCGCTTCGATCGAGAATGGTTCGGCAGATTTTAACAATCTAATGAATGAATTGTCCGAAATTGGTCAAGAACCCAACCATTCCAAGAGCGAAACACCGGATGAACCAGAAGCAACTGGATCGATCGCTGAACACACCCCTTTGCCACCTCGCAGAACTCCCGAAACGGGCCACAACAAAAAGATTTGAAGGTCATTTCTGAATAATCACGTTATACTGGAAATATGACGTTCTAGGATGACATGATGACCACGAATATCGAAGAAATTATTGAAAATTTCGCATATCTCGACGAATGGGATGACCGCTACCGCTATTTGATCGAGCTCGGAAAGTCCCTGGATACTCTTCCTGAATCTGCTCGAATCGAAGCAAATCGTGTGATGGGCTGCGCAAGTCAGGTTTGGGTAAAAACCGACATTTCGAACATCAATGGTCAACGTATTCTAACTTTTTCAGGTGACAGCGACGCCTTCATCGTCAAAGGTCTTGTCGCGCTTACTCTCGCTCTCTATTCTGGTCACACACCGGCCGAAATAAAAGATATTGATGCGAGCACGCTTTTTCAAAAAATAGGTCTCTCCGATCATCTAACGCCCCAGAGATCAAACGGCGTGCGTTCGATGATCGAGCGGATCAAGCGTGACGCCTCCGCCGCCGAACTCAGCAATCCAATAACACAACCAAGCTAATCCTTATTCCGCAGCAATCTTCGCTGCCGGATTGTTCGGATGCGTCGTCCAATTAGCGTAAGGACGCCCATACTCAAATCCCGTCCGCGGATCCGTCCCCGATGTCTGCGGAACCATCGTGATACAATCCGTCACAGGGCAAACAACGGCACAAAGATTACACCCAACGCATTCCTCATCCTTCACCTCGAAACGACGCTTTCCGTCGACAAGGTTAGTGATCGCCTGATGTGAGGTATCTTCACAAACTTGGTGGCACCTTCCGCACGAAATACACAAGTCCTGATCGATTTTCGCCTTCACAACATAATTCAGGTTGAGATATTGCCAATCCGTAACCTTTGGCATCGCCATACCTCTGAAATCCTCAATAGAATTATAGCCTTTTTCATCCATAAACTGAGAGAGGCCAGTGATCATCTCCTCGACGATCTTGAACCCATATGTCATCGCCGCAGTGCAGACCTGAACGGTTCCCGCCCCCATCGCAATGAATTCCGCTGCATCTTTCCACGTCGTAATTCCGCCAATCGCGGAAATCGGAAGTCCTTGTGTTTCCTGATCACGAGCAATTTCAGCAACCATATTGAGGGCGATCGGCTTAACTGCAGGCCCGCAATAGCCGCCATGTGTCCCCTTTCCGTCAACATGCGGCCATGGCGCCATCGCATCTAGGTCAACGGACATGATGGAAGATATTGTATTGATCAATGAAACCGCATCAGCGCCGCCCTTTTTTGCAGCCCGCGCCGGAAAACGAATATCGGTGATATTCGGTGTTAACTTTACGATAACAGGCATACGCGTGTGCTGTTTGCACCACCGCGCAACCATCTCGATATACTCGGGAACCTGCCCGACAGCGGAGCCCATTCCACGCTCTGACATGCCATGAGGACAACCAAAATTCAGTTCTACACCATCACATTCAGTTTCTTCGACACGTTTGAGAATCGCTGCCCAGTTTGTTTCTTCACAAGGAACCATGAGCGAAACGACCATTGCTCGGTCGGGCCATTCCCGCTTCACTTTTTTAATTTCCTGCAGATTGATCTCAAGCGGTCGATCCGTGATGAGCTCAATATTGTTCAAACCAATCAATCGGCGATCTGGACCATGGATCGCGCCGTAGCGTGGCCCACTCACATTCACGATATGGGGATCTTCGCCAAGCGTTTTCCAGACTACGCCACCCCATCCCGCCTTGAATGCACGGACAACATTGACTTCTCGATCCGTCGGTGGTGCTGAAGCCAGCCAGAACGGGTTAGGCGATTTGATACCGAGGAAGTTGGTGCGAAGATCGGCCATTAAGTGCTCCTCCTAAAACGATTTTAAACGCTCAAAGCGCGATGAATTGAAAAAGCGGCTTGCTTGCCGTCTTCAACCGCCGAAACGGTCAAATCCTGCCCACCGGCAACACAGTCACCGCCAGCCCACACACCTGAAACGCTCGTTTTGCGTTCCTGATCAACAACAATGCGGCCACCGCTGAGGGCAAGTGGTTGCGCCCCCCCAACGCCATCAGCAACAAACAATTGTCCAATCGCAGTAAAAACCATATCCGCGGGGAGCGTGAATGTCCCCCCGGCATCAACAAGTTGGCCGGCATTTTCCGCCGTTTCGGCAAATCGCACCGCCGTCAACTTCCCTTTATCGCCGATCAGCTCGGATGGTCGAGCCCATGTGAGAAGTGTAACACCACTCATCTGAGCGAGATGCTGTTCGTAAGCACTTGCTTTCATCTGGTCCTGGCCTCGGCGATAGACAACAGTAACATGCTCAGCACCAAGCTTTTTTGACTGAACAGCTATATCAATCGCCGTCATTCCACCACCAATAACGACAACATTACGCCCAACGGGCAGTTTTGAGAGATCCTTCGATTGCCGTAATTTTGAAATATAATCAACGGCGTCAATGACACCCGTCAAATCATCCTCACCCGAAAGGCCGAGTTTATTTACAGCGCTGAGTCCAGTGCCAACGAAAACCGCATCGTACTCCCTACGTAACTGTCCAATCTCGAAGTCCACTCCAAGCGATTGGACGGTTTTTGTCTCTATTCCGCCAATTGAAAGCACAAAATCCACTTCTCTTTGGGCAAAATTTTCTGTTGATTTGTAAGCTGCTATTCCAAACTCATTCAGGCCGCCCAATACGTGTTTGGCTTCAAATATCGTGACCGAATGACCGAATTCCGCAAGTTTGTGTGCACAGGCGAGGCCTGCTGGACCGCCGCCGATAACAGCAACTTTCTTCCCGGTAGGCTCTGCCCTTCGAAACGGCTGCTTCCCGGCATCCAGCAAAGCATCTGTCGCATGGCGTTGCAGAAGTCCAATTTTTACAGGTTTGCCTTCAGAGTGCTCGCGGACACAAGCCTCTTCACAAAGTGTTTCCGTTGGACAGACTCGTGCGCACATTCCTCCAAGAATGTTGGCATTTAAGATCGTTTCGGCTGCACCTATCTCGTTGGAATTTGCGATTTGTCTGATGAAAAGCGGAATATCAATCGAAGTCGGACATGCTTTTTGACAAGGAGCATCATGACAAAAGTAACAACGATCTGATTCAACAAATGCTTCATGCCGCGATAACGGTGGATGGATATCAGAGAAGTTTGCATCATACTCAACTTTACTGAGACGACCCTCCACAATTCCTTCGGCTCGAACGGAACCCGTCATCGCTTTCCTCCATATGAATTATGATTTGAGAGCCAATTTTTTAAATCCTGACCAATTGGTCAGGATTTCCACACGAGATTGATTTCTTGTCAAGTCGATGATTGCAATATTACGCCGTGCCACCGTTCGAATTGGATCTCGAAAATAACGGGCACGTCAAAATAACTTGACGTAATTGGCATGTGTATTGATGAAGCATTCTCAAATAAGATTAGCGTGAAATTACGAACGGAAGCTCGAAGAATGAAAAAAAACTCAACTCCTGGCGCCTCGGGTATCCGACAGTTAGATATAGAAATTGAGAAAGACCGCCCACTTCGCGACGACATTCGGCTCTTGGGTAGAATTCTGGGAGACACAGTTAGAACTCAAGAAGGTGAAGATATTTTCGACCTTGTCGAGCGAATTCGGCAAACATCCATTCGCTTTCATCGAGATAACGACGCCCCAGCACGGAGCGAACTTGAAAGTATCCTAAACAGTTTATCACCGACTCAAACCATCCAGATTCTAAGGGCATTCAGTTATTTTTCGCACCTAGCCAACATTGCGGAAGATCAACATCACATCCGTCGCACGCGGGCCCATGCAATTTTGGGATCATCACCAAGAGTTGGTTCTCTCGCTTTTTCTCTCGATCATGCTCAAAAAACAGGCGTTTCAGCGCCTGAATTACAAGCTTTTTTCAGCGATTCTTTAATCAGTCCTGTTCTAACGGCTCACCCAACTGAGGTTCGACGGAAGAGCACTTTGACGCGAGAGCGCGAGATTGCTGATCTACTCGACAAGAAAGACAGGATGATAGCGACGCCAGAGGAATCTGCCGAAAGTGACGAACACCTCAGACGCTCTATCTTAACCCTTTGGCAGACAAACATGCTGCGGGAAACAAAACTCACAGTTTTGGACGAGGTCGATAATGGATTGTCCTACTACGACTACACCTTTCTAACGGAAGTGCCGCGTTTACACGGATTTGTAGAAGATTATCTTCAGAGCCTTGCGAAGGATACCCAAGAAAAAGAACTTGGTACATTCTTTCGCATGGGCAGCTGGATTGGTGGTGACCGAGATGGGAACCCCTTCGTAACTGCTGAAGTCCTTGAAAATACACTTAAAATGCATGCCGACCGAATTTTCAGCTTTTACCTTGAAGAATTAAGCAAATTATCCTCTGAACTTCCCATTAGTGAAGGCATTGTAATCGTCACACAAGACATCAAGGAATTAGCAGCGCAAACGACCGATGCGTCTCCGCATCGGCGTCGAGAGCCTTACAGATTAGCAATATCAAGGATCATTGATAGGCTTCATGTAACAAGACAGTCGATTGAGGACAGCGGCCATCCAAAAAATGCAGATCGAAGCGATTGCTACACTTCACCGCTCGAATTTAAAAATGATCTCGATAAAATCAATAATTCATTGCGGGAGAACGGATCAGGTGTATTGGCCCGAGGTCGCCTGAGGCACCTGAGACGAGCAGTAGACTGTTTCGGTTTCCATCTTGCCGTATTGGATTTACGGCAAAACTCCGCAGTCCATGAAAGGACAATCAATGAACTCATCCACTCAATCAACCCTTCAATTGATTATCTTTCGCTCACGGAAGATCAGCGTATCAGTTTATTGCTCGCTGAGCTGGTGAACCCCCGACCACTTTTGTCACCGCATATTGAGTATAGTCCGGAAACCAAAGGCGAACTTGCTGTATTCAAGACTGCGGCAAGTGCCCACGAGCAGTATGGCACGGACGTCATAACAAATTGCATAATTTCCAAAGCTGAGGGCGTTTCGGATATTCTGGAACTTGCAATCCTGTTGAAGGAATTCGGCCTTATTGATTCGAACGGCAAGAGTTCGATGAACATCGTCCCGCTTTTTGAAACAATAAATGACTTAAGAGTTTGCGCCGAGGTAATCGATAAACTCCTCTCCCAGCCTGCGTATCGGAAGCTAATAAGCAGCCGAAATGACTTGCAGGAAGTCATGCTCGGCTATTCCGACAGCAACAAGGACGGCGGATTTGTGACGTCGGGATGGGAACTTTACAAAGCTGAAATCAAACTAGTCGAAGTGTTCCATAAGCATCGTGTAAAGTTACGCCTGTTCCATGGTCGTGGAGGCTCTGTTGGTCGTGGGGGTGGCCCAAGTTATGATGCAATTCTTGCACAGCCTGGGGGGGCAGTATCCGGTAGCATAAGAATTACTGAGCAAGGTGAAATAATCGCCAGCAAATACTCAAACGCCGAGGTAGGGCGGCGTAATTTGGAAATCATTGCAGCAGCAACGCTTGAGGCAAGTATACTTAACCCCGATAAACCAGCACCAAAAGATGATTATCTTGATGCGATGGAAGTTTTATCGGCAAATGCTTATCAAAGTTACCGCAAACTTGTATATGAAACGGACGGATTTTTAGACTATTTCTGGAATTCAACTGTAATAACCGAGATTGCCACACTCAATATCGGCAGCCGTCCAGCCTCACGAACCCAAACCAGAAAGATTGAAGACTTAAGGGCGATCCCATGGGTATTCAGTTGGGCGCAATGCCGCCTAATGCTTCCGGGGTGGTATGGATTTGGCTCCTCTGTAAAGTTTTGGATTGAGAATTATCCTGACAAGGGACTACCCTTCCTGCAGGAGATGGCTTCTGAATGGCCATTTTTCCGGACACTGCTGTCGAACATGGACATGGTACTTTCAAAAAGTTCTATCGCAATAGCTTCCAGATATGCAGAATTGACACCGGATAAGGTATTACGCGATCAGATTTTTGGTCGAATTAAGCAAGAGTGGACAGACTCGATAGAAATGCTTCTAAACATTACAAAGCAATCAAGCCTTTTAGAAAAAAACCCCCTTCTTGATCGGTCAATAAGGAATAGGTTCCCATATCTCGACCCACTTAATCATGTTCAGGTAGAGTTACTCAAACAACATCGATCTAAATCTGGCGGAGATCTAATGCTTCAGGGAATTCAGCTAACCATAAATGGAATATCAGCCGGATTGAGAAATAGCGGGTAAATTTTATCAAACACCTAAATGCTTGGCCATAGAAAATGTTAAAATTACTACAGCGCCCGAATCTCTCTGCCCCCGATGGTAAGATTCACTCGATTACTCCTGAGACAGCAAACTGGTCTTATGTCGGCTTTGACGTTTACAAGATCGAGGCTGGCGAAACGGTAAGCCATGAAACAGTTGGAAACGAAGTATGCCTTGTGCTCATTTCAGGGTCGGCCAGAGTTAGGGCAGAAAGTGTTGATTTCGGAATAATTGGCGCACGAAATTCCCCTTTCGATTCCCTACCATGGTCGGTCTATGTGCCGGCCAAGTCGAGTTGGCATTTGCAAGCTCTAACCACTCTTGAATTTACTGTATGTAAGGCACCCGCGACAGGTAAATTGCCTCCGCGACTAATTCCGCCGAGTGATGTAGTTGAAGAAACGCGCGGAAAGGGAACCAACACACGGCATGTTCGCAACATCTTGCCAGACAGCTCGCCGCACGCGGAAACCCTCTTGGTGGTCGAGGTCATCACTCCTGGTGGCAACTGGTCCAGTTACCCGCCCCACAAACATGATACTGACGCGTTTCCAAAAGAGACCTATCTGGAAGAAACATACTATCATCGCTTGAATCCACCACAAGGGTTTGGCTTTCAGCGTGTATACACCGATGATCGAGCGATAGACGAAACAATGGCTATTTCAGATCGCGATGTGGTGCTTGTTCCTCGCGGGTATCACCCTGTTAGTGCCCCTCACGGATTTGATTTATATTATCTCAACGTCATGGCTGGCCCGATCAAATCATGGAAATTCTCAATGGCACCGGAGCATGCATTTCTTGGGTGGTAATTTCAAATTTTATGCAAAATTGCTGCGTAACCTTGAGGTTAGGTCGACTATATAATCATAAACAAGTCGAACTCTCGCCAAATCCCGGACATCGTTGTGCGCAACTATCCAATATGCACGCCTTATCGAATGTTCGGGAAGTATTCTAACAAAATCAGGATCATTTCGAGCAATATAATCATGCAGAACTCCAATACCTATCCCGCTTCGAACAGCTTCAATTTGACCAATCATAGCAGCACACTCGAAATGCTTTTCCGATTCAATTTTTAATTCATCAAGATAATCAAGCGCACGAGTATAAATTAGATCTGGAACGTAGGTCACGATCCTGTGTTTTGAGATATCGCCTATATTTGAGATCGTTTCATGACGATCAAAATATGTCCGTGATGCGTAGAGGCTCAGGGTATAATCAGTCAGCTTTCGAACTGTAATCTTTCCTTCGGTCGGCGGTTCAATTGTTATCGCAATATCCGCTTCTCTTTTGGAAAGCGAAAACGCCCGAGGTAGTGGTACAAGTTGAACTCTCAAATTCGGATTTTGATCAATAAAATCGCCTAAAAACTTGGCAAGTATGTAGGTTCCAAAACCATCTGGCGTGCCTATCCGAATTGTTCCGGAAATAGCAACATCATGACCTGAAATTTCTGTTTGTACTCTTAGAAACTCCGTTTCAATACGTTCCGCAACGATTAAGAAACTTTCTCCAACAGCTGTTAATCGACAGCCACTAGTCGTTCTTTCAAATAATTTTGCGCCGAGCGAGGCTTCCAATGCATTCATTCTTCGACTGACCGTCGTGTGATCCAGAGAAAGTGATCTTGCCGCAGCCAAAAACTGCCCCTGGCGAGCGACTGCCAAAAATATCCTAGTTTGATCCCAATCCATTTAATGCCTCTTTTTGCACAATTGATGCGCAAGATACGCTATTGTTGTGCGTTAAATCATAAGGCATAAATATTCCATACAAAATGGAGATTGTAATGATTCAAGAGCTTTCCCACTTCATTGGCGGCAAACATATAAAAGGCACGTCAGGACGATTTGCAGATGCATTTTGGCCAATGACTGGCGAGATTGCATCAAAAGTTCCACTTGCATCCAAGGATGAAGTGAGATTTGCGGTTGAGAACGCAAAGGCTGCGCAGCCAGCATGGGCAGCCACTAATCCTCAACGTCGTGCCAGAGTGATGATGAAGTTTCTCGAACTAGCTAACGCCGAGTACGACGCACTTGCCACTCTCCTCGCCCGCGAGCACGGAAAAACTATTGCCGATGCGAAAGGAGATATCCAAAGAGGGCTTGAGGTTGTTGAATTTTGCATCGCCGCCCCTCACTTGCTCAAAGGCGAGTTTACGGATGGCGCGGGCCCAGGAATTGACATGTACTCGATGCGCCAACCATTAGGTGTAGTGGCGGGCATTACGCCATTTAATTTTCCTGCAATGATCCCATTATGGAAATGCGCACCCGCAATTGTCGCGGGAAATGCATTTATCCTAAAACCCTCCGAACGTGACATTGGTGTGCCCCTTCGTATTGCAGAACTCTTTATTGAAGCAGGCCTCCCGGCTGGTATTCTCAATGTCGTCAACGGCGACAAAGAAGCAGTTGATGCCCTACTCGATGATCCCGACGTTAAAGCAATCGGCTTTGTGGGTTCGACGCCGATTGCAGAGTACGTGTACACGCGTGGAACTGCAGCAGGAAAGCGTGTTCAATGCTTTGGCGGCGCAAAAAACCATATGATTATCATGCCTGATGCGGACATGGATCAGGCAGTCGATGCATTAATGGGAGCAGGATATGGATCAGCTGGAGAGCGTTGCATGGCCATATCTGTCGCAGTCCCTATTGGAAAAGCCACAGCAGATCGCTTGATTGAAGCTCTGATCCCCCGCGTGGAAAGTTTAAAGGTTGGGACGTCGCTTGATCCTTCAGCAGATTTTGGTCCACTAGTTACCCAAGCGCACCTAGAAAAGGTGAAAGCGTACGTAGACCTCGGCATCAAGGAAGGTGCTGCACTTAAAGTCGATGGACGAAACTTCAAACTCCAAGGTTATGAGAGCGGTTACTATATGGGTGGATGCCTGTTCGACAATGTAACAAAAGATATGCGCATCTATAAGGAAGAAATATTCGGACCTGTATTATCAGTGGTTAGGGCGCAGGATTATGCAGAAGGTCTTGCATTAGCGAACGATCATGAGTACGGCAACGGAGTTGCAATTTATACGCGTGACGGCGACGCAGCACGCGATTTTGCTTCAAAAGTTCAGGTAGGTATGGTTGGAATCAATGTCCCGATCCCAGTTCCACTAGCGTACTATACCTTCGGCGGCTGGAAGCGCTCTGGATTTGGCGACCTGAACCAACATGGTCCGGATGCGTTCCGCTTTTACACAAAGACAAAAACAGTCACATCGCGCTGGCCTTCAGGCATAAAAGACGGTGCGGAATTTGTGATTCCAACAATGAGATAAAATTCCAAAATTTAGCAACTTGCTTTGAGGCGCATCAAGATAAAAGCGCCTCAAAGCGATTAAGGCAACAAAATGATTTAGAGAATTATTTATCTACATTTTCATGATATTTTGCTTCGAAAAATCATTTTTATAAAAATCAAAAAACAAGTTGAATAAATAACAAAACCCGAAACACTTAGTGCAATAAGATTAAGAACTGCACTCAATTTTTCATTATAAATGATTGAATTAAAAATTGTTGAGGACATAAAATACGTAAATGATGCCAATATACACGCTGAAATTAGTGTTGAAAAAATTATGCGTATTAGAGAACGATCAATACGGAGATATTTTTTTCGAAATCCCAGATATCCCAGGATCGCAAAAGCAACCCAAGCCCCCATTGCTGTCGCGTAGGCTAGTCCCGCCGCACCAAACTCGGCGTAGAGCAAGAATTTCAAAAAGACATTTGATCCAATTCCAAAAACAGAGGCGATCAATGGGGAATATGTATCTTGTCTAGCCAGAAAACCGTAAGAAACTGGTCTCAGCAGCATTATAGGGATTAGCCCCAACGCATAAGCCGAAAGAACACTAGAAGCAGCAAGTGACGCTTCTTTTGTGAAAGCACCATGCAAGAACAACGCGTCAAAAATCAAATCAGGTATCAATATAAATGCAACAAAAAAAGGTAGCGTCAAAGCAAATGTCATTCCGATGACTTTATTCTGCGCTCTTTCAGCCTTAGCCGTGTCTTCAACACCGAGGTGCTTGCTCATTACAGGTAATAATACGGTTCCTGCCGCGACAGCAATAATACCGACAGGCAACTGGTATATTCTATCAGCATAATATATTGCCGATACAGACCCAGTGGGCATTAATGATGCTAGAATTGTGTCGGCAAACATTGCAATCTGGATACCCCCCGAACTTACCACTGCTGGGCCAAGTGATCTGAAAAATCCACGTAATGAGGTATCAAGGATAGGCCATTGAAATTTGGGTAAACAGCCCGCCCGCCGAGCGTTTACTAGCAATATTAGAATTTCAAAAATTCCTGCGATCGTTACCCCCCACGCTGCTGCATGTCCGGCACTGGGAAATAAAAAGGCAAAGCCGACAAAAACGACAACAGAAACATTGAGTAAAATTGGCGCAGCGGCAGCCGAAGCAAACCGATTATGGGCATTAAGAACACCTGATAACAGAGTAACGATCGAAACAAGTAGCAGATATGGAAAGGTTATCCGCGTCAGTTCGATCGTAAGTGCATATTTATTAGGATCATTCGAAAATCCGGGGGCTAATAGCTCAATAACCAAAGGCATTTGCCACAACGCAAAGATGCTCAAGATCGTTAGGGTCGCTACAAGAACCGATAATATTTTTCCTGCAAAATTTTGAGCTTTCGCAGAACCATGAATTGCCATCTCTCGTGAATAAGCCGGAACAAAAGCCGAATTGAAAGCGCCCTCGCCGAATATAGATCTCAAATGATTAGGAAGTCGTTGCGCGACTACAAACGCATCAGCAACTAATCCAGCTCCGAGAAATGAAGCTAAAACAATATCTCGGGCAAACCCGGTGATCCTTGAGAGTAAGGTCAATCCACCGACCGACATTATTGATCTAATCATACCTTGGATCTTCTCAGAAAGTCGAGTTGGAGGGATCGATAATTCAATTTTGCTCAGGTAGGATTAGGGTTGTTCGATCTTATTCCTTTCAAAGTCTGTTAAAATCAGATTTCAAATACTCGAACTGCGAGACAAATAATCAACAAGTTCAGAAATTAAATAACATTTCTTGCCTCAACAAATACTAACAATTTTTGCTGCATCGATTATTTAAAATGAACGATTAGATCACGCTCAAAGCCTGATTTAATCGTTCATTGGTCTCGCTTATCTATTCACGAAGTAGCATTTTCGTACATTTCAAGAACATAATCCCAATTTATAAGATGTTCTACAAAAGCCTTTAAATAATCGGGGCGTCTGTTTCTGTAATCAATGTAATAAGAATGCTCCCAAACGTCAACGCCGAGGATAGGCTTAGCACCATGTACTAAAGGACTTTCACCGTTTTGAGTTTTTGAAACAACAAGCTTTCCATCTTTTACGGAAAGCCAAGCCCAACCCGATCCAAACTGGGTCGTACCAGCAGCAATGAAGTCCTCTTTGAATTTATCGACAGAACCTATACTTTCGACAAGTGCCTTTTCAATCTTACCTGGAACCGAACCACCGCCATTCGGCTTCATCCAATTCCAAAAATGCATGTGGTTGTAATGTTGGCCTACATTATTAAACAAACCCGCATTTTTACCAAAAGATCCAACAACTACATCTTCTATGGACTTCCCTTCCCATTCCGAACCTTTAATCAGATTGTTGCCATTATTCACATAGGCTAGATGATGTTTATCGTGGTGATATTCGAGTGTCTCTTTTGACATATAAGGCTGAAGAGCATCGTGGGAGTAAGGAAGATCTGTTAGCGTAAACATCTTTGGCTCCTTTAGAGAATTTAACCGACAGCCGGTTATATTTTTTCACTGCTTTCTTATTCATTTTCTAGGCTTCGGGCAATCCCGACACCCAAAATCTACCAAAGTTAAACTCAGCGGAATGCGATCGAAGATTTACCGCAAAAAATAACTCGCATTGTAAATAGAGTAGTTCTTAGAGCCTCCACAATTCACTCTTGACCGACGGCGGGTGTAAAATGCAAAATTGTAGCATTAATGCAATAACGAAGTCCTGTAGGCCGAGGTCCATCCGGAAAAACGTGACCCAAGTGCGCGTCGCACGTTGCACAAAGCACTTCGACACGTCTCATTCCAAGTGAATCATCCAGTCGCTCAATTATTGCCTCATCGTCAATCGGCTCAAAAAAACTAGGCCAACCAGATCCTGATTCATATTTCGAACTCGAGTCAAACAATACAGTCTCGCAGCAAACACACTCATATTGCCCATCTCTTTTTTCATCCCATCCGGGACCGGAACAAGCACGCTCTGTCGAATGCTCGCGAGCAATTCGAAACTGCTCAGGTGTCAAAATTTCACGCCACTCCGAGTCAGGCTTTATAACCTTTCTCAAACTATTGAACGGAACCACAAAAGCCTCCATTAATGCGCGATGTTTTCACGATACCATATCTCGACTCAATATCTCAACTTTGTAAATTTTGACTTTTACATTTCATCTGAGGCTCCTACTTTCCCCCAATTATTGGAAAACCCATAATCAGAGGACTAACCAATAAGTCGAAAGCGATGTAGGTATCATGTCACAATTTCCAGACTCTAAATGCCAACCTGAAATAAGCTTTACATAAGAATGCGTGAGTTGGATTATCCAGACGATCTTTTATGAGATTTGCTCATTGCATTCTGCACCTAAACCGCGCCTCTACGAATGGAATTGGCTTCTCATAAAAAAAACGTTAGTGATAAATAGGTGTATACTGACGATTGTTGCGTTTAAAATTTGTATTTTTTGAACGCTCAATCAAAATTTTGCTTAATTCAACCGCGGACAGAGCCATGAACACGTTCAAAGCAATTACGATTTCAAAAGAGGACACTGGTTCGCAAAATGTTGCCTATCGCGATATGATGGACACTGATCTGATGGACGGCAACGTGGATGTACGGGTTAGCCATTCAACAATAAATTATAAAGATGGCCTCGTTCTTTCAGGAAAATCAGCAGTTGTGCGAAAGTTTCCCATGATCGCGGGAATTGATTTTGCTGGAGTGATCGAGCGATCTACTCACCGCGATTTTAAACCGGGTGATAGAGTTTTGCAGAACGGATTCGGTCTAAGCGAGACGCACTATGGGGGATATTCACAAAAAGTGCGCGTAAATGGTGATTGGCTTGTAAAAATTCCTGAGCAATTCTCGGAACTTGACGCGATGGCGATTGGGACAGCAGGCTACACAGCTATGCTGAGTGTATTGGCTCTGGAAAGACATGGACTTCGGCCATCTGAAGGTCCAGTTGTTGTGACGGGCGCGGCTGGCGGAGTGGGTTCAATAGCAATCTCCATTCTATCACACCTCGGATGGCACGTCATTGCCTCAACTGGTCGTCTTCAGGAAAGTGAATACCTAAAGGAAATAGGCGCAGCAGAAGTTATTGATCGAAAAGAACTTTCTGCTCCAGGCCGCCCGCTCGGCAAGGAGCGTTGGATTGCGGGTGTAGATTCAGTCGGATCACATACTTTGGCAAATGTATTGGCTATGACGAAGGCAGGTGGTGCGGTAACTGCGTGCGGTCTTGCTCAAGGAATGGATCTTCCAGCAAGCGTGGCTCCCTTTATTCTGCGAGGCGTATCGTTACTTGGCATTGACAGCGTAAATTGTCCCATGCCCCGACGGGTCGACGCTTGGAACAGGCTTGCGAAAGACCTCGATCTAGCCAAGCTTCATTCGATGACTACGGTTATTCCATTTGATCAGGTTGTTGACACTGCGCCCTTGATCCTGAACGGCGAAATTAGAGGACGAATTGTTGTAAAAATTTCCTAGTTTGTTGACTTCAGACCTTCGATCAATGCCTTCCGACGCATTAATTCTGTTGAAGCGAGGTCCAAAAACGCTCTCACACGGGGTGAAGATCGCAAATCTGGATGAGTCAGTATCCATAGGCCCGTAGCAAACTCGGGGTTCGGATCCGTCAACCTTACAAGTTTTGGGCGCTGATCCGCGATTAGGCAAGGCAGCGGCCCAACACCAACACCCTCTTCTACTGCTTCAGCGAGGCCTAATACAGTATTAATCTTGATGGCTATTCGTGCTTCGGGGACACGCTCTCTAACAAAGCGAACGGCACGAATATGGCCAAGTTGGTCTCCAAGAGACACCCAATTTCGGGTGCTCAGTACATTCATATCAGGAGGTTGCCCGATTTCAGCGTCTGGAAAGTCAGCTTTCAAACCATAAATCGCCCAGTTTAACGCACAAATTCGCCTTCCAACCAGTGTTTCAGGTGGGTTATCCGTTGCGCGAATGGCAATATCTGCGTCACGTTTGGATAAATTGAGAACCTGATTGGATAACACAATATCTAGATTTATCGTCGGGTACGCGCGTCTAAATGATGCGAAGATCGGCATCAACAAATAAACCAAAAGTGTATCATTCGTAGTAACACGCAGTTCACCGGACGGAATGAGTTTATTTCCCATTAATTTTCGGGTAAATGCATTCACATCCTCATCCATCCTCATGGCCAACTGGACCATTTCCTCGCCAGCTGAGGTGAGAGAATATCCCGTCCGGTGGCGTTCGAAGATTATAATGCCAATGCGCTTTTCAAGGTCCGCCAGACGACGGAACACTGTCGAGTGGTTGATTGAAAGTGCATCGGCAGCCCCATTTAATGTCCGAGTATCTGCTATTGCTTTTACAAGCCGGAAATCATCCCATGGAATCTGCATTTGCAAACTCTCCCTTAAAATGCAGCCATTTCAGCTTGATCGCGCGACTGAGGTTTCCAAATAAGGTTACCTTAGATCGTGATCTTTTGAGTAAAACCTTAACAACTATCTTGGGCTTGCTGCCCGTCGAAGCCTATCATTTATTGCTTCACCGATGCCGATATTTGGAATCGGAGCAACTGCGATCATACGAACTCCCTCGGTATCAAGTATTCTGAGGTACTGGAATAGATTGGCGGCAGCTTCAACGAGATTCGATGATGGGCTCAAATTCAAGTATTTATGGGCCCTTTCCGCATTTTTTGCTTCATCTTCTCCAAAACTGAGCAATGATTCTCCGACTTCAACGGTATCAGCGTTCAATCGCACAAAAGCATTAGGCGCGTAGTGGGAAGACAGCATTCCAGGGGCTGTTAATTTATCGTTCGACTGACCAACATCAGTCCCATTTTTTACTGACTTTCCAATTACTGAACTTAAGAGGCTTGAAGAGATGCCGCCTGGCCGCAATATCTGAACCTCATTTTCGCCACAGTAAACAATCGTTGACTCAAGTCCAATTTCAGCGCGTCCTCCATCAAGTATGAGATCAATTCTCCCAAAAAGATCATGTGAGACATGCTCCGAAATCGTCGGACTTACCTTTCCCGAGCGATTTGCGGACGGTGCGACAACCGGTCGGTTTACGGCCTCTAGCAGAACACGAGCGACAGGGTGTGATGGAACTCGTATTGCTATTGTTTCCAAACCTGAAAGTGCCAATTCACAAACATCGCAATTATATGATTTAGGTACAACAAGTGTTAGAGGGCCTGGCCAAAATGCCAGTGCTAATTTTCGAGCATCATCACAAAAATTTCCAAGCTTTTCCGCAGCACTTTGATCAATCACGTGGCTAATCAAAGGGTTAAAGCTGGGACGCCCCTTCGCAGCGTATAATTTCGCGACTGCGAGCGGGTTCGTTGCATCTGCCCCTAGACCATAAACAGTTTCGGTTGGAAATGCGACGAGGCCCCCTGAACGCAGAATTGACGCACCGGCCAAAATGCTGTCCGCATCCACGCCTGTTACCCGCGTCAGCAAGTCTAATTTGCCCTCAGTCATGCTAATCATTGCCAAGATAGGTTGTTCAGCAGTGTGTATTGATTCATACTGCATATATAAATGTTACCTATCACGACTCTGATGCTCATTGTAAAAAACTCTTCAACTTCGAGAGGGATATTCTTTTCATGCATTTCAAAGCGCCAGTCGAAGAAATTTTCTCGTCTCTCCGGGTTTTTGGCCTTCAAGAGCTTCTTGATGACAAGTTTCTCCCACATCTTGATTGTGAAACGGCTGAATCAATCCTGATTGAGGCAGGCAAGTTCGCCTCTGATAGAATTGCACCATTAAATCAAATTGGCGATCAAACTGGTGCGCAATATCACAATGGGACTGTAACTCTTCCACATGGTTGGAAAGAAACTTATGTTGACTGGGCCAATGCGGGCTGGAATGGCCTCAACGCGCCAGAAAAATTTGGCGGCCAAGGTTTGCCACAAATGGTCCACTCTGCGTGCAGCGAAATGTGGAGCAGCGCTTCAATGGCGTTCATGCTCGGCCCATTGTTAACATCAGGCGCGATTGAAGCTCTCGTGTCTCACGGATCAAATAAATTACAACAGATTTATTTAGAAAAGCTTGTCTCCGGTGAATGGATGGGCACCATGAACCTAACCGAACCTCAAGCAGGATCGGATTTAAGCGCCCTTCGGACCAAAGCTGAGCCTGCAGACGATGGCAGTTATCGCATTCGGGGACAAAAAATATATATTACCTATGGTGAGCACGATCTTACCGAGAACATCATACATCTTGTGCTAGCCCGATTGCCTGATGCGCCGGCAGGCACTCGAGGGATATCCTTGTTTCTAGTTCCAAAGTTTTTGGTTAATCCAGACGGCTCGATAGGTGCCCGTAATGATGTTCGTTGTGCCGGAATTGAGAAAAAGCTGGGTATTCACGCCTCCCCTACATGTACAATGGTGTATGGAGACGGAGAAGGAGCTATCGGCTACCTGATTGGTGAAGAAAATCGTGGGCTAGCCTGCATGTTCACAATGATGAACAGTGCTCGACTTGGTGTTGGCCTTGAAGGTGTAGCCATTGCTGAGCGCGCAACACAGCTAGCGTTCTCATATGCTAAAGAACGGAAACAAGGGCGATCATTGAATTCCAGCACGGATTCGATGAGCCCAATTATTGCTCATCCGGACGTACAACGGATGCTACTTACGATGCGTGCTGAAACAGATGTATCCCGGGCATTGTGTTTTTTAACTGCGGCAGCAATTGATCGTTCTCGATTGGAAGAAACACTCGAAAAACGTCAGGTTGCAGCTGAAAATGCAGCATTATTGACCCCTGTTGCGAAGGCGTATTCAACGGATATGGGTATTGAGGTGGCATCACTCGGGATACAAGTTCACGGTGGTATGGGATTTATCGAAAGCACTGGAGCTGCTCAGCATCTGCGCGATGCACGAATTGCCTCAATATACGAGGGTACGAACGGCATTCAGGCTATCGATCTTGTCACTCGCAAACTTCCGCTCTCCGGAGGACGTGCTGTCAGCCGACATATCGCATTTCTCCGAGAAATCTTGAAAAATGCACCGCCGAACCAGAACGCAGGCTCTTTGCTAGTGCGAGCAGGCGAGGCCATTGATTCATTGGAAATTGCAACGGATTGGATCAACAACAATTCGAAAGATCGCACCGATGAGGTTCTAGCTTCTGCTGACCGGTATTTGAAACTGTTTGCTCTCGCGACCGGGGCTGCCGCTTTGATAAAGTCAGCCTTTGCTGAGAACTCGCCCAAAACTAGGCAACAAAAAATTGCAATCGCCAGATTTTATGCAGAGCAACGTGCCGTTGACGCACCCAGTCTCTGCAGAGCAGTCATAGAAGGTGCATCTGCCGTAAAATTTGCAGCAGCGGTCTTCGAAGACTGAGAAAATACCCAATGAATGCAAGGAACCCCGATGACACTGGCAAAAAAGACCCTCTTCATTACGGGCGCATCGAGAGGAATAGGGCTCGCAATCGCGCTAAAGGCCGCACGTGACGGGGCAAATATCGCAATTGCTGCGAAAACTGTCGCGCCCCATCCTAAACTTGAGGGGACTATCTATTCTGCCGCTGAGCAAATTGAAGCTGAAGGCGGAAAGGCATTGCCAATTCCCTGTGACGTGAGAGATGAAGAACAGGTAAAAAGCGCAATCAAACAAGCTGCCCAAAGGTTTGGAGGTATTGATATCGTCGTAAATAATGCGTCGGCAATTCAATTAACGCGGACACCAGAGACGGAAATGAAGCGCTTTGATTTAATGCAGCAGGTCAATGCCCGCGCGACGTTCATGGTATCAAAATATGCGATACCTCATCTCGAAAATGCGAAAAATCCGCATATTTTAATGCTCTCCCCGCCTCTAGACATGCAGGAGAAATGGTTTGCGCCGCATCTGGCTTACACAATGTCAAAATTCGGGATGAGCCTTGTGGTACTCGGACTCGCAGGTGAACTTCGTGACAAGAAAATTGCGGTCAATGCACTATGGCCAAGAACGACGATTGCGACTGCAGCAATCAAGAATCTACTCGGCGGCGACGAGATGATGCGGGCGAGCCGCTCACCACAGATTATGGCGGATGCTGCTTATGCGATCTTCATGAAGTCTGCAGCCTCATTTACGGGTAATTTTCTGATTGATGATACGTTTTTAATGTCGGAAGGTGTGACCAATTTTGAAAAGTACGCGATGGAGGCTGGAGTTCCGCTTCATCCTGACTTTTTCGTTCCGGATCATGTGTAGAGCACGCGATGTGCGGACGTTTTGCCCTAACAGTCACACCTGAACTCCTCAAGAAAGTATTCGGCTATGAGGAATTGCCAAATTTTCCTCCTTTAACAAATATTTCACCGACGCAACCAGTCGTAACGATTACTCAAGATCATCAGAAACGTCATTTTCAGCTCATGAGATGGGGCTTTATTCCAAGCTGGGTCAAGGATCCTGCAGATTTTCCGCTGCTTTTTAACGCAAGAAGTGAAACTGTTTCGGAGAAGCCGGCATTTCGTACCGCGATTCGGCACCGCAGATGTTTGATCCCCGCGAGCGGTTTTTATGAGTGGCTAAATGATGGAAAAGTCAAAGTTCCATTTCTGATCGCAATGAAAGACAGATCTCCTCTCGCACTTGCAGGTATCTGGGAAACCTATTCGGGAGGCGATGGTTCGGAAATTGACACGGTTGCTATCATCACAACTTCCGCGAACGCTGAGGTGGCTCCACTTCACAACCGGATGCCAGCTATTATTTCGCCGCCAGATTTTTCACTCTGGCTCGATTCATCAGCGCCCAACTTAATGGAAGCG
>Ga0209550_10000793_pt1 | contig 30242 bp, 27 predicted proteins | sample LauGreSuBDMM15SN_2_FD_187567 | JGI IMG/M metagenome (GOLD analysis project Ga0209550, IMG submission 187567) | Freshwater lake microbial communities from Lake Michigan, USA - Su13.BD.MM15.SN (SPAdes) (version 5) | ecosystem: Environmental > Aquatic > Freshwater > Lake | place: Lake Michigan... | reverse complement strand
GAGATAAAAGCGCGTTCGGCTGGCGCTGGCGGCCATCAGTTGGGCCCCCGTCAGGTTGAGTGACAGGTCGTGCTCCCACAGGGCTTCGGCCTTGATGTGTGCCCGGTTGGCCGGGTTGATCAGGAAAGGCGCGATGCGCGGCCCCACCAAAGCCTGCCGCCAAACCAGCCAAGCTTGCCAGATTTGCTCAGGCGGCATGCCCAGCACGGCTTCGTCCACGGTGCAGCCCATGCCCGAAAAGCTGTTCAGCGCCGATACACACACGTCCAGAACGCCTTCTTCCATGGGCAGGTAGCCCTGCAGGTTGCCCAGCCAGCCGACGCGCTGGCCCTTGGGGTCCATGTCCAGCGTGCCCGCAAACACGGACGGGTCACCGGTCAGGCTCAAGGGGCTTGAAGGGTGTGCCCCTGCTTGTGTTGACAGCAGCAGGGCCAAGTCAGCCACATGCCGGGCCATGGGGCCTTCGGTGGCCAGTTGGGCGATGAACACGTCTTGCGCGGGCGACATGGGTACACGACCTTGTGAGGGGCGCAGGCCGAACACATGGTTCCAGCCCGCGGGGTTGCGCAAACTGCCCATGAAGTCCGAGCCATCGGCCACGGGCAGCAGGCGATGCGCCAGTGCCACGGCCGCGCCGCCGCTGCTGCCACCGGCCGTTTTGCTCGGGTCCCAGGCGTTGCGAGTAGGGCCAAACACTTCGTTGAAGGTGTGCGAGCCCAGGCCAAATTCGGGGGTGTTGGTCTTGCCGATGACGATCGCCCCCGCCGCTTTGGTGCGCTGGACCATGAGGCCATCTTCAGGGGCCACAAAGTCTTTCATCAGCGGGCTGCCCATAGTGGTGCGCAGGCCTTGGGCATTGGCCAAATCTTTGATGGCTTGGGGCATGCCGTGCATCCAGCCCATCGATTCGCCACGTGCCAGTTGCGCATCGCGTTCGTGCGCTTGTGCCATCAAAAGTTCGGGTTCTTGCAGGCTGACGATGGCATTGGACTGCGGATTCAGGCGCGCAATGCGATCGAGCGTGGACTGCATGACTTCCTGGCACGACACCTGCTTGAGGTGGATGGCGCGGGACAAATTCAGTGCGGACGTATCAGGGTTGACCATGTGGTGATGCTTTCGGTTTTATTTGTATTATGAAAGCGGACGAAGGGCGATCAGCCACTGGTGAAAACCCCGACTCCGTTTTGCGCAAAGGTGACGCTTGTTCGTTTTGAATGCTGTCATCATGATTTTTCAACTGTTCCTATTTTGGAGATCTGATCATGAAGAGACGTGTACTGTTTGCCGCCACCAGCTTGTTGGGTTTGAGCCTGCTGGCCCCCTTGGCTGCCCAAGCCCAAGCGCAAGACAACAAAGTGTTCCGTTTTGTGCCCCACGCCAACCTGGCGGTGCTCGACCCGATCTGGACCACAGCCTACGTGACGCGCAACCATGCTTACATGATTTACGACACGCTGTTCTCTGAAGACGCGCAGGGCAACATCAAGCCCCAGATGGTGGACACCTACACCACCTCGAGCGACCGCAAGACCTGGACTTTCAAACTTCGCGCTGGCCTGGAGTTCCATGATGGCAAGCCCGTGACCAGTGAAGACGTGGTGGCCTCGCTCAAGCGTTGGGCCAGCCGCGACGCCATGGGCGGCATCCTGAACACCTTCATCGACCGCTACGAAACGCCCGATGCCAACACCTTCCGCATGGTCCTCAAGGAGCCCAGCGGCATCGTGATCGACGCTTTGGGCAAGGCCTCGTCCAACGTCCCGTTCATCATGCCCGCACGCATTGCGGCCACCCCAGGTGCTGAGCAAATCAAGGAGCACATTGGTTCGGGGCCCTTCATCTTCAAAGCCGATGAATTCAAGCCCGGTGCGCTCGCGGTGTACACACGCAATGCCAAATACAGGTCCCGCACCGAGGCGCCCAGCGGCATGGCCGGTGGCCGTCCGGTCAATTTTGACCGTGTGGAGTGGGTCATCATCCGCGATCCGCAAACCCAGTTCAATGCCATCAAGGCGGGCGAAGTGGACATGGTCGAGCAGCCCAGCTTTGAGCAGTACGAAACCCTGAAGAAAACCGAGGGTTTGAAGGTCGATGACTTCTCGCCAGCGGGCTTGCAGTTCATCATGCGCTTCAATCACTTGCACAAGCCTTTTGACAACCCAAAGATTCGCCAAGCGGCCATGGTGGCCATGGGTCAGCAGGCCGTTCTCAACACGCAAATCGGCATTCCCGAGTTGCAAAAAGTTTGCCGAAGCATTTTCCCTTGCGGCACAACGTATGCCGATGAAAATACCGGTTATTTCACGGGCGTCGCCAACGCGGCCAAAGCCCGCGAAATGCTGAAAGAAGCGGGTTACGACAACACCCCTGTGCTCTTGATGCGCCCGACCGACTTGGCCTCGATCGCCAAGATCCCGTTGGTGGCCAAGCAGCAGCTTGAAGCCGCAGGTTTTAAGGTGGACTTTCAGCAAATGGATTGGGCCTCTTTGGTGGCCCGCCGGGCCAAAAAAGACGCGCCTGCAGCGGGTGGCTGGAATGCCTTCCTGACCGCTTGGACGGCCGGCGACATCTCCAACCCCTTGGCCATGGCCATGCTGAACGCCAAAGGCGACACGGGCTGGTTTGGCTGGCAAAACGAGCCGCGCCTCGAGACATTGAAGGCCAGTTTTGCCCGGGCAGGCTCCACCGAAGAGAAAAAGAAACTGGCCAGCCAGATTCAGGCCGTGGCCTTTGAAACGGCCACCCACGCACCTTTGGGGCAGTACCGCTCGCCCACCGTGCTTCGCAGCAATGTGAGTGGCCTTCTGGAAACACCCGGTATCCCAGCCATGTGGAACCTCAAGAAAAACTGATCAGGTCCTGAGCGATGTTTCAATTCGTCCTGCGCCGCCTGCTGGCGGTGCTGCCGGTCCTGCTCGTCGTGTCGCTGGTGGTTTTCCTCATCCTGAGGTTGGCTCCTGGTGACCCGGCGGCGGTCATTGCCGGCAACAGCGCCACCAACGACGACATCAACCGCATCCGCGAACAGTTGGGCCTGGATCGCTCCATCGTTTCCCAATACTTCATCTGGATCGGGCGGGTGTTTCAGGGCGATCTGGGGTTTTCGTATTACCTGAACAAACCCGTCACCGAGCTGATCGGGCAGCGCATCGAACCGACCCTTTCCCTGGCAGCGGGCACCTTGCTGCTGGCCATTGCCGTGGCCATTCCGCTGGGGACCATTGCGGCCTGGCGCATGGGGGGCTGGCTCGACAAAATCCTGTCCGGTTTTTCGGTGGCTGGGTTTTCGGTGCCGGTGTTTGTGGTGGGCTACTTGCTCATTTACCTGTTTGCCATTCGTCTGGACTGGCTGCCGGTGCAGGGCTACAAGAGCTTGTTCGGGCCGCGCAACGTTGGCGTGTGGGATTGGATGCGGCAGCTGATCTTGCCCTGGATGACGTTGGCCATGATTTATGTGGCGCTGATAGCGCGGGTCACCCGGGCCAGCGTGTCCGAGGCCCTGACGGAAGACTACATCCGCACCGCACGGGCCAAAGGTCTGACCGAGCAAGTGGTGCTGTTGCGCCACGCGCTGGCCAATGCAGCCGTGCCCATCGTCACCGTGATCGGCATTGGTGTGGCCCTCTTGATTGGTGGTGTGGTGGTGACTGAGACGGTGTACGCCATTCCTGGGCTGGGCCAGTTGACGGTGGACGCGGTGCTCAACCGCGACTTCCCGATTATTCAGGGCTTGGTCCTGCTGTTTTCCTGCGCCTATGTGTTCATCAATCTCATGGTCGATTTGAGCTACCTCTTTCTTGATCCGAGGATCCGTTACTGATGTCAGTCTCTCAGCGTTTATGGGCCAACGGCTCGATCCGGTTTGGTGCCGTGGTGCTCGGGTTCATGGTCTTGGTGTCTTTGCTGGCGCCCTGGTTGGGCACCTTGGATCCGGCCGCCATGGACTCTAACTTCATCAACAAGCCTGCAGGCCTCAAGGGTGATTTCACCTTGGTCGACGGCAGCTCGGTGGCCCACACCTTCTGGCTGGGCACCGACAGTTTTGGCCGCGACCTTTACAGCCGAGTGGTGTACGGGGCACAAGTTTCATTGCTGGTGGGGGGGTTCACCGCCGCGCTGGCGCTGGCGCTGGGCGGATTTTTGGGCATGATGGCCGGTTACTTTCGGCAAGTCGATGCGGTGCTGATGCGCTTCATGGACGGTCTGATGGCCATTCCTGCCATTTTGTTGGCCATTGCGCTGGTGGCGGCATTGGGCGCGCAAGTGTGGACGGTGGTGGTGGCCATCGCCATTCCCGAAGTGCCGCGCGTGACGCGCTTGGTGCGCTCTTTGGTCTTGAGTTTGCGCGAAGAGCCTTTTGTGGAGGCCGCCCGTGCGTTGGCCACGCCCACGTCCGTGATCCTGTGGCGGCACATCCTGCCCAATGCCTTGGCCCCCTTGATCGTGCAGGGCACCTTTGTGGCCGCGTCTGCGGTGCTGACCGAGGCGATTTTGAGTTTTCTGGGCCTGGGCCTGCCGCCCGACATCCCAACCTGGGGCAACATCATGGCCGAGGGGCGTGTGCAATTTAGCCAGTACCCCGGCAACGTGCTGTACCCCGCCTTGTTTTTGGTGCCTACGGTGCTGGCCGTGAATTTGTTGGGGGATGGTTTGCGCGACGTGCTCGATCCCAAGTTTGCGAAGAGGGGGGCATGATGAGCACAGCATCCCCTCAACCGGTCCTGTCGATTCGCCAACTCTCAGTAGCTCTGCCTGCGGGCAGTGACCGGGCGCATGCGGTGCACCAGGTGTATTTGACGATCCATCCCGGGCAGACCTTGTGTGTGGTGGGTGAGTCAGGCTCGGGCAAATCGGTCATGGCCACCACAGTGATGGGTTTGCTGGCCAAGGAGTTGCACCCTAGCGAAGGAGAGATCGTGCTGCAAGGCGAGTCCTTGCTCGGTGCCTCGGCCTCGCGTTTGCGCGCCTTGCGTGGGCGCAGCATGGGCATGGTGTTTCAGGAACCCATGACCGCGCTCAACCCGGTCATGACCTGCGGTGACCAGGTCGACGAGTTGCTCTCGACCCACACCGATTGGCCCCGCGACCAACGCCGCGCCGAAATTTTGCGCATCTTTGAGCGTGTTCGTTTGCCCGACCCCGAGCGCATGCTGCGCAGCTACCCGCACCAACTCAGCGGTGGGCAACGTCAGCGCATCGTGATCGCCATGGCGGTGGTGCTCAAGCCTGCCTTGATCATTTGCGACGAGCCGACCACGGCGCTCGACGTGACCACGCAAAAAGAAATTTTGAAGCTCATTGCCGACTTGCAGCGCGAGCAGGGCAGTGCGGTGCTGTTCATCACGCACGACATGGGCGTGGTGGCCGAGATCGCTGACGAGGTGCTGGTGATGAACCAGGGCGAAGCGGTCGAGGGCGGTCCTTGCGAGCAGGTTTTGCGCCGACCCAAGGCGGAGTACACCCGCCAGTTGTTGGCGGCCGTTCCGGGCATGACACCGCCTGCGGCCAAACCCGCCTTCAGTGGCTCGGCTTTGCTGTCGGGTCAGGGCGTGGGCAAAACCTACGCCAGCCGCGACTGGATGGGCCGCAACCGCGCCACCGCCGCGCTGCAAAACGCCCATGTGGCGGTGCACGCTGGCGAGACCGTGGGGATTGTGGGCGAGTCTGGCTCGGGCAAGTCTACTTTTGCGCGTTGCTTGATACGCCTGATTGACCCGACCGAGGGCCGCATCTTGTGGGGCGACGACGAGGTGGCCACTTTGCCCGAGAGCCGTTTGCGGCCTTTGCGCAACCGGGTGCAGGTGGTGTTCCAAGACCCCAACCGCTCCCTGAACCCGCGCCGCACAGTGGGGCAGTCCATGGTCGAAGGGGCCATGAACTTTGGCCAATCGCGCGCGCAGGCCGAGGCTTTGGCGGCCCAATTGATGACGCAGGTGCGTTTGCCTGTGGAGGCGCTCAAACGTTACCCCAGCCAGTTCAGTGGCGGACAACGCCAGCGCTTGGCCATCGCGCGTGCTCTGGCGTGCAGCCCCAAGGTGCTGGTGGCCGACGAGGCGGTGAGTGCCTTGGATGTGAGTGTGCAGGCGCAAATTTTGAATTTGCTGCGCGAAATCCAGGGCCGTCTGGGCCTGGGTTTGCTCTTCATTACGCATGATCTGCGCGTGGCCGCGCAGCTGTGCGACCGCGTGATCGTGATGCACCAAGGCCTGATCGTTGAAGAAGGCCCGACCCACGAGCTTTACGCCAACCCCCAACAAGACTACACGCGCCGCCTGCTGCAGGCAGCACCTGCCGCTTTGCCGCCTCTTGAAGCTGCACCTTGATGCCGCACCGCGACAGCGCAGCTTCAGTCGGCTTGATTTGAACCCTGAACACGGCCCGCCATGACCCGTATCCTGATCGCTGGTTACCAGCACGAAACCAACACCTTTGCCCCCAGCCTGGCCGATTGGGCTGCCTTCCAAAGCGGCGAGGCCTTTCCGGCCTATGTGCGTGGGCAAGCCATGATCGACCAGATGACGGGCGTGAACATTCCGGCGGGTGGCTTCATCGACGCGGCGCGGCGCGAAGGCTGGCAGTTGGTGCCCTCGGCTTGGGCCGGTGCCACGCCATCTTCTTATGTGACGCAAGATGCGTTCGAGCGCATTTGCAGCGACATCCTGGATGACGTGCGATCGGCTTTGGTGCAGGGCTTGGACGGTGTGTACCTCGACTTGCACGGCGCAGCCGTGGCTGAAAACGCAGACGACAGCGAAGGCGAACTGATCGCGCGCATCCGCGCCGTGGTCGGCCCCAAGCTGCCCATCGTGGCCAGTCTGGACCTGCACGCCAACGTGACCGAGCGCATGCTGCAGCTGTCTGATGGCCTGGTGGCCTACCGCACCTACCCCCACATCGACATGGCTGAGACCGGCGAGCGGGCCGCTGTGCTGCTAAGAGAGCACTTGCGCGCGGGTGGCAAGCGCCCCATGCAGGCGCGGCGTTTGCCGTTTTTGATTTCGCTCAACGCCCAAAGCACCTGGATGGCCCCGGCCAAAGACCTCTACGACGAGATGATCGCGCTGGAGTCGCAAACCGGTTGCATGCTCAGTTTTTGCATGGGCTTTCCGGCGTCTGACTTTGCCGAATGCGGCCCCGTGGTCTGGGGCCACGGCCCGCAGGCTGAAATGGCCGTGCAGCGCCTGTTTGAGCGCGTGGCCGAGCCTGGCCAGTGGCGCCCCGACGTCGTGCCTGCGCGCGAGGCGGTCACGCAAGCCTTGGCCACGGCCGAGGTGTCTGCAGCCCCCGTGGTGATCGCCGACACGCAGGACAACCCCGGCGCGGGCGGTGACAGCAACACCACCGGCATGCTGCATGCCCTGCTGCAACAAGGCGCTGGCCAGCGCTGGCCAGGCCAAGTGGCGTTGGGTTTGTTGTACGACCCCGAAGCCGCCCGCATGGCCCATGCCGCAGGGGTGGGGGCCAGCCTGCAACTGGCTTTGGGCAAGGCCGTGCCCACCTTCACGGGCCTGGCGAGTGACCCGCCCTTACAGGGGCGCTTCACGGTGAGGGCTTTGGGGCCGGATTACTGCGAACTCAAGGGCCCGATGATGACCGGCATGAAAGCCAAGATCGGACCTTGCGCTTGCCTTGAAATCCATGGCGTCTTGATTGCCGTGTCCAGCGGCAAATGCCAGATGCTCGACCGCGAACTTTTCCGCGCCGTGGGCATCCACCCCGAGCAAATGAAACTGCTGGTGGTCAAAAGCTCCAACCATTTCCGGGCCGACTTCACGCCGATTGCCAGCCGCGTGCTGGTGGCCAAAGCGGCCGGCCCCATGGCCGCTGATCCGGGCGACTTGCCCTGGAAAAAACTCAGCCCGAACATCCGTACCCGGCCCTGACGTTCAGGCTTGCTCGGGCATTTGTACTTTTCTCTAGAGGCACACCCCATGAGCGCGACACCCCAAGACCTGACCCAAGCTCCTGCCCACGAACTGCTGGCGCTGTATCGCAGTGGCCAGGCCTCGCCGGTTGAAGTCACCCAAGCGGTGCTGCAGCGCATCGAGCGCGTCAACCCGCAAATCAATGCGTTTTGCCTGGTGGACGAAAAAGCGGCTCTGGCCAGCGCCCGCGCCAGCGAAGCGCGATGGCAAGCGCACCGCCAGCAAGGCGCGCCTGTGGGCGCTCTGGATGGCGTGCCCACCTCCATCAAGGACCTGATCCTGACCCAAGGCTGGCCCACCTTGCGCGGCAGCCGCACGGTTGACCCGAACCAGCCCTGGGATATCGACGCCCCGGCCACCGCCCGTCTGCGCGAGGCGGGTGCCGTGTTGCTGGGCAAAACCACCACCCCCGAATTTGGCTGCAAGGGCGAGACCAACTCACCCGCCACTGGCATTACTCGCAACCCATGGAACCTGAACCACACCCCTGGTGGCTCCTCGGGCGGCACGGCCGCCGCCGTGGCTGCGGGCCTGGGGCCCATTGGCGTGGGCACCGACGGTGCGGGCAGCGTGCGCATTCCGGCGGCCTTTTGCGGCAACGTGGGCTTGAAGCCCAGCTTTGGCCGCGTGCCCGCCTACCCCTTGTCACCCTTTGGCTCGGTGGCGCACTTGGGCCCGCACACCATGAGCGTGCGCGACGCCGCCTTGATGACCAACGTGCTCAAGCAGCCCGATGCCCGCGATTGGACATCTCTGCCACCGGATGCCAGCGACTACACCGTGGGCCTGGAAGATGGTGTTCGCGGCCTTCGGATCGCCTACTCGCCCACCTTGGGCTATGCCAAAAATGTGCACCCCGAAATCGCTGCTGCAGTTGAAGCCGCAGTACAGCAACTGCAAGCCCTGGGCGCGCATGTGGAGCAGATCGACCCCGGCTTCGAGGACCCGCTCGACATCACCACCGGCCTCTGGTTTTTGGGCGCTTACACCTTGTGGAAGGGCTTGAGCCCTGAGCAGCAAGCCTTGGCCGACCCCGACTTCCAAACCGAGGCCGAACTGGGTGCGCAACTGAGCGCCTTGCAAATACAACAGCTGAATCAGCGCCGAGGCGTTTTGGGCTCGCACATGCGTCAGTTCATGCAGCGCTTTGATCTGCTGGTCACGCCTGCAGTGTCCATCCCGGCCTTTGAGGCGCGTGCGGCAGGTATGGTGACCATGAACCCGGTGTCCATGCTGGGCTGGACGCCTTTCAGCTACCCTTTCAACCTCACCCAGCAGCCAGCCATTACCGTGCCTTGTGGCCTGACCCAAAGCGGCCTTCCAATGGGATTGCAGATTGTGGGGCCGATGTTTGGCGATGCGCTGGTGTTGCGCGCCGCACGGGCGTACGAGTCGGTGATGCAGGTGGTGCGCCCAAAGATCTGACGAACGCGCAGATCGGATCATTGCACAGGCCCCTTTCGGGTCAGACAATTAAGTTCTGCCTAGGGCGTACCCCTGCAAGGGTGTGTGTTGTTGACGGCTTTGACAGTGAAATCTATAAATTCAATTGAATAATTCAATTAAAAATTTTAATTGAATACTTATGTATGATATTTTTATGATTTAATTTACAGGACTTTCGTTCGGCCTTGTGGGTCAGTGGAGTTCTTATGCAATTGATTTGGGTCAACGGCCCTGCTTCAAGAGTGGTGACCTTGTCCATCACAACTCCAAAGATGGCGATGCTGGTAGCCGTCGCGGCGAGTTTTTTTATGCTCTTGGGTTTTGTCTCGCATTTTGTCGGCCTGCGGGTGGCTATTGAGTACGTCCCCGAGCTGGCCCACCGGATGGGCGGAGTCACCAGCCAGGCCGAGCAAATGAAAATGGAGGCGCACCACCAAGCACGTCTCGACGCACTGAACGAACAACTGGGTACTTTGGCCGATAAACTCAAAGAGATCGAAAGCATCAAGAACGATGCCCTTGGCCGACTGGGCGTGGAAAAACTCCTGCCCACCGGCATCCCCCAAAACAACCCAGTCTGGGGCCGTGGTGGTCCCTTGAACCTGCTCGGATCCTGGGGCTCCAACGGTGAGCGGCTTGACCATCGAATTGGGCAAGCGCTCAAACGGGTGCAGATGTACGACCAAGCCATGACAGAGATGCTCGACCTGTGGCAACAAGACCTCGTTCGGCTCGATCAACTCCCCACCACATTGCCTTTGACCGGTGAGTTCGTGTTGTCAAGCGGTTTTGGTTTCAGGCCCGACCCGATCACCCACCAAACCAGCCTGCACGAGGGCATTGACTTTGTTGCCGTTGTGGGAACTCCCATCCTTGTCACAGCGCCAGGTGTGGTCTCGCGTGCTGAATACATGGGGGCTTATGGCAACATGGTGGATGTTTTACACGCCAATGGTTTCACAACGCGTTATGCTCACATGCAGAGCATTGAGGTCAAGCCAGGTGATGTCTTGGTGCGCCAGCAAAAGTTAGGCACTTTGGGTAACACGGGCCGCTCCACTGGACCCCATTTGCATTACGAAGTCATTTACAACGGCGTGGCCATGCACCCTACCAAAGCTTTGGCAGCTTGGGCCAAGCTCTGATAATCTCGGGTATTCGAAGCGAAAAGGAGAAAACATGTTTGGTTCAAAAAAAACGACACATACCCCGTTGGTCATGGGTCATGAAAAGTTCGACACGCTGATCGGGCGCAATGCCGAAATCCATGGTTGCCTGAAACTTAATGAAAGTGTTCGAATTGACGGCAAGGTGGTGGGTAACATCGAAGCGCCCAAAGACGCCGCCATCTCGGTGGTGATCGGCTCCAATGGAGAGATACAGGGGGATGTCATGGCCAGCCGCATCGTCGTGGCGGGCAAAGTGTCGGGCAATATCTATGCTTATGAGCGGGTCGAACTCATGGCCAGTGCGCTGGTTCAAGGCGACATCAAATACGCATCCATGGCGGTGGAGCATGGCGCACGCCTGCTGGGCCTGATGCTTCAGATTGAGGGGAATGAGGTGCCAGCCAACTTGGGCCGTGATGCTCAAGCGGCCATCCACAAAGCCAAAACTGCCGGGCAGCCCGACTGAGCGACAGTCCGAAAGGGCTGTTGTTAAACATCATTATCATCGGCGGATGACATTTTTAGCCATCGACGTCGGCAACACCCGCCTTAAATGGGCTTTGTACGAGCAACCCAGTCCCCGTGCTGCATTGGTGGCCCACGGCGCCGAATTCCTCGAAAACATCGATCGGCTTTCGGAAGGCCCTTGGGCCAAGTTGCCAGTGCCACGCCATATGCTCGGCTGCGTGGTGGCGGGTGATGCCATCAAGCGCCGCGTGCAAGAGCAAATGGAGTTGTGGGACTTCCCGCCCCAGTGGGTGGTGCCCAGCTTGCAAGAAGCCGGGCTCATCAATGGCTACGACTATCCCTCGCGCTTGGGTGCAGACCGCTGGGTGGCCATGATTGGTGCACGCCAGCGCATGCTGGCTCATGGAGGCCTTGCGCGCCCGCTGGTGGTGGTCATGGTGGGCACAGCCGTCACGGTGGAGGCCATAGACGCCGAAGGGCGTTTTTTGGGGGGGCTGATCCTGCCGGGCCACGGCATCATGCTGCGTGCCCTCGAGTCGGGCACAGCCGGGTTGCATGTGCCCACGGGCGAGGTGAACCCTTTTCCCACCAACACCAGCGACGCCCTGACCAGCGGTGGAACTTACGCCATTGCCGGGGCGTGCGAGCGCATGGTGCAGCACCTGCGAGATCACACCCACCTAGAGCCGGTGTGCATCATGACGGGTGGTGCAGGCTGGAAAATGGCCCCGAGCATGTCGGTGCAGTTCGAGCTGGTGGACAACCTGATTTTCGATGGTCTTTTGGCTATAGCCGCATCACGCTTTGCCTGAAGGCCGCAGCGCAGCGTGCGTCAGGCGCTGGGTCAGCGCTGAGTCGCGCTGTAGGCTGAGCTCAGGCCTCTCAGGTGATTTTGCAAGTCAACGCTGGCCATATAAGGCGTCAGCAAGGCCAGCACATGCTGAGCCCCCCGAGTCAGGGCCAACCCTGCGTTGGCGGGCTCCATGGCGTGTCGTGGGTCTCGAACATACTCGTAGCTGAGCCAATACGTCACCATCACCGACATGCTGGCTGACAGGGTTTCGATGCTGTCCGGGTCGATGCGCATCAGACCCGCTGCCGCCAGTGACTCCAGCATCTGCCGAAACGCATGGGTCTTGCGCGTGAGCACGGCGTGAAAATGCATTTCCAGATGCCGGTTGCCTGACAACAAGTTGTTGAGGTCGCGGTACAAAAAGCGGTGGTTCCAGACGCGCTCAAAAAGTGAGTGCAGAAAAAACCAAGCGTCCTCAATGTCTCGCACATCCGGCGCAGCATCCAGCAGGGCCAGCATGGCGCGCTCGTACTGGTCAAACAGGTGGTTGACCAGTGCATCCTTGGAGGCAAAGTGGTAGTAGAGGTTGCCGGGGCTGATGCTCAGTTCGGCCGAGATCAGTGTGGTTGACACATTCGGCTCGCCAAACCGGTTGAACAGGCCCAGCGTCACCTCGGCGATGCGCTCAGCGGTGCGGCGGGGGGCTTTTTTGGCCATGGCAAGTCAGCGGCGTGGGCCAGGCCGATCAGGCTGATTTGCTGCGCTGCTTTTTGGCGCTGGCCGATGAAGTCTTGGGGTCGGATTTGGCGGCAGTTTTTGCGGCAGTTTTGCCCACAACTTTGACCAAAGGTTTGGCCGAGGCTTGGCGTGCCGACTTCGACAAGGGTTTGGCCTTTTTGGCGGCCGTCTGGGCTTGCTGTTTTGTGCTGCCGCTCATGGCGCGCCATTGCGTTTCGAGTTGGCTCATGCGGTCGTTGAGCATCTGGATGTCCAGCAGCGAGGGCATGCCCAGCCGATGCAAGGCCTTGGCCACGCGGTCTTCGAACAGGTGTTCCAGCTTGTCCACTCGCCCAGTGGCGGGTTGACCAAAGTCGGTGGTCAGGTGGCTCAGGCGTTCGGTGGCTTCTTGCAGGCGTTGTTGCGCCTCGGACTGGCTTTTGCGCTGAAAGGCCAGCCCGTCGTTGACCAGTGCCTCAATCGCTTTGCTGCCTTCTTGCTGCGCTTTGGCCAGCGCCCCCAAGCCTGCCAGCCAAACATGCTGCGCCGGAGGCGTCACGCTGTCGGGGGCGTTGGACTTGGGGTGGGTCTTGTGGGGGGTGTCTTTTGATGAGGCCATGGTGGACTTCCTGAACAGACAGCCACTGTAACCTGATGCCGCTACTTTGGGCTCTGGGTTGCAGCCAGCCGCTGTTTGCCGAAATCGCCCGGCGATGCTTCTAGAATCAGCATTTGTTGGTGCAGCCTCCCGTGGCACCCTTAAGCAGATCCCATCCATGACCCTTCTTGTCACCGGCGCGGCCGGATTCATCGGCGCCAATTTTGTGCTGGACTGGCTGGCATCCAGCCAAGAGCCCATCATCAACCTCGACAAACTCACCTATGCGGGCAATCTGGAAACCTTGTCCAGCCTGCAAGGCGATGCACGGCATGTCTTTGTGCAAGGCGACATCGGTGACGCCGAACTGGTCGACCGCTTGCTGGCCGAGCACCAACCCCGCGCTGTGCTCAACTTCGCCGCCGAAAGCCATGTGGACCGCTCCATCCATGGCCCGGGTGATTTCATTGAAACCAACATCGTGGGCACCTTCCGTTTGCTGGAGTCGGTGCGTGGGTATTGGCGCGGGTTGCCATCGGGTGCGGCCCATACAGATGAGGTGGAAGGACGATCGGAGAATCGCCCACAGGGGTGGGCTCCTACACAGAGTGGATTCAGGTTTTTGCATGTTTCGACCGACGAGGTTTATGGCTCGCTGGCCAAAGACGACCCCGCTTTTGCGGAGACGCACCGGTACGAGCCCAACAGCCCCTACAGCGCAAGCAAGGCCGCGTCTGACCACCTGGTGCGAGCCTGGCACCACACCTATGGCCTGCCGGTGCTCACCACCAACTGCAGCAACAACTACGGCCCGTACCATTTTCCTGAAAAACTCATCCCGCTGATGATCGTCAATGCGCTGGCAGGCAAGCCCTTGCCGGTGTACGGCGACGGCATGCAGATCCGCGACTGGCTCTACGTCAAGGACCACTGCAGCGCGATTCGCCGCGTGCTCGAAGCTGGGCGCTTGGGTGAGACCTACAACGTGGGCGGCTGGAACGAAAAGCCCAACATCGAGATTGTGAAAACGGTGTGCGCGCTGCTGGACGAGTTGCGCCCCCGCGCCGACGGCCAGCCCTACGCCCAGCAAATCAGCTACGTGACCGACCGCCCCGGCCATGACCGGCGCTATGCCATCGATGCCCACAAGATCGAGGCCGAGTTGGGCTGGAAACCGGCTGAGACCTTTGAAACCGGCATCCGCAAAACCGTGCAGTGGTACCTGGCCAACCCGAACTGGGTCAGCAATGTACAAAGCGGCGCTTACCGCGACTGGGTGAACAAGCAGTACGCATGAATGCATCATGGCGAGCGAAGAGCGGCCATTCATGGATCGCCGCGTCGCTTCGCTCCTCGCGTTGACTTTGGGAGCTTTTTTGAAAATTCTGCTTTTGGGAAAAAATGGTCAGGTCGGCTGGGAGCTGCAGCGCAGCCTGGCCCCCTTGGGCCAAGTGCTGGCGCTGGACCGCCACAGCACAGAGTTTTGCGGTGACTTGAGCCATCCGGAGCGCCTGGCGCAAACCGTGCGCGACTGGCGTCCCGACGTCATCGTCAACGCCGCTGCCCACACGGCTGTGGACAAGGCCGAGTCTGAACCCGACCTGGCCCGCTGCCTGAATGCCACCGCCCCCGGCGCGCTGGCGCAGGCCGCCGCTGAAGTCGGTGCCTGGCTGGTGCATTACTCGACCGACTATGTGTTCAACGGCCAAGGCGTGGAGGCTTGGCAAGAGGGCGACGCCACCGGGCCGCTCAGCGTTTACGGCCAGACCAAACTCGAAGGCGAGCAAGCCATTGTTGCCAGTGGTTGTAAACACCTGATTTTTCGCACCAGCTGGGTGTATGCGGCGCGGGGTGGCAACTTTGCCAAGACCATGCTGCGCCTAGCTGGTGAACGCGAACGTCTCACGGTGATCGATGACCAACACGGGGCACCCACCGGCGCAGAGCTGATCGCCGATGTGACGGCCCATGCCATTCGCCAAGCCATGGCCAACCCGGCACCGGCTTTGGCAAGCATTTACCACTTGGTGGCTTCGGGTCAAACCAGTTGGCACGGTTATGCCAGCCATGTGATCGCGCAGGCGCGTCACCTTAACCCTGAGCAGGGCCTGAAAGTGACCGACATCGCCCCCGTGCCCACCTCGGCTTTCCCGACGCCGGCCAAGCGGCCTTTGAATTCGCGCCTCAGCACCCACAAACTGCAGCAAACCTTTGGGCTGGTGTTGCCGCCCTGGCAGCTAGGTGTTAACCGCATGCTGGCCGAGATTCTCTGAGCTGTCTTGGGCTTGCGGCACAATCTCCTGAACTTTTTGAACCTTCTTCGACAACCCGTATCGAGCCATGACCGACACCACCACTGCCTCCAACGTTGCACCGCATGACCAAGCCCAGATCCTGGCGCAGGCCATGCCCTACATCCGCAAGTTCCACGGCAAGACATTGGTCATCAAATACGGCGGCAACGCCATGACCGACCCGGCCCTGCAGCAAGCCTTTGCCGAAGACGTGGTGCTGCTCAAACTGGTGGGCATGAACCCGGTGGTGGTGCACGGCGGCGGCCCACAAATTGAAACGGCCTTGAAGCGCCTGGGCAAAACCGGCGAATTCATCCAAGGCATGCGCGTGACCGATGCTGAAACCATGGAAGTGGTCGAGTGGGTGCTGGGCGGCGAAGTTCAGCAAGACATCGTCGGCATGATCAACCGCGCAGGAGGCAAGGCTGTGGGCCTGACGGGCCGAGACGGTGGCCTGATCCGTGCCAAAAAACTCCGCTTGGTCGATGCCCAAGACCCCAGCAAAGAATACGACGTGGGCCAGGTCGGCGAGATTGAAAGCATCGACCCCTCTATCCTGCAATGCCTGCAAGATGATGCCTTCATTCCGGTGGTCAGCCCCATTGGTTTTGGTGTCAACAACGAAAGCTACAACATCAACGCCGACGTGGTGGCCGCCAAACTGGCCGCCGTGCTGCAAGCCGAAAAGTTGCTCATGCTCACCAACATAAGGGGTGTGCTCGACAAAGAAGGCAACTTGCTCACCGATCTGACCCCCAGTCGCATTGACGAGTTGTGTGCCGACGGCACCATCAGCGGCGGCATGATCCCCAAGATCGCAGGGGCGCTCGATGCCGCCAAGAGCGGCGTCAACGCAGTGCACATCATTGATGGCCGTGTGCCCCACGCCATGCTGCTCGAGGTGCTGTCTGAGCAGGCTTTTGGCACCATGATCCGCAGCCGATAAAACCAGACCGTCAGCAAGCGCGGCGACTCAACAAAGGGAAGACATGTCAGTTTCAGATCCATCCTCAGAGCACGAGCGCGACGAGGACGCGACGCCGGCACGCAAGCGGCCACGCCCCGGTGAACGCCGGTTGCAGATATTGCAAACCCTGGTGGCCATGCTCGAGCAGCCCGGTGCAGAACGCGTCACCACCGCAGGCTTGGCCACCAAAATTGGCGTGAGCGAAGCGGCCTTGTACCGACACTTTGCCAGCAAGGCGCAAATGTTCGAAGGCCTGATCGACTTCGTGGACCAGTCCGTGATCGGTTTGATTCGGCAAGTCACCGACCGCGAACCTGTGGGCCCCAACCAAGCCATGCGCATCGTGACACTGCTGCTGCAGTTTGCCGAAAAAAACCCCGGCATGTGCCGCGTCATGAACGGCGATGCGCTGGTACTGGAGCACGAGCGCCTGCAAGAGCGCATCAACTTGCTGTTTGACAAGATTGAAGCGCAACTGCGCCAATCGCTCAAAGACACCGAGTCCGCCACGCCAACGGCAAATGCCCAAGTGACCGCATCCTTGCTGGTGGCGTTCATTCAGGGGCGCTTGCAGCGCTTTGCCCATTCGGGCTTTAAGCGTTTGCCATCTGAGCATTTGCAGGCGGCTTTGGGGCGGATGATTTAAGCAGGCTTCCAGACCCCCATGTGCGAGCTGTCTGACCATGGACAGAAGGCGCAGACTGGGGAGTTGGGGTATGGCTGTAAGAGGTGGCTTTTTGGCTGGTCGGACCCAGCGAGGACGGTTGCATTGGCCGAGCAATTGATTCAATCTGTAAAAATAAAAATGACCGTAACCCTTGCATACGATCGCAAGTCCTGATGACAAGGGTCATGGGCTGACGTATAAACGATCCATGCAAGAATTTTGGGACTTTTCCAAGACAACGGGTACAGCCAAGATGCCCGTATCGGTTTTGTCGAACCTTCTGAATGTGAGCGTTCAGACCATTAGCCAGCCCATACTTCAAGCCATCAACCAGATCAGCGACGTCGATTACATCTCCCTGGTTGAGCATCCCTCTTCGGGTCAAAAACCGACTCAGTTCGCCCACGCGACCAAAGAAAGCCACCCGAACCGTGATGTCACGCGAGAGTGTTTTGAACGGTACCGCAACTTGTACTTCAAACAAGATCCGGTCACGCACCTGCTGGACCAAATGCACACCCATGACAAAAAGTGCGATGGTGTTGCTGCCTTGCATGTGATGCGCGAAGATATTCCAGACAACGCTTGGAAACGTGACATTTATGAACGTGAAAATTTGCCAGACCGCTTGTCGTTTCTGTTTTCGCCCTCGCCCGAACATCGCTTGGCTGTGAACCTTTACCGCTCTGCCAAGCAGGGTCACTTCACTCCGGGTGAACTTGAGAAGCTTCTTCCACTGGGTGCACTGATTGCACAGGTTTGCAGGTCGCGCTTGGCTGGCCTCAAGATTTTCAGTGGTGCCACAACGGCGGAGCAATTGGAAAATGCTCTGCATGACCGTGCGCCAGGCCTGTCGGCCCGGGAAAGGGCCGTGTGCGCACGCATTGCTTCAGGCATGAGTGTGGATGGCATTGCTGTCGACCTGGACGTTGCACCTTCAACTGTGATGACGCTGCGCAAGCGTGCCTATGCCAAGCTGCAAGCGCAAGGTGGTCCAAGCGACCGTTTGCGTTTGGTTCGCTGGCTCACGGTCAACTGAACAGTTTCGCAAAGTCTTTCAAAAGCCTGGGGCTGTCCCTTTCGAAGGGGACAGACAGCTTGTTCTCATGCTTGTATATTGATTGATGACTTGGGTCAAACGGCAACAACAAGGTTCATGCATGTGGATTAAAAATTGCTGGTATGTGATTGCTTGGGAGCATGAAATACCATCGGCTGAATCAACAGAGTTATTCCAGCGAAAGGTTCTTAATGAGCCCGTCGTGGTGTATCGCAAGCAAGACGGCAAATTGGTCGCCCTTGAAAATAGATGCTGCCATCGACACGCACCACTGTCAGCTGGTCGCCGCGAAGGTGACAGCATCCGCTGTGGTTATCACGGCCTCAAGTTCAACGCCCAAGGGCTTTGCACCGAAATTCCGGGAGCCGACAAGGTTCCTCCAAAAGTCTGTGTGCGCGCATACCCCGTGGTCACCAAAAATAACTGGGTGTTTGTCTGGATGGGCGACCCGACCAAAGCAGATGAAGCCTTTTTGCCAGACAATTTTTCATGCAGTGACCCGGCTTGGAAAAACATCCCTGGTTACCTGCACTACGACACCCCTTACCTTCTTATCTGTGACAACCTGCTGGATTTTTCTCACCTGAGTTATGTACATGAAAAAACTCTAGGCGGTTCAACGGCCATTGCCCAAGCCCGGCCGACCATCGAGAAGGTCACCCAGCCTGGGCAGCGTGGAATTCGTGTCATTCGTCACATTCCTGACGTTCCTTCACCGCCTTTTTATCAACGCTTCAGGACCTTTACAACCCATCTTGACCGTTGGTTCGACTACGAATTTTTATTGCCTGCAACCTTGTTGATGCACTCGGGTGGCAAGCCCGTAGGTACCGCACCTGACGACATGCGCCAAGCTGTCCAACTGCACAGCTGCCAGACACTGACCCCTGAAACCGAAAACAGTACCCACTACTTCTTTCAGCAGTCCCACCAAAGCGACTTGGGAGATGAAGCGGTCACACAAAGCATTTACAACTCTTTGGTCCAGGCCTTTGAAGAAGACCGGAACATGATCACCGCACAGCATCTGAACATGCAAACACCCGCAACCAAACCCATGCTGCCTTTGCATTTCGATGCCGCGTTGATGCAGTTCAGAAAGATCCTTTCTGACGAGAAAAGCGCCGAAGACCTTATGTCATGACCGTTTAAAAATCTCAACATACCAGGAGACTCCATGAAACACCTGATCAAGCCCCTCGCTTTGGGAATGTTCGCGACTTTGCTTTGCATGACAGGGCATGCGCAAACTTACCCGACCAAAACCATCCGCCTCGTTGTACCTTACCCAGCAGGAGGTGCCACAGATTTCGTTGCCAGACTCTTTGGTGAAAAACTCTCCAAATCACTGGGGCAGCCCGTGGTGGTGGAAAACAAATCGGGCGCAGCTGGCAACATCGGTGTCGCAGAGGTCGCCAAGGCTGAGGGGGATGGCCACACCTTGCTTCTGTCCATCAATGATCCACTGATCAACAACGTGGCCTTGTTCAAAAGTTTGCCTTTTGATCCTCAAAAAGACCTGGTCTTTGTGGGCCAGATACTGCGCAGCCCGGCACTTATTTCTAGCAGCACCTCCAGTGGCATCAAGAATTTTGCAGATCTCAAGCGCATGGCCGTGCCTAACGCCAAATACAGCTACGGTTCATGGGGTGTCGGGGGTCTGGGCCATTTGGCCGGTGAGTCGCTCAACCGTGAACTCAAGGCGGAAATGGTGCACGTCCCACAGCGTGGCGAAGGCCCGGTGGTGACTGACTTGCTGAACCAAACCCTCACCCTGGGGTTGTCTTCTGTAGCCACCGCGCGACAGCACGTAGCCACAGGCAAGATCGTGCCCATTGCCATGATGGGCGCAGAGCGTTCCCAAGCTTTGCCCCAAGTGCCCACGCTTAAAGAATTGGGGCTGACCGATCCCCTTTACCTCAACAGTGTCTGGATGGCCATACTTGCACCGGCCAAAACGCCAACCGCCATTGTTCAGAGGCTTGGACAGGAAATGCGTGCCATTGCCAATACACCAGAGGTCAGAAATCAGCTGGTGGAGCGTGGGTTTGAAATGATGGTGACAACGCCTGAACAGGCACAAGCCAACTACAAGCTTGAATTTGACGTCATCACCCGGCGCATCAAGGAACTGGGCATCGAAGCACAGTGATGAAAGCGTCGCAGGGCATGGTGTATGTGTAAAACGCATGGAGCTTTGTCCTGCACAGCAAAACGCTTTGGCTTCGAGCCCGCTAACATAAACAAGACGGCAACAGCGCGACTTTACAAGAGCTCAGCAATTTCAAAGTGGGTCAAAAGATGCGCCTTAAGCACAACGATTAAGGGGGCATGGGAGGCCTGAACTTCTTGCACATTGGTGCAAACATACAAGTCATTTACCAAATCATGTTTCAAGTGGAGTCATGAATGAATTTTGATGTCTTTGAAAGCTTGTTGGATTTCATGAACACCAGCATCGATCAATGAACCATGGATGGCTGAATAGCCTAAGCGAAAGTAAGCTTGGTTCTTGTTCGATGATTTACTGAAGAAAATATCACCTGGCTCTATCAGGACGCCACGAGCAGCACATAAATCTGCCAAAGACTGGCTGTTAAAACTTTCAGGCCCCTTTATCCAGGCACCAGAGCCTCCCTGTGAGGGCACGATTTCAAAATCTGGCAAATATTTTGTAAATGCACCGGTCAAAATATCGCGCCGCTCTTTGTAAGTCACGTTTAACTTGCGCATAAATGCATCGTGGTGCCCTTGTGCAATAAACAAGCTGGCGGTGTGCGAGTTGTTGGTGGCTTCATGGCGCATGATCAATCGACGCAAGGCTCGAAGCTCGCGTATCAATTCAGCAGGGGCAACGATGTAGCCAATTCTCAGGCCGTGCACCAGTGTTTTGGACAGGCTGCCAAGGTAAATAACCCGACCATCCGTATCCAGGCTTTTCAGCGCAGGCAGAGGGCGACCGGAAAAGTTCAATTCACTCTCATGGTCGTCTTCAAACAAAACAACATCACGTTTTTTGGCCAACTCCAGAATCTCCTGCCTGCGACTCAATGGCATGGTGACGGTGGTGGGGCACTGATGACTGGGGGTCACAAATACATAGTCGCATTGACCCATGGTACGAGAGGCAGTCAGTCCGTCGGCATCCATGGGAAGTGCTTTGACATGGTCGCTGCGCAGCAAAAAGTTATTGCGCGCATCCGGGTAACCAGGGTCTTCAATGCCAACAACGGTTTTTTTATCCACCAACACATTGGCCAACAGGTAACAGGCCATTTGCGAGCCCGCTGTCACGAGAATTTCATCGCGCCTGGCCATGATGCCTCGTGCAGGCAACAATCGGTGTTGAATCTGCTCCACCAAGGCCTCAGAGTCGCGGTCAATATGGTTCTGAGCCCATTTTTTGACAGCCGGTACAAACAAGGCTTGGTGAGAGCAGGCGCGCCATTCTCTGAGCGGCACCAAGCTTGCGTCAAATTGGCCATAAACGAAAGGGTAAGCGTAGTCCTGCCAGTTAGCAGGTTTGATGATGTTGCGTTGATGGATGAGGTGCGATTTAAACCGCTCGGACCACTTCAAGCCTGCGGTCATAGGTTCTGAAGGGGGCGATCGGTCTACCTGGCCAAGCAAAATATCGCCATTGACGATCAGCCCGCTTCGAGGACTGGCAATCAAAAAACCCTTGTCAACGAGCACTTGTAATGCCAGTGAAACCGTATTGCGCGACAAGCCTAAGGCATTCGACAGCGCGCGACTGGTTGGAACTTTTGCGCCAGGCGGAATGAGGCCCATCAAAATGGCGTGCACCATCATCTCTCGCACTCGACCTTGCAGCGTGGCACTGTTGCCAGAAAATTTTGGAAAAAGTTTGGCCCAAATATCAGTGATTTCTTGTTTTTGCCGCATGTTTTTTTCCTGTTCAACACTGTGATTGAGGCGACACCTGGTTGATGTGCTGACATCAATCAAGGGTTAACCCGGAATTGTTTGAGACTGGGTCTGAAGTTTTATTTGTGAAGCCAAGCAAATTTCAACTTATTGAATTTTGGCACTATACAAAAATTAATCTGGCACTATTTTAAAAAAATGGCATTATCTAATATTGATTGAGGTCATGTGTGCTGAGAGCATGTGAACCGATTTCAGTCCATCAAATTCCCGCAACTTTTTTACTGAAAAAACACCATGAAAAATCTGCTCAAAACACTGCTAGTCGGCTCAGCATTCACTTTCGGTCTCGTGTCTCTTGCCGTAGCGCAAACCAAAGTGGTGATCGGCCACTTTGGTGACCCGGCACCCTACAAAGCCATCGTGGCAGACGGTACGCTTGAAAAAGCGACTGGCTGGACCATTGAATGGCGTCAATTCGCTTCTGGTGCTGAGGTCAACGCGGCCATGGCCTCTGGCGGCATTGTGATCTCCGAGATTGGCTCTTCGCCCCTGTCAGCAGGCCTGAGCTCAGGCCTGGACTATCAGATGATTTCTGTCGGCAAGGTCATTGACAGTTCAGAGGCTTTGGTGACCCGAAATGGGGCAGGCATTGACAAGCCCGCAGATTTGAAAGGCAAGCGCATCGCTGTGCCGATTGGATCCACAGCGCACTTCTCGCTGATGGGCGCTTTGAAGATGTACAACTTGACAGAGAAAGACGTGACGGTCGTCGGCATGTCGCCCGCTGAAATCGCAGCTGCCTGGGCTCAAAACGCGGTGGATGCAGCTTTCGTCTGGTATCCGGTCCAGGCCAAGATACGTGAAAACGGTAAGGTCATGACGACGGCAGGTGCCATTGCCAAAACTGGTTTTCCTACTTTCAATGGATGGGTTGCCACCAACAAATTTGCGGCGGCAAACCGTGCTGGCTTGGTGAACTTTTTGAAAGCCATGAACCAAATCAATGGTGACTACAGCAAGAACCGAGCTTCATGGACGGTGGATTCTCCTAAAACCAAGGCGGTCGCCACCAATGTAGGCATAACCCCCGCTGCCGTCGTGTCGGCGTTGGAAGGTGCAATCTATCCAGATGGCGAGTTGAATATGTCCGCAAACTGGATGGGCGGTGGTGCAGCCACGACCATTAAATCCACCGCCGACTTCCTGAAGGGTGCGGGCCGTATCAGCGTAGCCGCTGACAGCTATACCAAGTTCGTGAATCCCGAGTTCGCCAAAGCCGCCGCTGGCAAGTAATTGGCTTTGCATGTTCGCGTGCTGCGCTGACCTGTTCAGGCTGGCTCAGCACGTGGCTCAAACCTCTCGAGGTCCTCAATGACAGCACTTGCCATTAAAAACGCGTCGGTTTATTACCCTGTCCCTGGCAAACAACCCGTTCATGCTCTCCAAAGCATCAATCTCGAGATTCATGAAAAAGATTTTGTGGTGGCATTGGGTGCATCTGGCTGTGGCAAATCAACGCTGTTGAATCTGATCGCAGGATTCATGGCCCCAAGTGAAGGGGAGATATCTCTGAACGGTGAGGTTGTCACGGGCCCAGGCGCTGATCGCTCTGTGGTGTTTCAAAAACACGCCCTGCTGCCCTGGCTGAATGTGCTGGACAACGTCGCTTTCGGCTTGAAAATTCAAGGGCATGGCAAGGTCAAGCGGGAAGGTATTGCGCGCGAGTTCATCAAGCTGCTGGGTCTAGAGCAATTTGAGCAATCGGCCACCTATGAGTTGTCGGGGGGGATGCAGCAACGCGTCGGGATCGCTCGGGCACTGACCAGTGACCCAGCGATCTTGCTGATGGACGAGCCATTGGGTGCATTGGATGCGCTGACCCGAGAGCGAGCGCAAGAGCTGATTTTGAAAGTTTGGCGCGACACTGGAAAGATGGTTTTTTTCATCACCCACAGCGTTGAAGAAGCCTTGTTCATGGGGACAAAATTGATTGTGATGTCACCGCGTCCCGGTCGAATATCACACGTCTTTGACTTGCCGTTTAGTCAACGTTATTTTGAAACGGGCAATGCCAGAGCGATCAAAGCGTCCTCTGAATTTATTGAACTGAGAGAAAAAATATTACAGATCATTTTTGCTGACGAGGCAGGAGCTCACGATGAGTGACAACCGTTCAACGACTGGCAAAGGCATCAAGGCAAGTTGGATGAAAGCCAAACCCGCCAAGCCGGGTGAAATTTATGGCGTGCCAGGTCAAGGTGAAAGCCTCAAGATTAGCGTTGTTGTGATTTTTGGCTTGATCTTTGTGTGGTGGTTGGTGACTTACGCGGGATACATCAAACCACTTTTTTTGCCATCACCCATGGGCGTCATAGACGCTTTTCTGGTCATCCTGAGAGACGGATTTACAGGGGCCAGCTTTTGGGAGCACACCTGGGTCAGCACATTGAGGGTTTTCAGTGCTTTCTTGTTGGCCTGTATCGTAGGGATCCCATTGGGCATTGCGATGGGGATGAGCCCAATTGCACGCGGTATTTTTGACCCCCCTATTGAGTTCTACCGACCCATTCCACCCTTGGCTTACTTGCCGCTCATGATCATCTGGTTTGGCATTGATGAGCTGTCCAAGGTTTTGCTGATTTTTCTTTCTGTACTCGCCCCTATGGCTTTGGGTGCCCGTGCTGGTGTCAAGTCGGCCGCAATAGAACAAATTCATGCCGCCTATTCGTTTGGCGCAACCCGCTGGCAAGTGATTCGCTTGGTCGTTTTACCGTCTGCGATGCCAGAAATTTTTACAGCGATGCGTGTTGGCATCGGTTTTGGCTGGACAACGCTCGTCGCCGCCGAAATGGTCGCTGCCACCTCTGGCTTGGGGTACACGGTTTTATCGGCATCTCGATTTTTACAGACGCCGATTGTCATCATGGGCATTGTGGTGATCGCTGCCATTGCTTATGCCTTTGACCACCTGGTGCGTTTTGTTGAGCGACGCGTTGTGCCCTGGAAGGGGCGTGGGTGATTCATTTCAAACTTTTTTGAAAGTACGGCATGACGATTGAATATTTGAAAAAAGCCACCCCTTCGCAACTTGCCATCGACACGGCAACGTCCGAGACGGTGCAGCGTTTGCTGGCAGATATACAAAAAAATGGCCGCGAAGCAGTTGAAAAGTACGCGCGCGACTTGGACGGCTGGCACGGCAGTATCGTGGTGAGTGAAGATGACTTTGTGAATGCATCAAAAAAGTTATCACAAGGCGTTAAAGATGACATCGTCTTTGCGCACGCTCGCATCAAGGACTTCGCTTTACGCCAGCGGGAGTCACTGCATGAATTTGAAGTCGAACTGATAGATGGCCTGATTGCAGGGCAAAAACTGATCCCGGTCAATACGGCTGGCTGCTACGTGCCAGGGGGTAGATATGCCCACGCTGCTTCAGCCATCATGAGCGTCTGTACGGCCAAGGTGGCTGGTGTACCCAACATTGTGGCCACCTCACCGGGTCACAAGGATGCGGGCATCAACCCCGCTATTTTGCACACCATGAAGTTGTGTGGTGCCGACATTGTGTTGGCACTGGGTGGTGTACAAGGCATTGCTGCGATGGCCTATGGCTTGTATTCACCCAAAGCTGCCGATGTGATCGTTGGCCCGGGCAACCGCTTTGTGGCAGAGGCCAAGCGCGCATTATTTGGCCGCATCGGTATTGATGTTCTGGCGGGGCCGACAGAGTCCGCCATCATTGCGGATGAAACAGCCGATGTGAATCTGGTTGCAGCCGATCTTGCTGGCCAAGCTGAGCATGGACCGGATTCCCCGGTCTGGCTGTACACCACGTCACGCGAGTTGGGGCTCAAGGTCATAGAGCTCATGCCCTCCGTGATTGCCGCGCTGCCCGAATTGGCCCGCAATGCAGCTACGGCTGCATGGCGTGATTATGGCGAGGTCGTGTTGGTCGGAAGCCGCGAGGAAATGGTAGAGATCAGTGACCAATACGCGCCGGAGCATTTACAAGTTTTTGCCAAAGACCTTGACTGGTGGCTGAGTCATTTGACCAATTACGGTTCATTGTTTTTGGGTGAAGAAACCACGGTGGCTTATGGCGATAAATGCGCGGGCCCGAACCATATCTTGCCGACACGTGGCGCTGCTCGCTACTCAGGGGGGCTGAGCGTCGGCAAGTTCATCAAAACCGTGACCTACCAACGTCTCACGCAAGGCGCCAGTCGTGCTGTAGGGCAGGTTGCCGCCAGAATTTCGCGCCTTGAAGGCATGGAAGGACATGCACGCACCGGAGACATCAGGTTGAAAAAATACTATCCGCAAGAGGCCTTTGATCTGGGCACCTTGGCTGGCCATCAACACTGATCAAGCCATGTCCTCAAGCATCTCCACACCCACTTCTCCCATGCTGCTTGAGCCTGACGGCTTGTGGTTCGGCAAAGACTTGAGCACCAGCGAACCGATTCCTGAAGAAGCCATCGAGCGCGCCATTGCCCTTATGCGTACGGGACGCTTGCACCGTTACGGTGAACAAGGCAAGGGTTACCCTGAGCCTTCGTTACTGGAGCAAGAGTACGCTGAGTATGTGGGCAGCAAATACTGCGTGGCTGTTAGTTCCTGCGGTGCGGCAATGTTCATTGCGCTCAAGGCGCTGGGTGTGAAAACGGGAGACAAGGTGTTAACCAATACCTTCACACTGTCACCTGTACCGGGGGCCATTGCCCATGCTGGCGCTGATGCGATTTTGGTCGAAACCAGCGACAACTACATGACCGACTTGGCTGACCTGGAGCGCAAGGCAGCGACAAGTGGTGCCAAAGTTTTTTTGCTCTCGCACATGCGCGGCCACATTGCTGACTTGCAAGCCATCAAAGCCATTTGCGATCAAAACGGCATCGCGATAGTGGAAGACTGCGCTCACACCATGGGCGCAAAATGGGATGGCAAACACACGGGTACTTGGGGCGATGTGGGTTGCTACAGCGCGCAAACTTACAAACACATCAACTCGGGTGAAGGTGGTTTGCTGGTGACCGATGACGAGGATGTCGCAGCCCAAGCCATATTGATGTCGGGTTGCTACATGATGTACGACCAGCATGTCCTCAGGCCCAATGCAGAGGTGTTTGAGCGCTGGAAGTACCTCACACCCAATTTCAGTATGCGCATGTCAAACTTGGCCGCTGCGTTGCTGCGTCCCCAAATTGGGCAGTTGGCTGATCGTGGCCGCCGTTGGAATCACATTTACGCCACACTTGAACGCGAGCTGACAAAAGCAGAACACGTGTCGATTCCCGCGCGCGATCCAAGAGAAGAATTCATTGCCAGCTCGATTCAATTTACCTTGAATCTAAAGCCACATCAAATTGAGCAATTTCTCAAGCAATGCGGTTTGCGTGGGCTTTACATCAAGTGGTTTGGCACGCCTTCACCGGTCGCATTCACCAGCAATTACGAGCACTGGCATTACCTTGCCTGCAAGCCTGAAATTCCAAATTCAAAGGCGGTTTTGGATCAATTGCTGGATTTGCGCACGCCTTTGTCGTTGACTGACGAGGACTGCGTTTTGATTGGGAAAATTGTCTTGGTTTCTACCCAGATAGCCGCAGCAACTTAGAGACCACGGGTACTGCATCCATTTCAAACCACAAAAGAAAGCACATATGAAAATCACCAACTTCCCCCGAGTTCGCATCACCCATGGTCCTACACCGCTTGAATTCATGCCCCGCATGACGGAGGCATTGGGTGGCCCCAATCTTTACATCAAACGGGACGACTGCACTGGGCTGGGCTCTGGGGGTAACAAAACGCGCAAGCTTGAGTTTTTGATGGCCGATGCCGTCAAGCAGGGTGCAGACACCATCATCACCCAAGGTGCCACCCAATCCAATCACGCACGCCAAACCGTGGCCATCGCAGCCAAGATGGGCATGAAGTGCGAAATACTGCTCGAAGATCGCACCGGTTCTAAAGTTGAAAATTACAAGAAATCTGGAAACGTTTTCCTCGATGTTTTGTATGGTGCTAACGTACAAGAAGTGCCAGGCGGAACAGACATGAATGCCGCTATGGCCAAGCTGGCCGAAGAGCTGGTTGCCAAAGGCCAGAAGCCCTACATCATCCCTGGCGGCGGCTCTAACCCCATTGGCGCACTGGGTTATGTAGTTTGCGCATTGGAGTTGGTCGACCAGTTCAATACCCAAGGCTTGAATGTCAGTTGCGTGGTGCACGCCACCGGAAGTGCCGGCACACAGGCTGGTTTGGTGGCTGGATTTGAAGGCACACGCAGTCAGATTCCGGTGCTGGGCATTGGCGTGCGTGCGCCTAAAGAAGCCCAAGAAACCAACGTCTACAACCTGGCCGTCAAAACAGCCGAACTCTTGGGTGTACCCGGCAGCATCGGTCGCGACAGCGTGAAAGCCAACTGCGACTATGTGGGTGGCGGTTACGGCATCCCGACAGACGGCATGATTGAAGCCGTGACGATGATGGCCAGACTCGAAGGCATATTGCTTGACCCCGTGTATTCGGGTAAGGGCATGGCTGGCCTGATTGATCTGTGCCGCAAGGGGCATTTCAAGAAGGGAGAAAACGTCGTTTTCCTTCACACCGGTGGCTCGGTAGCGCTGTACGGCTACATGGATGCTTTCAATGGTTTGAAACCTCTTTAATTCCTGCCTTGATGACGACGCTCGGGCCGGGTTTTGCTTTTGATTTCACAAAATCACTTGCACCGGCTTGGGTTTGAAGACCTCCCTTAAAAAGGTCACTCCGCTCGGCTGGAGGCCAGTGGCCATGATTTTTTGAGTCACGCTGGGCTTGGCTTTTGTGGCGGGTGGCTATTTGATCGCCGTTCAATGAGCAATATTTGAAGGAGTCACCATCATGATTGGTGTTTTAGGCGGGATGGGACCCTTGGCAACCCTTGATTTCTTCAGCAAAGTTATTGCGGCAACGCATGCCAAAGAAGATGCCGATCATGTACCGATTCTGATGCAGTCCGACCCTCGTATTGCGCCGCGACCCGCAGCAATTTTGAATGGGGGCCGTTCGCCACTGCCTGAATTGATGGCCGGGCGAGATCGCCTGATTGCCGCTGGAGCCATGGCCTTGGCCATGCCTTGCAACACTGCACATTTTTGGTACCCCGATCTTCTGAAGGGATGCACAGTTCCTTTTTTAAGCATTGTGGATGCGAGTGTCAATCAGCTCACGCTGCTGGCTGATGCGGGTTCAAAAATCGGCGTGATCGGCACACGTGCTACTTTGGCGGCCCAAATTTTTGATCCAGTACTGCACTGCGCGGGCTATACCGTCGTTTTGCCAGACGAGATCGCAATGAGCACCTTGGTTTTGCCTGGGATTGAGCGGGTCAAGGCTGGCGACGCTTTGAGCGCAGGAAAGCTCATTGAAAAAGCCGTTGAGTCACTGCTGAACCAGGGGGTAAGCGCAGTGATTCTGGCTTGCACCGAAACACCTTTGGCGCTGGATGCGATCCAGTCACCGCTTCGCACGCAGTGTGTTGACAGCACTGAGGCACTGGCTACAGCTTGTGTGGCTTGGTGGCAGTCCCAAAAAGATGGCACAAATGACCAGAGATCTGGCTTTTGAAGACTTGGCTGAGCTGGCTACGCTGGCCAGCGATCAGGCTGCGAATGCGGGTCTGAGTGCCATGGCGCATTGCCTCCAAATAGAGGCGCCTCTACACATCCACTTTTGACATCTTGGATGTGAGGATGCAAAGACATTGAAACCTGCCGCCCCAGCAACCAGGGCCCTCATTCAAAGCACCTCACCAATTCCAAAGCGTCCCATCATACTGCAGCCTGTTCACGGGTAAATAAGCCCTTTGGTACGGGTACTTGGCAGCCAGCTTCTCGTCGATGTCCACCCCGTGGCCGGGTGACTCGCCGCAGTGCATCATGCCGCGCTCAAAGTGGTAGTCGTGCGGAAAGACCGACAGCATTTCTTCGCTGTGGGGCATGAACTCTTGCACGCCAAAGTTGGGCACCCAGGTGTCAAAGTGCAGGGCCGTGCCCGTGCACACGGGCGACAAGTCGGTTGCGCCGTGGCAGCCGGTGCGCACTTGGTACAGGCTGGCCAAGTCGGCGATGCGGCGCAGCTTGCCTTCGGCGCATATGCAGGCGGCGTTGGGGCAGATGCTTTGTCGGGCGTGGGCCTTGGCTGTGCAGGTCGGCAGTATCACTGCCAGGTTTCACGCCATTGGCTGAATTCACT
>Ga0209550_10000792_pt1 | contig 30275 bp, 29 predicted proteins | sample LauGreSuBDMM15SN_2_FD_187567 | JGI IMG/M metagenome (GOLD analysis project Ga0209550, IMG submission 187567) | Freshwater lake microbial communities from Lake Michigan, USA - Su13.BD.MM15.SN (SPAdes) (version 5) | ecosystem: Environmental > Aquatic > Freshwater > Lake | place: Lake Michigan... | reverse complement strand
AGCTTCAATCATTGCAAGTGGCACTGCCTCGTTATCGCTCAATAAGATCGCAGCATCTGAAATTGCTAGCCAATCTTCTGTGTGGCTTTCCCATCCTAAGAATGTGATTGGAAGTCCACTTGCTTGAGTTTCCAGAGATTTACGTAACTCACCATCTCCGATTATTAGAAAATAAGGGGCAGTAACATGATGGTTAACCTGAATCACTGTTTCGATGATTCGATCACAACGCTTGATCGGGCTTAGTCGACCAACAAAGGTAAATATCACATTTTGCGAGTGCTCTTTTTTGAATTTGGCAGTTTCCAGATTATTGGGATTGGGTTTGTTCTCTCTAACCCCCGGGAAAGCCACTTGAAACTGTTGCGGCTTTCCAATTTTTGCCGCTAGCAGGTTTGCTTTTACTTCATTACCCATCGAGATGAGGATGTCAGAAATTCTTGCCAAAGCCCTTTCAGAGAATGTAACAAATTGAGTTGCAGGCTTGGAGAAATATCCATGAAGTAAGTGTCCATGGAAGGTGTGAATTATTCTCGCTTTGGGTGTGGCAATCTGAGAGGCAACTCGGCCAAGCAAGCCAGCTTTTGATGTATGTGTGTGAACTATGTCAGGTCTTAATCTTTTCAGTTCTCTTGCTATTTGAAGAAGTGCCTTTAGATCTTGGAATGGTCTCAAGGATCGTTGCATGGATGGGATTACAATCTGCTTCAGATCTAACCCTCTAGCCCGCAGATAATCTTCCTCGCCATGTGAGCAGGATCCGGTAATTAAATGAACTTCAAACTTTTCTGAATCCATACCAGCGACTAATTCGCTAATCAAAACAGCCACCCCGCCAGTATTCATGCGCGTCACTATCTGAATAACCTTAATTCTTGGCATCGAGTTCGACATAAGAGTATTCTGTCCTAAATTGAGTCTGATACGGGGTAACAGTGAAAAACTCTCGGCTTTTATCCGGAATTAGCAGCAGCGAACTTAAGAAAGCCTCATTGGCGTTACGCCAAGGAGATCTTGTCGCCTTTCCAACCGAGACCGTATATGGTCTAGGCGCTGACGCAACAAACTCAAAGGCTCTCCAAAAAATCTTTTCCGTAAAGGGACGCCCGCAAAATCATCCACTGATTGTCCATGTACACGACATCGCAGCTATGGAATTGTGGGTAGAGAGGGTTCCTGAGTATGCGGTCAAATTGGCAAAGAAGTATTGGCCAGGCCCAATGACACTCATTTTAAATAGGTCAACTCTTGCAAGCGATTTCATAACTGGCGGCCAAGAGACAGTTGGAATAAGAATCCCTAATCATGCAGTGGCTCTGAATTTACTTCAAGAATTTCACTCTCTAGGTGGTCTCGGAATAGCCGCTCCAAGTGCGAATCGATTTGGCCAAATCTCCCCAACGTCAGCTCAAGATGTAGTCGAGGAACTCGCAGATCATCTAGATGAAGCTGACATCATTCTAGATGGGGGGAGTTGCAGTATTGGAATCGAGTCCACAATCATTGACTGCACCGCCCCGGTACCTCGTATTTTAAGACCTGGATACATCTATTTAGACAAAGAGGATAGTAATTTGAAGAGTCAGGAAGACTCTAGTGTCGAAGTTTCCGTTCCTATAGTAAGCGGATCTCTTGCAAAACATTATGCCCCTAAAGCCAAAGTGATCTTGAGTGATAGACCTAAACCTGGTCAAGCATTTATTGCGTTAGATGATTTTGTAACTCCCGCGGGGGTTTTTAGAATAAGTAGTCCAAAAGACACTGAAGAATTCGCAAGAAAGCTATATTGCTCATTAAGAGAAGTCGATCAACGCGGTTTCGGAGAGGTTGTAATCTCTCCGCCTACCGGAGGAGAATTCGAAAAAGCAATTCTAGACCGACTCACTAAAGCTGCAAATGGACGATGATATGTCCTCATATAATCAATTTTACAATTGACTTGGGCTACACTATTTAAATGCAAATCGGAGCCGATTACGCAAAGAAGCTCCATGATAAGTATCGCCAGAAAGTTGGAGGCGAGCAGGTTGCTCTTGAATTTTCAATTTCCTCACTTCAGAGTTTGCTTCATAGCAAAAAGCCAAAATACATCTTGGAACTCGGTGGTGGTCTTGGAACTTTGACTGAATTAATTTTAACCCAAAGCGAGGCCAAACTTGATGTAGTCGAGAACAACGAATGGTGTATAAGTCAACTGCTAAGCAACATGTCTCAATTTCGAGATTTTAACTTGATTGATGATTATGCTAAATTAAGGACAGATCATGATGCTGATTTTCTGGTTGTCGACGTAAATAATGGGATTTACCCAATAAGTAACTTGGTCAAGAATTCAAGAAACATTCATGTGATTTTTATTGAAGGCCCTCATCTAGCGCACAGACTAAATATCTCAAGAGCTCTCTTACAGACAAAGAAAAACCAAAAACTATATGATCTAAGACCCCATAAAGGAGCAAAAGGCTGTGCATTTTTTGAAGTATCCACGGATGATACATTCCTTAGTTTGAAGTCTAAATTGACTTTTCTATTCAATTACTTTCCATTATATTTTAGTTTGTTACTCATCAAGGTAAGAAGCAGGTTGGGAAAATTGCTAGATTCCTCGGGACACATTCCTGGGGTGAAGGCCTTGAGGAAAACCTGGTTTGGGAAAATTCCTTGGAATTTCTAGGACGACTCTTTACTTCCGATCAGAAACCCTTCTGGGACTTGTGAGTTCATGCCTATTCAGTTGGTCCTTGCTCATCTCCCCAATTGCTTAGGGACTTTCAAGAGTTTACGAAGTGGTATCCGCGAACGAGTCTCTGTTATTTTCGAGAACCCTAAGGTAAGAAGCACAAATAGTAAATTCCTGGTCTGACTTAGACTTGAAGCATGCTGTTGGGTGATCAGACAGCCACCTTTGTATGAATCAGTAGATTTCTTGAAGTTTTCAAAACGAAACCTTAAACCATTTTGCTTAAGGGCCTGCATAACAAAGAGTCTTTGTTGTCGCCTATGACCTTCAACAAAAATTGTCTTTGGTGATACATTACCTATCAATTCATAAGTAGAGTTTTTGTCTATCCAGTCATCGATGATTAGAAAATCAATTTGTGTATTTAACTCAAGTAATTTTTCTTTAGAATCAATTATTAAAATTCGAGATTCAGTTATATTCTCTCGTAACCGTTGAAGGCACCAATCGTTTATCTCATAGCAAACAACTTTTGAACTATTAGATTTCTGGATTATCAATTCTGTTATTGTACCAATTCCAGAACCAATTTCTAGAATAGTCTTAGGTTGCGTTTTATCAATCTGGGCAGCAATTAATCTAAGGGCAAGTTTTGTGGCGATTTGTTCACTGCCTAATAGTCCCGTGTATTTCATCCAAACGATCTCAGCTAATTCAGAGTTATTCATGAACCTATCGTACGATCTTTACTCAAGAGAATGCTTAAACAACGCAATTAAATCTCCCACTAAATTTAGAAGTATCCATCAAACCAACATTTTCTATGTTAATTTGTAGTATAACTTGCCCGTAAAAGTTTTTGACGACCTAAAGAAAAAATCCTCTGAAATGCATATTGACTCCTTGGGAAGTTTGGTTGCTGACATCAAGAGGCCCAATGTCCACAATTAGCCATTAATTAATCTTTGGCAGACGGACATTCGATAAGATAAATGATCATGTTCCATAAAATCCTTAATCCTAGAGTCATGATTTGTAGAAGCTATGTGTACCGAGTATAATTCCCATACTGTGTGGACCTTATGGGTCAGCAAGAAAATTAAAGTAGTTGGGCCTATAGCTCAGTCGGTAGAGCAACGGACTTTTAATCCGTGGGTCGACGGTTCGAGCCCGTCTGGGCCCACTTTATGGTTTTGTGAAAGACGAAGTGTTTGTAGTTTTTCTCTGTGCTTGTCTAAAATTTAGTCATTTGACTTTCCACTACCACTTTTTCCAAGGGGCATCCCCAGAATCCCATAGATTTTCGAGATAAACTTTGTCTCTTAAAGTGTCCATAGCATGCCAAAATCCTTGATGTTTGTAAGCAGATAACTCACCATTTTGCACCAAACTTCTGAGCGGCCCTTCTTCCCAAACTTCCGAATCACCCGAGATTTGATTTAAAACTTCAGGTTGGCAAACAAAGAAACCACCGCTTACCCATTGTTTGTCACCAATTGGTTTTTCTTGAAAAGACGTCACCAGGGATTCAGAAATTTCCAAAGAACCAAATCTGCCTGCGGGTTGTACAGAAGTTACGGTTGCCAATGTCCCTTTTTCTTCGTGGTAGCTTTTGAGTTTTTCTAAATCTATGTCACACAAACCATCACCATAAGTGAGAAAGAATGGACCGTCGATATACTCAGAAACACGTTTTATTCGCCCACCAGTTCCCGTCTCTTCACCGGTATCTACTAATGTAATTTTCCACGGTTCCGCATGTTTTTGATGAATAGTCATTGAATTACTACTCATGTCGAGGGTTACATCCGACATGTGCAAGAAGTAGTTTGCAAAGTACTCTTTAATTACATACCCACGATAACCACAACAAATGATAAAATCGTTAAATCCATGTGTGCCGAACATTTTCATTATGTGCCACAGCACGGGCTTGCCGCCAATCTCTATCATTGGTTTTGGGCGTAAATGAGATTCTTCACTTATTCGGGTCCCAAGACCTCCTGCGAGAATTACGGTTTTCATGAACTGAAGTCTATCGCTGGAGGTGCCCCAATAATGGTTCAAGACCGAAGCTTTACTTTGAGTAGAACTCATTCAAAGGTCGGAGTTTTGGCCATAGTGCATGTACTCTGTCCCTTAAGTTAATACTCTTAGAGGGGGATCCATACCGTGAAGGCAGTAATTGGCACGAGAAAAAGTGAAGTCCGAACAGACATTGGCGGCGTTGCACCATTGGCCACTCCGTATGTCTTATTCGTCGACCCTTCGAGTGCTTGCAACTTTGCTTGCACTTTTTGCCCGACAGGTGACTCTGACTTGATTAAGAGCATTGGCCGGCACGTGGGCTCATTATCTTTGGAAGATTTTGAAAAAATTGTGAATGATGCCTCGCGATTTGAAGATAAATTCAAAGTTTTACGCTTGTATAAAGATGGCGAACCCCTTGTTAATAAGCGCTTACCAGCGATGATTCGCATGGCGAGAGAATCACAAGTCTTCGAAAAAATTGACACTACTACAAATGGTGCGCTTCTAACAGAGCAAAAATCAGAAGAACTCATCTCTTCAGGAATTGATCTAATTAATATTTCTATCGACGGACTTGATTCAGAACAATTCTTGCACTTCACAAAAGCTAAAGTTGACTATGAAAAATTTGTGAGGAATATTGAATACTTAAATCAAATCAAAGGCACATGTAAAATTGTTATAAAAACGACAAGTGAGATTATTGGTAAGAATAGAGAACAAGAGTTCTTTGATACTTTTGGTAACTTCTGTGACAAGATATTCATTGAAAATACTAGTCCCTGCTGGCCAAATTTTGATGTTGAAGAAAGAATGGACATCAAGATCACAGAAGGTCTTTATGGTAATGAAATCATTGAACAGACAGCATGCCCTTATATTTTTTACTCCATCTCAATAAACTCGGATATGAAAGTTAGCGCATGCTTTGTTGACTGGGAGAGGGACTTAATTATTGGAAATATGAGAACTAACTCTCTAAAAGAAATTTGGGAATCCGCGGAATTGAATTCACACAGGCTTGCCCACTTATCGGGGCGAAGAAAAGAACACAAAACATGTGGAGGCTGTGGACAAATCTCACATTGTGGACCTGATTCGATCGAAAGTAGTTTGGAAGAAATCAAATCGAAGTACACAAAAACGGGTCAATTTGACAACCTTGAGGACACAATGAAAACGGTTGGTTACATGGGTGGAGGCTTGCGTTTACCGCTTATAAATCTCAATGACTAACGGTCTTAGGGTCTTACACTTAACACCCCACTTAGGAGGTGGTGTGGGTTCTGTGATTCGTGGTTATTTGGACTTCGAAAAAAAAAATAAGAACCACAATCATAAGGTAGCTTCATTGGACGTTCTTAACCCAGAGAGTAAAAAATTTTTGGATTTAATTGGAATCGAATGGGAAGATGAATGTTATTTTGATAAACACTCACTCGATATGCTCGTTTCAAATTCTGATGTAGTTTTGATTCATTGGTGGAATCATCCATTGCTACAAGAACTACTCATGAATCGAGAATTGCCCGAATCGCGTATCATTCTTTGGTCCCATATATCGGGAAATGCCGACCCCAATAGTTTTAGTGATTACATTTTGAACTTCCCCGATAAAATGGTTTTTACAACCCCCTTGAGTTTTGCCACTGGAAATCATAAACAACGCTCAGATGTGAAAGCTAACAACACCACTTTTATTTGGTCGACTACAGGTGTTGAAAAATTGATTGAATTCAAGACTTCTAATGAAAATTCAGCGAATACCCAAAAAGTGCGAATAGGATATGTTGGAAACCTTGATTATACAAAACTTCACCAAAATTTTTTCGATGTCTGTAAGCAAATTTCTGGCCCCGATATCTCTTTTACTGTAATCGGGCCGCCAACAACGCAATTCAATTTGGATTTAAAGAAGTATGGCCAATCTCTAGATTTAGAAGCTACTGGATATATTCCTGAATTTCAAAAATTTAGACTTATGAGTGAATTTGATATATTACTTTATCCTCTTGCACGAAATCATTACGGAACCTGTGATCAAGTCCTACAAGAGGCTATGGCGCTTGGAGTCGTACCTGTGGTTTTAAACAATGAAATGGAAAGCTATATGATCACAAACAGAGTAGACGGCTTAATTGCAAACAGTATTGAAGAATTAGTTGAAAATTTGAAAGAGCTTATAGCAAATAAAAAGCTTCGAGAAACTCTTGGGATTAACGCGTCAACTTCATCTTTCAAGAAGTATTTAATTTCATCGATGTCCGAGTCTTGGAATATTGAGTTTTCAGCTTTAATGGAGAAACCAAAGAGAGTGCATGCGACTCTAGCATCGAGATTTGGTCGAATTTTAGAGCCTAATGAAGTATTTATGCATTCCTTAAGTACTTATGCAGGTGTATTTGAGTTGCATAAAAACGCGGTTGAACCCCATCAAAAACAGATATGGGCCTCACAAATTTCATGTTTAAGTGGATCTCCAAAGTGGTCAAGCCCAACCAAGAGTTCGCCTTCACATTTTTCTTTCTATTTCCCAGCGGATTCTTTATTGAAAACGTGGTCCGAGTTAACTTCTGGAAAAATCTAGATTGGTATGATTTGATGATGAATTATGTAGATCCTGGCAGACCAATTGCCTTAATTAGTGCTGGACAATTAGATAGGATGGCGGCTCTGCCACCAGACTTACAGGATCGAAAGGAATTAGGCTAATGGAGTTCCTAGAGAATAGAGGTAAAACAGCCGCAGATAACTGGGGCAACGATAAAATCAGAAAAGCTGCGTTTGATTGGTCGAACGCAAGTAGAAAAGTTGATTATCCATATATGTTCGAAATGTGTGGCCTTCCAATAATTCAAGAGCCGCAAGACATTTGCATGCTACAAGAGGTTATATGGCAGATAAAACCGACTCTAATCATTGAGACTGGGATTGCCCGTGGCGGATCCCTTATGCTGTCAGCGATGTCATTAGCAGCGTTATCTTTCCTAGATTCTTTGGGTAAAAATAGTGCGACACCACGCAAAGTGATAGGAATTGACATCGATATTCGAGCCCATAATCGCGCAAATATTCAAGATCATCCACTTGCCTCATTAATCACTATGTTGGAAGGTTCGAGCACAAGTTTGACTGTCGTAGAACAGGTAAAGCAAATTGTTCGGCCTGAAGATAAAGTACTTGTGATTCTTGATTCAAACCACACCGAAGAGCATGTATTGGCTGAGCTAGAGATATATTCACATCTAGTCTCAGCAGAATCTGCCATTGTTGTAATGGACACTGGGATTGAGTTTGCGCCTCCAGAGTCCTTCAACACTATCCGTCCATGGTCGGTTGGGTCGAACCCCTACACCGCTACAAAGAAATTCCTTAATTCAGATTATGGTCAGAACTTTGAAGTAGATAGACAGATTGAGATGAGACATCTTATTACTTGTGCCCCGGAGGGCCTTCTGAGAAGAATCAGATAGTCAAGTTCAACCTTTGCGAGTAATGAAATTTGGATAGTGAAGACCGGAAGGCACTCTTAGATGCGAAATTCGAAAGGCCATGGGTTTGAAACAGAGGAGATTTAAGAAGTTTGACGTAGGAAATGATCACGGAAATCCCCGTATAGGCCGCGTCTTAGTTACAGGTAGCACGGGTTTTATAGGATCCAACTTCTTACGATTGTCGAAGCTTAATTTATTGAACGAAACTGTTCTTTGGGATAAATCAACAATGGGTTCAATTTTGCAACGTGAAAATCGAGTGCAACAATTAAGGCAAATTAGGCCAGAAGTTGTAATACATCTTGCCTGGTCGACGACAAGACACCAGAAATATGAAGAGAATGATGCTAATGGAATATGGGCGCTCGCTACGATCGAATTTGCGCTCGAGTGCCGTAAAGAAGATATTAGATTTATCACTTTAGGATCAGCGGTGGAAGATATCCCCTTGGCAGCAGAAGGTAATTCTCGTTATGCCCAGGCAAAGAATATGATTAGAAACGAATTTGAATCACTTAGCTTATTGAAAGATGTTTCGTATATAAAACCAAACTATATATTTTCTATACCCGATGAACGTCCACGCCTTGTTAGAGATTTCTTAAATGTTAGAAATAAAGCAGAGAATGCAATAAAAAATCCAGAACGGATAGTGAGATTTATTCACATTGATGATGTTGTTTCTGGTCTAATGCTGACAATAGAGCAAGATATCCGAGGAGTGATTGAATTAGGTGGAGGTGTTGAAACTTCAGTTTCAAGTTTTGTGAACGTAGTGTGTCGAAATTTAGGTATAGAAAACGCTTTCCCGATGGCTATTCTCAATATTGAAAGTCTTGCCCCAAATGAGCAATTGAGTAATTTGGGTTGGCATTCAAGCGCGACAGACGATTTCTTTTTGGTCTAAAATAAGAAATAGAAATCTCAGGTCAGACTAGATTCAATATGAACCCGCTTAGAAGAAGGCTCAAAATTCATTATTCAATTTGTCACCTCAAATAAAAAGTGACAGAAGCGAGAAATTAGAGTGACTATTCTTTACTGAAGTATTCGTCCCAACTAGGATTGACCTCATCAGCCTGAGATATCTTTCGAACTTTAGTCGGCCAAGGAATATTCAAGTCATTCTTACTCCAATGGATACCACGAGCGTGATCCTTAGAATGTGGTACATCCATCGAGTACAGAACTTCTGTATTTCTCTCCAGAGTAAGATATCCATGAGCAAACCCCCTGGGGATTATAAGAGAGTTAATACCACTTTCTGCCGACAATTCTGCATAAACAATTTTTCCAAAGCTGCTTGATTCAGGTTCGATTTGGACCATGACATCAAACAACCTGCCATGGAGGCAGGAAACAATCTTTGATTCAGCTTTAGGATAAATCTGAAAATGTAAGCCCCTCAAAGTGGCCACGGCACTGTTTCTCACCAAGGAAATTTGATTAAGTTTTGGGAAATTCTGAAGAAGCTCGTTGTCAAACACCCTAGTTAGGGAACCTCTCTCATCAATATTTGGTACCCAGGAAACACCCTGTATGCCTAACCCCAGATCGATTATCTTCATTCTAAATACTCAACTTTAGGCACTACTCGAAAGATTGGTGTTTCGATACCTAGCTTCCTTAATTGTAAACTTACTTCAGATGCCAAATTCCAAGGTAAGACTAGAATTGCATCAGGTGGATTCTTGGAGAGTTCCTCTGCGCCGCAAATGAGAATATGGGTGCCTGGTAGTAATTTTCCTTGCTTATGGGGATTCCTATCAATTATACAGCAAATCTGCGAGGAATTAATTCCGGCTAAATTGAGAATTGTATTACCTTTTGCAGCAGCGCCATATCCAAAAATAAGTTTCTTATTTTCTTTCAACTTCGAAATTTCACTCAAGAGATTTTCTACTATATATGAAACACTTTTTTGAAAATTTTGACGAGTTATATAGCTTCTAGGATCAAAAAGAAGTTCTTTCTTCAAGACTTCTTCTAGAATTAACGTCTCTCCTATGCTCGAATCCATTTTTGCGAGATAGAGTCTAAGTGAGCCCCCATGTGTAGGAATTTCTTCTATGTCAATTACCTTTAGGCCAGATTTTTCTATGATTGGGCATAAAGCAGTTAAAGACAAATACGAATAGTGCTCATGGTAGATTGTATCGAATTGACACTCCCGTAACATGTTTGCAAGATGCGGAAATTCGATTACCGCCTGGCCTTCATCCTTAAGCAAAATCTCAATTCCACGGAGAAAATCATGAATATCCGGAACATGTGCTAACACATTTATTGCAATTACCAAGTCTGCTTGTTCAAATTCATGCAACATTTTCGTTGCAGAATCTACACCAAAAAACTCTACTAAAGTTCGAATACCTCTTTCGAAGATTGCAAAGTTAGCTACATTTTCTGAGGGTTCGATTCCCAAGACAGGAACACCTAATTCTTTAAAATACTGTAGTAAATATCCATCGTTACTTGCTAACTCCACAACGAGGTTGCTGTCTGATAGTTTCAATCGGTTGACGGATTTTTGAGCCAATTCTTTTGCATGATTTAACCAAGAGTCAGAATATGAAGAGTAGTAGGAATAATTCTCATTGAAGTGCAATTCCCTTTGGATGGAGCTGTCCAGTTGCACAAGTGCACACACGTCACATACGAAGACAACCAAAGGGTACTTCTCTTCCTTCAAAGAATCTTCGAAATTGTCTAATAAAGCATTTGAAATTGGTTGCATTCCTAAGTCGACTAATACTGTCGATAATGGTGCATCGCAGCCCCGGCAAGCATTAATCATATTGTGAAATCTCTCATGATAGTTGACAGGATTATATCTGTGACTTTACTGCCAGATAGCAGAGAGTTATAACTTTCTGCTGTTTGCACTACAGCCTGCTCAGTTGAAAACTTTGCACTCCAACCCAGCCTTTGCTTAATCAAACTTGGATTGAGCAGCAGTTGGGGATTCTCTTGAAATGGTGAGTTGACATCTTCGGTGGGAATATGGCGGCCTAAAACTGATGAAAATATCTCGATGAAATTTGAAACGGTCACCTGATCAATAGTTCCAACATTAAACTCAGTTGCAACAGAATCATAATCTGCAGTTAGATGTCCCCTTGCGGCACTCAAGTAAGCTGAGAGTGAATCCGTAATGAACAACCAAGGGCGTATTCCATCTCTGTTTCGAATTTTCAGAGCATGTCCTGTGTTTATACTTCTCCAGATATCAGGCACAAGTCGATTTTCGGCATTATCCCCAAAACCGATCACGTTACCAGCCCTTATTGTCGTGACGGGAATTAGAAACGGATTACAACTTTTTGAAACTGACTTGATGAGAATCTCGGCGGCAGCTTTTGAGGCACTATATGGATCATCTCCACCAAGAACATCACTCTCGATGAACGGTTCAAACTGAGCTCGGGTTGCATAAACTTTATCAGTAGCAGCGATGGTCACACCCTTAAGATTTTGATTTTTCAGAGCCAATGTAAGCAGATTTAGAGTACCTAGAACATTTACTTGAATAGTTCTGAGTGGATTTTCATACGACTTTGAAATTAATGGTTGAGCTGCAAAGTGAAATATATAGTCTGGATCGACACTCCTCAAAGTCATTTCTGTTTTTTGTAAATCCAGTAGATCGTGATAAAAACTTGATTCAGTTTTTGACTCTGCATTTGAAATGCTATAGAAGCTATTTTCAGGACCAAGTGGCAAGCTTAAGCCAACAACCTTCGCACCAAGTGAACTAAGTAAATGCGTTAGCCAAGTTCCTTTGAAACCTGTGTGACCAGTTAGCAAGATAACTTTTCCCTGAAAACAGTCCCAGTTCTTCATGGGTTGATTGTAAAGGAGAACTCTAAATATCCATTGCTAGTTCGGTCCTAGATTGCAGTTTAAACCAGGTGCGGGAATGAATTCGGGAGAAGTCATATTCATATAAGCTCAAATCCAAGGTGGGCTAGCGTAAGTTAATGTAGGGTTCAATTACGCGAGAAGGAGAAAAATGCATAGCCGGGTCCTAATAATATTGCCTGTATTTAATGAGATTCAAAGGATTGATCGATGTATTTCTTCTTTAGAGAAGCAGGACGCAGATTTTCGTTGCGTAATCTCTGACAATAAATCGACGGATGGTACATTTGAGTTAGTAAGGGAAAGAATCAATAAAGATTCCAGATTTCACCTAGTTCGAACCTTGGAACATACATCGATAATTTCAAATTCAGATAATGCGCTAGAGCATGCCCTTCAACTTGGAATTGAATCTGATTACATGATGTTTTTTGCGGGGGATGACACGCTCATCTCGAACAACTATCTTTCCGCCCTTTCTCTTTGGTTAGACCAGAATGATACGTTCAATGTGGTTAGTCCAACAATAGAAATGTTTAACTACAGTACTAAAGCAATATGGGAGATAAATCCGAGTTTGGAATCCAGATCCCCATTCTTAAGAGTTCTTAAATGGGGTCTAAAAAATTCATCCTCAGGGTTTACAAATTTTATATGTGGGCTAATGCGTAGAGACACTTATTTGGAGCTACAGAAAAACAATCGAAAAAATTGGAATTTTGAAAACAAGGGGACGTCCGCAAGGTCCATTAGATCGGAATTTGTAACTTTCACGCAATTTGTAATTGCATCAAGAATAGGAAACTGCAGTAAAGTTGTTTTACAGAAAGAAATACACAATCGAACACCTTCAGGTGGAAGAGTCGATAATTCACAATCAATTGCTGAGACACGTGGTTTCATCTATAATTTTGTTCATCAGATGAGATCTATATCTATCCCTTTTCGAGCCCTGAAATTGTTTCATAAAGAACTCGGTATTCAAGAGCTTTCAATGCTGGGATTGTTTTCATTTCTCTATTTTTCAACAAATTTTTTGTCGCTTCTAAAGAAAAAAAGTAGCCAAATTTTTGCAAATCTAGTAAGTAGCAAAGGACGGAATTGAATTTGTGTAGGAAGTTTTGGAAGTTTTAGGCTTTCTGCATTAATTGAGATGAACCCGCGGTGTACAATGGAGCCATGAATGCAACCATGTCAAGAAGAGAGTTGAATTGAGCGAATCACTACAGACAATCACTAAAGCTCTTGCTTTGCTTTCACAGCGTGATCGTCGAAGAATGAAGCTGATTTTGCCAGCATACATGTCATTAGGATTTCTTGACTTGCTAGGTGTTGTATTTCTTGGAACCGTTGCAACCATCGGATTTAGTTCTGTAACAAATGATTCAAAACCCAGCAGATTGGAAGTCATCCTGAGTTCAGTACTCCCTTCAGAAATTTCTCGAAATACTTTGATTGTTGTGCTTACAGCGTCAGCTATTTCTTTTTTACTGTTGAAAACGCTATTGCAAGCAACATTTGATTATAAATACACAAAGTTTTCAGCTCGTCTCGAGTCTGATATCGCATCACGACTTTACGACAATATTCTTGATGGGGAAATTTCAACTATCAATACAAAGACTTATTCTGAATATCACTATGCATTAATGGTGGGAAGTAACAGATTAGTTGTAGGAATAATTGGTCCCTGCATGAGCTTTATAGCAGACTCTTTTACAACCGTTATGATGTTTAGCTTTGCGTTGTATGCATCTCCAACTTCGACCGCTATTGTCTTTACAGTGTTTCTCCTTTCATATTTGATTTTTAATGGGCCAATTAGTAACAAGGCAAAAAACTATGGGATTAGTGGGGCTGATTCGTATCTAAAGATTACAGACGTTTTGCAGGAAAGTATTGTAGGAATTAAAGAGGTCAGGGTTTATGGGAAAGAGAATTTATACAAAAATGGCTTTAAAATTCGAAAAGCTGAATCGAGTGTAATTAGTCAAAAAGTGATGTGGATGAATGGAATCATACGTTACATTCTTGAGATCTGCATTCTGTTATCTGGGTCTCTGGTGGCTGTTGTGAGTTTTTTGACCCAAGATTTGCGTCAAACAATTACTATTACATCTATTTTTTTGCTAATTGGATTTCGCTTAATTCCAACAGTGCAAAGGTTACAAAATTCAGTTAACTCAGTGAAAATTTCACGCGAATCTACGAGATCTTTATTTGACTTTTTGGAAGAATTCCCGAGTAAGGATTTAGCTGAAGAAAGAGAAGAGAAATTTTCTACATCTAGTTTCGCAGGCATATCGTTTAACGAGGTTAGCTATGATATAGACCCACACAATTCAATATTGCGGAGTATTTCTTTTGAGTTGAAGCAGAATTTGACCTTAGCTGTAGTTGGTGAATCAGGTGCCGGCAAGTCTACATTAGTGGATTTGCTTGTGGGGTTGTATAAACCTACTCGGGGAGTTGTTGAATTTAAAAACTTGGCTGACTCCTCAAAGGCGACTTCAGGAAATTTCGATATTAGTTTTATTTCGCAAAATTGCGCCTTATTCGGTACGAGTATATACGAAAACGTAACTTTGGAAAACACAGTCTCAGACGTGGACAAAGCAAGAATAGATCTGATTCTTAGTGATTTGCAATTAGAGCACCTGAAAGAGTCTAGTTTTGGAGTTGAACGAAATATTCGTTCTAATAGTACGAATATTTCGGGTGGTGAGAAGCAAAGAATTTCTCTTGCAAGAGCTAAATTCTTTGATAGAGGAATTATCGTATTAGATGAACCAACAAGCTCTCTCGATCAAGAGAATGAGAAGAGAATTATCGAATACTTGACAGAGATTCAACACAATAAAACAGTTGTAGTAGTCACTCACAGTGAGAGTTTGCTACAAGCAGCTGACATGGTGCTAGTTCTTAACCATGGAAAAATGCTTTTTTATGGTTCGAAAGCAAAGTTCGATTCATGGAAACTATTAAGCGATGGGCAGTGATGATCGTCAGTCGGAGGCAATTGTATCGGCTTCGGTTCTTGTTTTTGCATCCTTATAATGCAATAAGGTTTCTATTCTCAACAAGAAGTGATTATTCAAGAATAGAAATAGGCGAAATACAAACTTATCTACCAAATCCAAAAGTAATTATCGAAGCTGGTGCTGCAGATGGGGTTGATACCGAGATTTTTTTATCGCGCTTTCCTGAAACTTTAGTTATTGCACTTGAGCCCGTTAGAGAGCAATACGAGTATCTGAACGCTAAGTTTAAATCTATGGAAAATCTCACAATCATGAACTTAGCCTTATCCAGCCAAAGTGGTTTAAGCTCAATAAACTTAGGTAGCAGCAATGGCAATCTGGGTGGTTTAGGCTCGAGTTCGTTAATGAAGCCTGAAGCGCATACAGAATTTTTCCCCGAGATAGCCTTCAACAAAGTTCAAGTGGTAATGGCTATAACGCTGAAAGAACTACTCCATAATATTGAGAGTGTCGACTTATTGTGGTTAGATATTCAAGGAATGGAACATGATGTTTTGTCGTCCTCCGTAGAGACATTCACCAAGAAGGTTAAATTGCTACATTTAGAAATTTCAAAAGTACCATTGTATTTGGGAATGCCGACAGAGAGAACAATTCGAAAATTTTTGAGAAAAGAAGGCTTTGATTGCGTGATAGACCGTGTAGGGGCGATCTCAGGCAATGCGTTGTACCTAAACAAACGATTAATTGAACAGGGCTTAGAGTGATTCCTCTATAGCTATACAAATGGCATGATAAATCACTATGTGACACTCTTGAATTTTGTGCGTTTCCTCTACGGGAACCGAAAGAATGCAATCAATTCCTGATGGTAAGTTCAACTTGGCGCGTTGGCTGGATAAAGCGATGGTTTTGAGACCAACTTCCTTTGCCTTGGTAAAAGCCCGATTTACATTCTTCGATTTCCCACTAGTGGTTATTCCAATTAAGACAGAACCGGGACTACCGTAAGCTTCAACTTCTCTCGCAAATTGCTCCTCGAAAGAATGGTCATTACTCCATGCAGTTGAGACAGCGCCATTTGTTCCTAAAGCAATTACAGGAAGTGCTCGATGTTCTCGAGTGAAATAGTTGACTAACTCACCTGCGAAGTGCAGAGCATCAGAATGTGAACCACCGTTACCGCAAATTAGAATTCTTCCACCCGAATTCACGCATTCAAGGAGGATATCAACTGCATCACCAAAATCGGAGATGAAACTCGGATTTTGAAGTTTGGAGAGGTTTTCTATTGTTTGTTGGCTGTAGGTGTTAAATTCCACTTATTCAACTCTCCTAAACATATTTGAAATGATGAGACTAATTGATCTCACTTTCGATTCTATCCTGAAAATCGCACGGATAAAAAAAGGACGCGAGAGACTGACATCTTGCCAAAAGTATCTTCCAAATGGAAGGCCAGAGTATTTAACATAGTTAAATTCTTGCCCGCCTGATTTATGGAAATTCGCATAACTTAACGCCCTATTTCTGATATTGTCATGTTCCTCATCCGTCAAATCAGTAGTTAGGAAACGACGAAGTTCTTCGGAATTCACTGGATTTGAGGTTATACCCATCTCTTCATGGAAGGCACGCCCGATCAGAATCGATCTCTTTCCTAAGTAAGCAGCCTCCACGCCAATTGTTGATCCTACCGTTACGACATTCTTTGCACCTAGAATTAGTTCGTAGGAGTTTGTCTTATTCTCGTGATTCAAAACGTGAATCCATTCATATTCTCCACTTAAGTGCTCCTCAAATTTTTTCCATTCTAAAATTTCTTTCTTTGACTTGTACTTCAAATTTGGATGAATTCTGATAACGAGCTTCAAATTCTGTAAGCCTTGAACAACTTTTACCAACTGGTTTATTGCTTCCATCTGAGATCCCCAGGAAATCGAAGTCAAATCAGTTGTGATTAACTCATCTTCAGACGAATGAAAAAAAACTACATAATCACCTAACGTGTCAAGGATTGGTTTTTGGTTTTGGTATCTTGTGAAGTTTTGCGAAACTCCTAATTGGCGATCTTTAAACCACTTTCCTCCTACACTCTGGAATTCTTCAGGAGAACTGCTTTGCAAACTCAGACCGTAATCCTGCATGATTTGACTTCGATAACTCGGTGAATGTGTTGACTGCTCAAATAGAAAATATCTTGTTTTCCACTCGGGATTGAATCGTTCAAAGTAGACAACTTTAATCCCAAGGCTTGCACAACAGTCTGCTACAGCACGTTCTTGTAGAAAACGACCATTGTAGAGAAAGACAGTGTCAGGCTTCTTAGATTGCAAGACCTGTGCGACTGCACTGTATGTTTCTATATATGAGCAATTCAATTCCCTTACTAGTCTTCTATATGAATCTTTTAGTGGCTTAGATTCGCGTATTCTTGAGATTAGTTCAAGATAACTAGCGATGTCGACTTTTTCGTTTAGCAAGCTTAGAGTCGGTTGGCAAGCACCTGGCATATCTAGAAATTCGATTTGCCCTCCTTTAGAGAGATTCTTGAGTAATTCTAAAAGTTTTGTAGATTGAATTTCTTTTTTCAAATAGATTGAGGTTAGCTTTTCCGAAAGAGGCAATTCTTTGGGAAATGAAAGATTCTCGAGCCAAAAAGCCCAATATACATGAGACCCAAACTCTAATTCACGGGCGACTATTTCTAATGCTGATGCAAGTGCCCAGTCTTGACTTCGGAAAGAAAATATAACCACAGATTTCTTATTCACTGATTAACCTTATGATTCTATAAAATTTCAATCTAGTAATAATCTTATGGTAGATGGTGACTACTTTTGAGTTAGTCAGGCATTTATTGCCAAATTTGACCACCTCCCAAGACCCCCATCCTATTTCCTTAAGTTGGGAATTTTGGAATTGGATCCCTCCCAGCTCCAGATAAAACCCCCTGATACAGGCCCTTATTCTTCGGTACTCGAGTTCTTCTTGAGTGAGGTAGTGCTTGCCATTTATCCAGAGAAAAACCTCCTCCCAATCATTGGGCTTATCGCAAACCCCTAACATGTCATAGCCAGAATCAGCAAGCAGGAGGGAGGGCGTTCTTGAGAAGGCTGCCTCCAGACCGATAGTGCTTCCAAATGTGATTACTCCAAGTGAGTGATCCAATAACTTGTAGGAGGGTACTTGCGAATTTGCCGCCAGAACTTTTGAGTTTCTTGTATTCCTAACCATGCTCCAATCTCTCTTTTGGGATTCAGACTTACTTTGCAAGTTTGGATGTAGTCGAATTATGAGTTCAAAATCTTCTTGTTCGTCAAAGAATTCCTGTAACTTCTTCACAACTTCAATCTGGTTACCTAATTTTTCATCCCAGCTCTCCCAAAATCCCACCGCTTCATCATCTGAATTACTAAAGTATACAAAATACGGTTTATCAGTAGTTAATTCAGATCCTCCATGGCTCAAAAAAGGATTCGATTTGCTTCGAAGTAATTCAAAATACTTTGAACCCAAAGATATTTTCTTCTTTAGAGTCAATTTGGACTGATCCCAAAAATTTAACATTTCAATTTGATTGTTTATTCGATCGTGGAAACCTTTTTCGCGGACATGATATCGATTTCTTGTTGTTTCAAATAAAAACGTTTCAATATGTTGGAGTTTACTCGCGTCCCAAACCGCACGTTCATGTAGAAATCTTCCATTGAATACATATAATTTGTTAATGTCATTACTTTCTAAGAATTTCTTTGTCGATTGATAAACCTCTAAATACGACCTAATGAGAATCTCTATAATTTTCCTATTCTTCTTGAAGTCAATGTTTCTATTCTTGAGCAGAGTTGTTAATTCGTTTGCTAAGGCTGATCCCGGAGAAATTGAGTCGTATTTCAAGGAAATAAGTTCATACATAAAAGTAATTTTCTCTATTTGCGCCATGAAAGCACGCAATCTTAATTCCACCCACTCGGTATCAGAATCGACTTTGGAATTGAGAATCACGTCTGGAGCCGCTTCTTGTACCAATCTCCTCAACCTTGGTGGGAAATGATTTGAAAATGATTCGTAATTTGCAGACATTCTTCCTGGATATGAGGTTGAATTCCCCCAATAACAATAGAAGCTATCATTCTCCGAAGACTCGTTATGGAGAATTTCCAAACTTGCCCCTATGTGGATACTTGCCGAAGCGAATTGTATTATTGCTACTCTCAAAAGCTCTTACCTTTATTCGAGATGATCAAATTTTGTTATTTGAAATTCGGCTACATCGGAAATCAATCTCTTTCCAATCAAACTACTTATTGTCTGGGGAGAAAGTCCGATGTTTGGAGACTTCATGGAGAGATCTCCATTCGTAAGAATGTGCCCCTTTGGCAGATCCTTGGCATAGACGATCATTTTGCTCATTTTTCTCACAGGCTCAATCTCTTTTTCGTAAACTTTCTTTACTCCATCACCTAGAGCTAATCGGGTCAGTTCTAGATCGCGTACCATTTTCTCCATTCCGGTCGGTTCAAGGGAAAAGGCATGATCGGTACCCTTAAGTGAGCGATCGATAGTGAAGTGTTTTTCGATTACTCGTGCACCTAAAGCGTAGGCAACAACGGGAAATGCAATTCCACGATCATGTGAAGACAGTCCAATTGTTGTGTGCGGAAATAAGTCCCGAAAGTGCGAAATAACTCTCAAATTCATTTCATCAGGCTCAGCAGGATACGCTGCTGTACATTGAAGAAGTGCGATGTTTGAAGGGTCAACATCCTCTAAAGCTCTTTTTATTTCCTCTGTAGTGCTACCGCCTGTGCTCATGATCAGTGGAATTCCTGACCCAGCAATATGGGAAATTAATGGCGCACTTCGTAAATCGCCTGACGCAATTTTAACCACGGGAACACCAATATCAAAAAGAAAGTCTGCACTAGGAATATCAAAAGCTGTAGCAAAAAACAACATACCTAATTCATTAGCCACCTGTTTCAGGTGACGATACTCACTTAGGTTAAATTCAAGAAATTCTCGATGCTCCCCATAAGTTTTGCCGAAAGAATTTTCGCTCAAATATGGTGAGTTATAAAAATCATGGGTATACAAGAATTTGTTATCACGTTTTTGTAACTTTACTGCAGTGGCTCCTGCGCGCGCCGCAGCCTGAAACATTTTTTCACAGAGTTCAACACTTCCCTGGTGATTATGGCCAATTTCTGCAATCACAAATGCATCTGAGTCATCATTGATTACAAAACGACCGATAGTCAATTCTCTGTCGTACACACTTGGCATCGTAAGCACCTTTAGGGGACTCGTAGTTGGTCTAATAGTAGTCAAAAAAGCTCCAACAAATGCAAAAACGCTTATGGCACTGATAACATCATTCAGAATACCCCTCGAACTTTAAGGTGAGAAAATATGTGGACTCGAAGTGAACTCCTTGCATTATTCGCAAAAGATGCAATTCAGCCCGCGTATATAGAATTTGGAGTGCCTGACTCAATCTCGCTGAGCAAGGCTATCCAGAATCGTGAAGTTGCTACCACGAAAAGCTTAAATGAAACGTCTTTAAGCGATGTTGCTGGACTTGAAGGCTCACCTTCCTTTGATGTGATTAATTCAATGTGGACTTCGATTTCAAGTAGCAGTGTGATGCCTGAATTGAGCGGCATTGGCTTGGAGTTAGGTTCTGGAATTGGGTTGCTTAGCGCGGCCGTCATTTCTGCAGATGTTCGTAGATCAATTGTCGGAATAATTGCGGTTGAAGCAGGCGCACCGTTTGTCCGAGATGGAATTAGAAGGGCATCCAAAGAAGTGCTGCAGCAAGATTCAAATAAAATATTGCCCTGTCAAGGAACCTTCGAAAATCTCGAAATAGAGTCTGAGAGTGTTGATTTCATTTTACAAATAGAAGCTTTACATCATGCGGAAATGCTAGAACCGGCCCTTCGGGAAGCTCATCGAGTATTGAAAGAAGGTGGTCATCTAATTTCGATTGATCGATCCTGGCCTAATCCTGTGAAAAGTGAAGTTTTGAAAGAATTGCTAGATCATGAATATGAAAAAGAGTGGTTGATTAAGAAAGGTTTCCCTCATGAGGAAATATTTACACGCAGAGATAACGGGGAACATGAATACCGTGATTTTGAATGGAAAGCCGCTTTTAATTCGACAGGATTCAATGTTTTAGAAATGAAATTCATTCACCCTCAACCAGAGAAATTTCATATCCTAAAAAGATTAATCTGCTTAGTAGGTATTCATAATTTTGTGGGAATAAAGATTCCAGCTAGAACTGGCTTAATCCGAAGTTTAGTACAGCAGATTATAAAATTGAAAATTTCAGGTGCGATGACTATTACTCGTCATCCAAGACCTCTAACGGTAATTACAGCGAAGAAAGAGTTCAATACAATTTTTTAGGATAATTAAACCAATTTGGTATTTGATTGTCTCTAATGTAGTTCGTGACCATGGAAAAATCATCAAAAGTATCAATATCTTGGGAAAATTCAGTTACAACGAAGGGCAAAATCTTTAAACCTGTCGTATTTCCAAATTCCCTAACAGTGCTAACTTTGAATATATCTACATAGGCGTCTCCTGCATAAACTGCAGGGAGTTGTTGCCTTGGGGCATTGATGGGGTCATGTACCCCGTTCGGTGATGAATCGAATAATGGTCTCGCCATATTCCCATCAACTATTTCAAACATTTTGAATGGTATCTCTTTGGATACTTTCATGGACCTGAGTGAATCAAATCCATTTGCAGCCTTAAAAATCTCTATAGCACGATCGACGGTTGATGGGTTTCGAAGCGGGTGGGTTGGGCGTAGAAAGACGATGATATCTTCATCGTCCAAACCTAAATGTAAGCTGTCGATCAAATGCTGCAAGAGTTCACCATCTCGTGAAGTGTCGCTGGCCAGATCAATAGGCCTTTCAACCACATTGGCCCCATACGATTTGGCCACTGTCATTATTTCTGGGTCTTCCGTAGACACATAAACTTCATCAATATATTTGGAATCTAAGGCGGTGCCGATTGAATATGAAATTAGAGGATGCCCATCCAAAAGTTTTAAGTTTTTTCTAGGTACGGATTTTGAACCCCCTCGTGCGGGTATCACGGCAATTATTCTTGGGTTAGAAGTCCTTGACACGTCTCAATTTTTCTCGGATGGGGACTTCCTCATCTAGTACCTTTTTCGGGCCTGTTCCACTTACTACTGGAATACTCCTTATGTACTTTACTACTCGAGTCATCCCATCTGGTTCCAAAGATGCCGATTGATCTGAGCCCCACATCGAACGGTCCAAAGTGATGTGTCTTTCGACGCAGACCGCACCATATTTTGCAACGGCGATAACACTAGGAATTACTCCAGGCTCATGGCCCGAGTAGCCAATCAAAATATCAGGAAAATTCATCTTTAGGTCGGCAATCCAATTGAGATTTAACTGTTCATTTGTGGCTGGATAAACTGAAACAGTATGCATTAACACGGTATTTTCTAAGTCTAAGAGACTCAATGCGTGCTTTATTTGTTCAAGACTACTCATGCCCGTAGACAAGATGACTGGTTTTCCTGTTTTCTTCATTGCACTTAGTAATCCAGCGTCGGTTAAACATGCGGATGCAACTTTATGAGCAACGACATCGAATTTCTCCAAGAATTTCAGGCTTTCTAGGTCCCAAGGTGAGGCAAACCAATCAATTCCTAATTCTTTGCAAAATCTATCAATTTCTCGGTATTGATCGAAATCAAATTCAAGACCGTACTTTAAGTCCCCATTTGTAGTTCCAAACACGCTCTCACGAGGTCGCGCAAGCTCTTCAGGAGAAAAAACTATATCAATTGTGCGTTTTTGAAATTTAACTGCATCAAATCCAGCCTTGTGAGCTTCAGCAATCAATTTCTTAGCCACTTCCAATTCACCATTGTGATTAATTCCAATTTCAGCGATCATATATGTGGGAGAAGATTCAGATATTGTCCCGGAACCAATTTTGACAGACCGCATACAGCCACTCCTTTATAAAATAGTTACTTAATGTTATCTGATTATCGATTTAATTAAGAGAAGTAGGAGCCAATTTTGAGAAAACCCTTCAATATCAAATAGACCCGTTAGCCTTCAATTGACCCAGATACTTTTCTACTCACGCTTAGGTCCTCGAATGTATCGATATCCATAGCTTCAAGGTGTGAAACATTGATGCAGCTAGTTGGAGCTGGATACCGTACTTTTTGATCAAGGATTGCAGATACACGAATTGCATAACAGCCACCAGTCTCCCAGCCCGAGCGAAGTAAATCTTGCCTTCTAGGGCGAGCGTCTCGTGAATGGCCCTCTGGTTCCCAAAATTTTCCATCTTTCGTTGTCCACATAAACGGATGCGACTCCCTCACAGTTATGACCGAGTTTAAGTCTGGATTGGAAATTAACTTATCGATTGTCAAGTTCATCGATTCAACTTTAATTAATGGAGAAGTAATCTGCAGAAGGACAACCACATCGCTTAAATCGCAATTTAGATATTCAACTGCATGTAAAAGCATAGAGTCAGTGCTGGATTCATCTTGGCTTAGGGCATCAGGCCTATCAATTACCTGTGCCCCATACCTCAGAGATTCCGCTTTTATTTCCTGATCTTCAGTCGAAACCCAAATTTCGTCACAAGTACTCAGTTGTGCCTGGTTGATCTTATGTCCAAGCAAGGTGGTGCCCAAAAAAGGTGACAAATTCTTTCTTGGTATCCCCTTGCTTCCACCTCTGGCTGGGATTAGTCCAATTATCTTCATTCATAAACCTTACTAAACAATATTGAAGTAACAGTGTTTGACTCCAAATTCCTAGACTGAATCTGAATTTTTCCGATACCACTCTATAGTTTCAAACAGGCCCTCAGCGAAATCCTTAGTTGGTTCAAACCCAAGAGTTTTTAACTTGGATGTATTTAAGGCGTATCTGAAGTCATGTCCAAGTCTATCTTCTACAAATCTGATCTCGGAAGTGTGCGATTTAACCATGCCCATTAGCAACTCGCAAAGTTCTAAATTGGAGATGTGATTTTGTGTTCCCACATTGTAGATTTCACCCTTTTGGCCAAAAACAGCGATGTATGCAATAGCTTTAACGTGGTCGGAGACATGAATCCACTCTCGCAAATTTGAACCGTCTCCATATATTGGTAGATCTTTGCCACTCAGTAACCGGGAAATGAGTTTTGGTATCAATTTTTCTAAATGTTGATTAGGCCCATAATTATTTGAACATCTGGTGATGACTACATCTTGACCATAGGTTCTGTGGCTAGCTAATACCAATAAATCTGCGCTGGCTTTTGAGGCTGAGTAGGGTGAATTTGGTGAGACTGGGAAATTTTCATCCCAGCAACCTTCCTCAATACTTCCATAAACTTCATCTGTTGAAACTTGCAGAAAACGTTTGACATCGTTTTTTAAGCAACAATTTAGTAGGTTTTGGACTCCCACGATATTACTCTGAATAAAGTCATCAGGATTTTCAATTGATCGATCGACATGCGATTCAGCGGCAAAATTAACAACTAAGTCTGCATCTCGTATCAATGGGGTGATTGCTTTCGCAGAAACGATGTCTTCGTGGTGGAATCTGAATCTTTTATCATTAGAGACGTCTACCAGATTGTCCATCGAACCAGCGTATGTAAGTTTATCAATGACAATTAATTCAATAGGATCGATACCAATATTTAAAAATTCGCCTTTAAGGGCATCCCGAACAAATGCGCTTCCTATAAATCCAGCGCCACCCGTGACAACTACTTTCACTTAGATAACCCCTTTAATTGAAATTCTGCGATTTCACCGACAATCAGGCTACCCTACGGCTATGAAAGGTTTAATACTGGCTGGCGGAACCGGGACAAGATTATGGCCAATTACTAAAGGGGTATCAAAGCAGCTACTTCCGATTCATGATAAACCTTTGATTTATTATCCTCTCTCAACCTTACTATTGGCTGGAATTCGAGATATTGTTCTTGTTACAACGGCTAAAGATCAAGATTCATTTAGATTCCTTTTCGGAGATGGAGAACATCTCGGGATTACAATTAGTTACATTGTTCAAAACCAACCTAATGGAATTGGCGAATCATTTATTTTAGCTGAGAAGCTAATCAAGGACTCCCCTGTTAGTCTGATTTTGGGAGACAACATCTTTCATGGCTCGGGGGTAGGTAGAAATCTACAACAATTTCGAGACATAAATGGAGCGCATGTTTTTTCATATCAAGTTGCAAACCCACAAGATTTTGGCGTCGTGGAGATAAATGCTGACGGAAAACCAATATCCATTGAAGAAAAACCAACAGAACCAAAGAGTAATTTTGCTATAACCGGACTATATTTTTACGATAAGAACGTAACTGAGATCGCGAAAAGCACACAAAGAAGTGCGAGAGGCGAACTAGAAATCAGCACTATTAATCAAAGGTACCTAGAAGATGACTTGTTGGCGGTGTCAATGCTTCCAAGGGGTACTGCTTGGTTCGATGGTGGAACCGTAGATTCCCTGCATGATGCAGGTGAATATGTCCGAGTTGTAGAAAAACGCCAAGGTTTGAAAATTGGGTGTATTGAGGAAATTGCTTGGAGAAATGGTTGGATAAATGATTCCGAGTTAATTCAATTAGCAAGCATGCTGAAGCCCACAGAGTACGGGAAATACTTAGAGGGGTTGTTAACAAGTAAATGAAAAAAATATTCTGTTTTGATCTTGATGGCACATTGTGCACAAATACTGAAGGCGATTATGATTCAGCAGAACCCTTTCCAGAAAGAATACGGAAAGTAAATAAACTCTTTGAAGAGGGAAACCAGATTCTGATTTTTACCGCTAGAGGAACCATGACAGGAAGAGACTGGCGTGAGCTAACCGAACTACAGCTCGATCAATGGGGCGTGAAGTACCATAATTTAGAGCTAGGTAAGCCATTTGCGCATGTCTATATTGATGACCGTGGTGTAAGCGATGCGAACTTTTTCGATGAAGAATAATTCAAAAAGAGTATTTTTCCGTAACTTTCCACATGACTTTAATGAGAAAGATAACTTTTTTCTGCAGTTAGTGAAAGATTCAAATGAACTTATTGAAGTTGAGAGAGATATATATTTCTACGGATGCTATCCGGATAAAAATGTCTTCAAAAAGGCAATACTTTTTGCAAGATCCAAGATTAGCAATAAAGGAATGACCAAGTGGCTAAAATTTCAACAAGGAATTGAGATTCCGACAGATTTAAATGCATTTAATGTTTGGTGCACTTTCGAAAACAGGCGGCCTCCGGTAGAAGGTTACGATTTAACTTATACATTTGATAAAGATCAATTGAATGGTACAAATTATTATTTACCACTGCTGTATCTGTATTTAGAAATTAATTCAGCTGAGAGCAAACACAAGTACAAAGTAAGTCAATTAATGCACCAAAGAAATATCAGTCACGAGGAATTAGCTTTTAAGAGTGGTTTTGTTTCTACATTCATAAACAATCCTCACCCAACTCGATTACACGCTGTAAAGCAACTTCAAAAAGTGGGAGACGTAAAACTCTTTGGCCGTTCAGTAAACAATTATGTTGACGATAAACTTGGGGAGGCTTCCAAGTACTGGTTCAACTTGTGTTTTGAAAATGACTTATACCCTGGATATGTTACTGAAAAAGTATTGGAAGCGTATCTGTCTAAGACAGTTCCACTTTATTGGGGCGACGATACAACAGGACTAATCAATCCTAAAGCTATTATCAATTTGAATAACTTTGACAGTATCGAGATTTTCACAGAATATGTCTCGGAACTGTATCGTGACAAAGATAAGATGCTTGGAGTAATAAACGAACCCCTATTTACGCGGGATATTGATTATCATGCAATTGTGAAGCATTTTGCTAATCAATTAAATCTCTCAGGTCCGAAACTATAGACTGAATCGAGAAGTTTTCTTCGTCATAATAGATACGGTTATATTCTTGTCCACAAATATTTGCTTGCCATTCAAAACATCGATTTATTCGCTTCTGTGGCATTATTTCTATTAACTTACAATTCGTTGACCAAACAGAATTAGTTAATCCGGCACCATGAACACCAACAATGACTGAGGCATTCTTAAAGATTTTAATTTGATCACCTATTGGGTAGTCTTCAGCGTATATAACTTGAAAACCTTGATTGATTAAATATTTTTCTATCTCCTCTTCGGCCGGTAGGGACCTACGTGATTTCCTTCTTGAGACGTAGATTTTTTGTCCTTTTTCATAGTTTTCAGCGGAGAAGCCCTCGGCAAACTCCCCTAAAACCTTTGCATCCGCCGGATGCAAATATCCTAAATCTTGACCTTTAGTAAAAAACAACAACTTTTCAACGTAGATCCATTTTTCTACTAACCGTGAGTTAATTTTCAGCTCTTCATAGAGGTCGATAATGGGTTTGGAGTTATCTTCAAAACACAATACCTGACTAGGCCCACTAGCTTTCATCAGATTAGGCAAGTCCTCTGTTACCCAATGATAGAAGCCACTCTTTGGAATTCCTAAAGTTACTTCCGTGAGCCTTGATTTAGGCATTCTTCTGGGTAATTTATTATTCAAGATTTCTAATTGCACCGGCCAATTGGTAGATTCTCTAAGTAAATATCTACGCTTTAATTCTGAATCTAGAACATAAACATGATTGGTTGAAGTATTAACAATTACGTTTGTGATTTCAACCAAATACCTGGGATCGAAATTATGGTGGAATTCCTTGCTGTCTCTAAGAAAAGTTACAAAGCGATTGTCGTGCAACAATTCTTTTCTAGTGATTTGAGACTTAAAAGTACCTAATTCGACATATTGAATCTCTGTTTCGAGGGTTAGATCAATTCCTAGCAGTCGAAGAATTGAGCGTGAAATGACTCGATTTATTGCTTCCGAAGGCCGTGATTTTGCATGCATTATTCGGGAAATGAAGTGCTTTGTTTTCATCGAATTAGTATTCCCTTAAGGAGGTTCTTTATAACTTCATTCAATGTACAGTTAAAGACATTTGTGATCAACCATAGGTCATTCGATGAATTGTAGTTACTAACGTCCAGATTTTTGGCAATATTTCTTGAATAGGCGACAGGCACCCAGTCAGGTGCTCGACCTGTCGTATGAGTTGCTCGATGGTCAAATCCTACATTTACCACCGAATTACCATTAAGTTGTAAGAATTTCATATCTTGGCGCCATAAAGTCGCGACGAGTGAATAGTCCCAAGTATCAATAATGCCTTTTTCAACTTCTAAGAACCTGCGCCTAAAGACGTTTCTGAAAAACCAGTACCTTGGATTGATTTTGTTGCTAAAAAGTCTTTCGGCAGTAATTTTTGTGATTTCATCACCGTCTGGTATTTCAACTTTGTAGTTATCCCAGCGATCAGACCAAGTGGCCCACCCCCATACCATTGGAAATCTTGATAATCTAAATGAAATTTCAGTTGGAGATTCATCTGATTTAATGTAGTCGCTTCCAGAAATACCAAAAATATCTTTTCTGTCATCAAAAGTGTGCAAAGCGGGAATTGTTACATCAAAGAAATCGGAGTTCGGAATACAATCATCTTCAAGGATAATTCCAAATTCTACCTGACTAAAAAACCAATCAATATTACCCTTCATGGCAAACTTACAGCCAAGGTTTGATTCCCTCTTCAAGCTTTTAGACTCTTTATGTTCAGGCAAATACTTTGCGACTAGTTGCCAACATTGATCAATAAGTTGTTTGTCTTCAGAGTGTCTAGGTCCATCAGCCGCAAAGTAAAAATCTAAGTCCATACGTGGAGAAATGGCTATGAGAAGTTTGCTCAAATTATCCGGGCGATTGAAAAATGTTATCAAGACAGGAGTTTTTGTCATTTTTCGCCTTTTAATGGACAACAGGGGTTTAATCATACAAGATTAGGAGGTGAAGGTTTTAGTATTGCACGATCCATACAGACCCATAGAATCTGGCTCTGTTGGTGGTGAGGACAATCTTGCGAATTTAGAAATCGAGGTTTTGTCCAATTTAGGCCATGAAGTAATCGATGGCCGATTCCACGATGACGGAATCAATAGGAAAATAAATCAAGTACGCGCTCAGTCTTTGGGTTCGCATCCCGAAGTTCTGGAAATTATTCTTAATTCAAAACCAGATGTTATTCACACACATAACTTGAATCAACGATCTGGTTATACCTGGATGAACTCCTGCACTATTCCTATCGTTTCAAGCATTCATAATTACAGATTGTTTTGTCCTTCCTCTATAGCCTGGCGCGATGGGCAAATTTGCGTTGAGTGCATCACAAAAAATGCCTTTAGTGCGTTACGACATAAGTGCGATGGCGCTAGAGGGGCATTGAATGCTTCTCGACACTTACTATTTCAGCGAGGGTACCCTCAATTGGAAGCTCCAAGCCTATTTCTTATGTCGTCTGATTTAATGGTTGGAGTTTTCAAAGAATTGATCCCTGAAGAGAAGATGAAAGTTCTTCGAAATCCAAGTTCTTCAATGAACAGCACAGCAAACTTAAATCGGCGCGGATGGATTTTTGCCGGTCGGTTTGTAGCGGAAAAGGGAATACTAGATTTGATTGAAGCGTGGCCAGACTCTGAATCCTTAGATATCGCAGGTGATGGGCCTTTACGTTCTGAAATTGAAAAAAAGATACAAGGTAGATTGAGCATAAGGTTAATCGGCACCTATCCTCCCGGTGATAATTCAATACTTTCAAATTATGAAGGAATGGTTTTCACTAGCACCTGGTACGAAGGTTCGCCTCTGGTCATTGTTGATTCGTTCGGTGCCGGTACGCCTGTTATTTGCACTGATATTTCGGCAGCTAAGGAGCAAGTTCAAATCAGTAAGGCGGGCGTGGTGATTAAAGGTCATTTATCCGAAAAAGGCTTAGTAGATGCTGTCAGAGAGATTCGTGAGAACTTTGAGTCTTATCAAGAGAATGCTCGTGTTGCGATAAAGAATGAATTTTCGGTTGATAACTGGGGATTGAAGCTTGAGTCACATTTAGGAAGCGTGGCGAAATAAATTTCTTGTATTTCGAAGATTCAAAATCGTTTTCCAAACCATTTTATCTAAGTTAGAAAACTTGAAATAATTTCCAAATATTTCACGTGAGATATTGGCACAATCATTCACAATTAACTCATTACT
>Ga0209550_10000791_pt1 | contig 30280 bp, 26 predicted proteins | sample LauGreSuBDMM15SN_2_FD_187567 | JGI IMG/M metagenome (GOLD analysis project Ga0209550, IMG submission 187567) | Freshwater lake microbial communities from Lake Michigan, USA - Su13.BD.MM15.SN (SPAdes) (version 5) | ecosystem: Environmental > Aquatic > Freshwater > Lake | place: Lake Michigan... | reverse complement strand
GTTCATTAGATTTCGTCAGTCGCTTTTCTTACATTTTCAATTCACGCATGCGCAATCCGCCTAAGTTAGCGATTGTTCCAAGCAGAGTAACCAGTCTCGATAATTTCAAAGCGACTTATGATGCCGTGTTTAATGAAGGTTTTGTTCTTGCTGAACCCGTCATGCACGTGCCAGAAATTGATGACGTATTTGGTAGTGATTATTTCATTGCCTCTGAAAAGCTAGAAGCTAAAGAAAACTTTTTACAGTTTTGTCGTTCAGTTGAAGACTTAGCAGAAACTGGTTTAAATCCAAGATTGAATGTAAAAGAACTCACTTTCCAACATAAGGTGAGTGGATCTGTGCTGGATCGTTTTCGTGCAATTCGTAATTCTTCACAGACACCATTATTACGTGAAGCAGTCATAGAAGATTTACCTGCAGTGGCGCAGATACAGGTTCAAATTCCTTCATTCCTCACAATGCGCGATGCTTAATTATTCGAATTAGTGCATCATCATTGCAATAAAAAAATCCGCAAGCATTGTTCAAATGACTGCGGATTTTTTTTAACTATTTCTTTTGCGGCGGACCCTTTTTATCATCAGTAGGTTTGGGTGGTGGTGGTGCTGTGCCATATAAAAGATTAATACCATCAGGATTGCCGTCGGTAATAGATTCTATCAAGGTATCGATTGCACCTGCGACTTCGGTAGAGTCTGCCGCTCCCATCCATTGCGCTCGATTATTGCGTAGTGCAACTAACTTCTCAGGCGCACAATCAGGTCCATTGTTAGCTAACCACTTGAGTGCTTTTTCACGTCTCGCTTCAGCGTCTATGGTTTCCATTCCAATGACACGAAACGCACCAATCGGACATGGCGTTTTCATAGAAGGTTTTTTGGGTGGAGCGTCTGCGACAGCATCGCCATCCTTACCCGCTTTATCTTTTTTATTCTCTTTCGGTTTTTTGCTATCGGCAGCTTTTTTAGCAGCATCAGCTTGATCTTTTTTAGGCTCGTCCTTTTTAGGATCTTCTTTCTTCATATCTGCTTTCGCATCCGGCGCTTTTACATCGGCAGCTTTGTTGTCGCTAGGCTTAGCCGCTGCAGCAGGCGTATTGGTAGCAGGTGTTGGATTTGCAGCGGGTGCAGCTGCAGGTGTTGGATTCGCAGCTGGTGCAGTTGCAGGCTTGGCTGTAGTAGCGGGAGCAGGTGTATTTTGTGCGTTGCTAGTGATAGGCAGTAGCAGGCTAGTCAACAACAGAGGAGCAATCAGTTTATGTTTCATGATCGGGTACGAACGCTAGAAGTAGAAACAAAAAATAGCAACAGTCTTATTGCTTAGCTTGCTGCGCATTCGGATCCTGATACATCAACATAATGCTAATACGTCGGTTGCGAGGATCGGCAGGGTCTTTAGGATTAAAAGGAGCGGTGTCTGCTACGCCTTCGATACGAGCAAATCGATCTTCATTCAATCCACCTGACTCCATCAAGCGTCGGGTTGCTTCTGCACGTTCACCAGAGAGTGACCAGTTATTTCGCTCTGCTCCTGCGAAGGCAAGGCTATCTGTATGGCCGCGAACAGCAACCTTGTTAGGCATATTCGCTACTGATTTTGCGACTTCTCGTATCAGTGCTTGAGCCTTAGGCGCCATCCCTGTGGTGCCCAAACCAAACATAGAGAAATCTGCTTTATCAATGATTTCAATCCGCAAGCCTTCTTTTTCGCGTATGAATTGCACTTGATCTTTGATTTTTTCGAAGTCCTTATTTTCTGCCATCTTCTCTTTGACTTCTTTTTCTAACTTGTCAAAGTTTTGCTTATCCGTTTCAGCAGAAATTTTTTGTCTTTCCTCTGGCGACATGTCGCTGCCATTTTTATTATTTTCGCTATTGACGGCACTGCCCGTATCCGATTTAGTGCCATTCTCTGCGCGCGGTGTTTCACGCAGCATAAAGGAGGTACGTTGTCCTGCATAAGGCATACCATCAGGATCAAGCAGAGATTGTCCACCCATGATGCCACCGGAACCTGCTAAATCACTCATTTTCACGGCGCTGTGGGAAGTCGGCTTGAAGTATTCCGCAATACTTTTGCGCTGATCTTCATTAGTGGCCGATAACAACCACATGAGTAAGAAGAAGGCCATCATGGCCGTCATCATGTCTGCCAGCGCAATTTTCCAAGCACCACCATGCGCACCGGCATGGTCGCCTTCGACCTTTTTCTTAACAACGATGGGTTCTAGCGGTGGGAGACTGTCTGCAGGGACTGCAGGCGCAGCGGCTTCTTCACCTTCTGCTGGTTTAGCGTCTTCGTTTTGATCTTCTGGTTTTTCTTCAGCCATGATGACTTCTCTCACTGCGGGTACCGTACTTATTAATCGACAGCAGGAGAAGTAAATCAAGACTCGCCATCAGACTTTTACGCACTGTACTATTCTTTATGCAACATAATACCGTAGATGTTTCCACAATGCATATTTTTAGCCCTGAGATTACCCCTTGTATGACTAGTTTTCAGCCACTTTTAGGACGGTTTTTACTTAAGTTCTGGGTATGCCTATTTTTTTTAGGCCAGACTAGCTTGTTGCTTGCCGCATCAGTCTCGACAGATACCAATCCTGAGACCGCCACTGGCTCACAAGCTAAGCAGCTAGTGCGTGCCCAGCATTACATGGCGGCAGCTGCTAATCCACTAGCCACCGAAGCGGGGCGAGCTATTTTGCGTGAAGGCGGCAGTGCAGTTGATGCTGCAATCGCCATGCAATTAGTCTTGGGTTTGGTTGAGCCGCAATCATCTGGCATAGGCGGTGGTGCATTTATGGTGGTATTCAATGCCAAGCACAAGCAGCTTGAAACCATCGATGGTCGTGAAACTGCTCCATTAGCCGCCACGCCTGATCGATTCATGCAAGACGGACGCGCTATGCCGTTTATGCAAGCAGTCAATAGTGGTAAATCAGTGGGCACTCCCGGCTTATTACGCGCTTTGGAGTTGGCACATCAGAGGCACGGCAAATTGAAATGGGCGCGTTTATTTGATGCGGCAATTCTGTTGGCGGAAGAAGGCTTTCCTGTGTCACCACGCTTGCACATGCAGATAGCGAATAACAAGGATTTATTTGAACAAACTGCTGCACGTTCTTATTTTTATATGAATGGTGTAGCACACCCAGTTGGCACACGATTAAAAAATCCTGCCTATGCAGAAGTTCTTCGACGCGTCGCTGCAGAAGGAGTGCATGCGTTTTATCAGGGAAGTATCGCTAATAAAATCGTTGCAGCAGTGCGTGAGCATGAACGAGCTGGCGATTTAAGTCTGGATGATCTTATGCACTATCGTGCAAAAGTGCGTGAACCAGTTTGTAGTGTGATACGTGTTTACACTATCTGTGGCATGGGGCCACCTTCATCTGGCAGCATCGCTGTTATGCAAATGCTGGGTATGTTGCAACAGCATCAACTGGAGAACATGCAGCCCAACTCCTTAGCTGCAGTACATTATTTTTCTGAAGCAGGGCGACTTGCCTTTGCTGATCGTGATCGTTATGTTGCTGATCCTGATTTTGTTACTGTTCCTGTAAACGCAATGTTGGCGCCTGATTATTTACAACGGCGTGGTGCGTTAATTGATAGTCGATTCAGTATGGGACGTGCTGTCGCAGGAGAATTATCACTCAAGCTTACACAACGTGGCATCGATCATGCTGCAGATTTACCTTCTACGTCGCACATGGTAGCGATCGATCAACAAGGTAATGCTGTCAGTATGACGAGCACCATAGAATTTGAATTCGGTAGCAAAATTTTTGTTGAGGGATTTTTACTCAATAACCAGTTAACCGATTTTTCACTTACACCTACTGATCTCTCTGGTGCACTGATTGCCAATCGTGTTGAAGCTGGTAAGCGGCCGCGTAGTTCTATGGCACCACTGATTGTTTTAAAAGATAACAAGCCTTATTTACTATTAGGTTCGCCAGGTGGTAGTGCCATCATCAATTATGTGGCTAAGACTTTGATAGGCGTCATTGATTGGCAATTAGATGTGCAACAAGCAATTGCATTACCCAATATGGGTAGTCGAAATAAGGAAACAGAGCTAGAACGTGGTTCTGTGTTGGAGAAACACCAAAGTGACTTGCAGGCGATGGGACATCGCGTCACTATCATGCCCTTTCCTAGTGGTGTGCAAGCTATCATGAAGGAAAAAAATGGCTTATCCGGTGGCGCTGATCCTAGAAGAGAAGGCAGTGCGAGTGGTGATTAATCAATATTTTTTTAATCAAGGATGTAAGATCATGAAGGCTTTACCATTATGCATGCGCACTATTGCATTAGCTGGAATATGTTTGATAAGTGGTATCACGCAAGCGGATACGCTGCAAAAAATCACTGAGAGTGGAGCTATCACTTTAGGTTATCGTGAATCATCCATACCCTTTAGTTATCTTGCAGAGCCCGGTAAGCCTAGTGGGTTTGGTGTGGATATAGCGAATAAAATAGTAGAAGCAGTGCGTAAAAAAACCGGTAAAAAAGATATTAAGGTTGTGTTTCAAGCAGTGACTTCACAAAATCGTTTGCCCTTAGTGGCGAATGGCACTGTCGATCTGGAATGTGGTTCAACCACGAATAATGCAACGCGTGCCAAAGAAGTGAGCTTCGCAGTTAATTATTTTTTTGCTGAGTCACGTTTGTTAGTCAAAAAATCTGCACAGATAAAACGGCTAGGCGATCTATCTAATAAAACAGTCGCCACCACAACGGGCACCACAAGTTTTACCCAACTGCGTAAGCTCAGTTTAGAAAAAAATCTGAATCTCTCTGTAGTGCCTGCAAAAGATCATGCGGATGGTTTTTTATTGCTAGAGTCAGGTAGAGCGCAAGCTTTTATGATGGATGATGTGTTGTTAGCAGGCTTGGTTATGAATGCAAAAAATCCAGCGGAATATGAAATCGTTGGTGAGCCATTACAAACCGAAGCCTATGCTTGTGTCTTACGTAAGGATGATGCCGCTTTCAAAGTCTTAGTTGATGAAACCTTGATTGGCCTGATGAAATCAGGAGAATTTGAAAAGCTGTATAAAAAATGGTTTGAATCAGCGATTCCACCGAATGGAAAAAATCTCGCTTTACCTATGAGTCAGCGTTTAAAAGAAAATCTTAAATCGCCTAGCGATCAACCGGCTAGCTAACATGGCTTGGGATTGGCAATTTTTTTGTAATAGCACCATTACCACAGAGGCTACGGCCTCTTGTTTTGGTAAGGGTGGCGACATCACTTACTTGCAGTGGATGCTTTCTGCATGGGGTTGGACTGTCAGTGTTGCTGCGCTTGCACTTGTGATTGCCTTGTTGAGTGGTGTAGCGATAGGTGTGCTACGAACGCTTGCTAGTCGTTGGAAACTAGTAGCGATGATGTGGGTAGAATTATTTCGCAACATACCCTTACTCGTTCAGGTTTTTATTTGGTATCACGTTGTCCCTGCATTTATCCCCGCATTACAAGCCTTGTCTTCATTTTTACTTGCATCAATAGCCTTAGGTTTATTTACTTCAGCACGTATCGCAGAACAAGTGCGCTCTGGCATACAGGCATTACCACGAGGGCAAAGTCAGGCTGCTTCTGCATTAGGTTTGTCACTTGTGCAGAGTTATCGTTATGTGATTTTGCCGCAGTCACTGCGCATCATCTTGCCTGCCTTAACATCCGAGGTGATGAATGTTGTGAAAAATTCTTCTGTGGCTTTTGCCGTGTCAGTCACGGAATTAACGCTATTTGCTATGCAAGCACAAGAAGAAACTGCACGTGGTATGGAAATTTATTTAGCTGTGACCATGCTGTATGTCATCACAGCGTTAACACTGAATCGCATCATGGCATGGATTGAATCTATGACACAACTGCCTGGTGTAATAGGTGTGAAAGCATGACATTCGATTTCACATTTTTCAGTGGAAGCTTGTTACAGACTTATGTTTTACATGGCTTCTTATTTTCATTGCAGCTCACAGTGTTAGCAACCTGTGGCGGCATAGTACTGGGTACAGTGCTCGCATTAATGCGTTTATCACAGCGTGCCTTATTTCACTGGCCTGCGACCGTTTATGTGAATGGTATGCGTTCCATACCCTTAGTCATGGTTTTACTTTGGTTTTTCTTACTCATGCCTTTTTTATTGGGCAGATCAATTGGTGCGGAAGTATCGGCAGTGATTACATTCATTGCTTTTGAAGCAGCATTTTTTTGTGAGATTATTCGTTCAGGTATACAGTCGATTCCTAAAGGGCAGACTTCAGCTGCAATAGCCTTAGGTTTGTCACAACAACAAACACTACGTTGGATCGTGTTGCCTCAGGCTTTAAGAAATATGACGCCTATATTGCTCACGCAAGTCATTATCTTGTTTCAAGATACTTCCTTGGTTTATGCCATTGGTGCCTACGACATGCTCAAGGGTTTTGAAATTGCGGGTAAAAATTCTGGGCGACCTGTAGAAGCTTATCTCGCTGCAGCACTGATTTATTTTCTGATTTGTTTTAGCCTTTCTCAGTTGGTCAGACACTTACAGCAACGCACTTCATTTACAAAATAGAGCTATGAATTCACCTACTATGATTCATCTGTCGAAAGTCAATAAATCTTATGGCACTGTCAAAGTCTTAATTGATTGCTCTTTGACGGTAAAAAAAGGTGAGGTAGTAGTGATTTGCGGACCATCAGGTTCTGGTAAATCAACTCTGATTAAAACGTTGAATGCCTTAGAGCCTGTGCAGAGTGGGGAAATTAGTGTCAATGGTGTTGTCGTGAATGATGCCGCGACAAATTTATCTGAGCTGCGATCGCAAGTTGGTATGGTGTTTCAGCATTTTGAGTTATTTCCACATTTAAGCGTATTAGATAATTTACGCTTAGCGCAGATACAGGTTTTGGGTAGGGATCATACAGAGGCTACACAACGTGCACAGAGCTTGTTATCGCGAGTGGGATTACAAGCGCATGCACATAAATTTCCAACACAACTCTCAGGTGGTCAACAGCAGCGCGTGGCAATTGCGCGTGCCTTAGCCATGGATCCGGTGGTGATGTTATTTGACGAACCTACTTCAGCGCTTGATCCTGAAATGGTAGGAGAAGTACTGGATGTGATGGTGCAGTTAGCACAAGAAGGTATGACCATGATGTGTGTCACCCATGAAATGGGATTTGCAAGACGCGTTGCTCATCGCGTTATTTTCATGGATGGCGGCTGCATACTGGAAGATTGTAGTAGCGCTGAGTTTTTTGGTGATGTTACTCAGCGCACACCGCGCGCGCAGGAATTTTTATCGAAAGTGTTGGCGCATTAAATTTCTATCTTAGTTCCTAACTCAACTACACGATTAGCAGGAATCTTAAAAAAGTCAGATGGTTTGGCTGCATTTTGCATCATCCAACCAAATAAGCGCTCACGCCAAATAGCCATACCTGGTAACTTACTCGGCACTATCGTATCGCGGGCTAAGAAGAATGAGGTATCGTTTACATCGAGTTTCAGTCCTTGTACTTTTTCCATTAACGCCAGCACACTATTCATATCAGGCGTTTCTTTAAAGCCATGTACAGCACGCACTATGTAGATATTCCCACCCATATCGTTGATGGTTAATTTATCTTCATCACGTACATAAGGCACGTCCCAAATCGACAGCTTTAAAAATATCACGCGCTCATGCAAGACACGGTTGTGCTTGAGATTATGTAATAAAGCTACTGGCGTGAAATCAATATGCGCAGTTAGAAAAACTGCAGTACCTTCTACGCGATGCGGTGGATGTGCTAGTAAGGCATCAATAAAGTCAGGCAGACGAATCGAATCATTGACTACACGATCACGTAGTAATTTTCTACCTTTATACCAAGTGGTGAGCATTAGAAAACATACTGCGCCTAACATTAAAGGATACCAACCACCATCTTTGACTTTGATTAAGTTCGCAGTCCAAAATGAAAAGTCGATCACAAAAAACATCGTAATCAATAGCGCAACATAGAGAGGTTTGATATTCCATTCTTTTGCCATCACGATGCCAAGCAAAGTAGTGGTGATCAGCATAGTGGTGGTAACGGAAATACCATACGCTGCAGCTAGATTGCCTGACTCTCGAAATTGAATCACGGTGAAAATTACGAGTGCAAGTAACACCCAATTCACCATGGGCATATAGATTTGCCCACGCTCTGTGTCAGACGTGTGCAAAATCACCATGCGTGGCATGAAGCCTAAAAGAATGGCTTGATTTGCCAGAGAGAACGCGCCAGAGATCACGGCTTGTGAAGCAATCACGGTAGCAATCGTCGCTAAAATCACCATAGGCCATAATGACCATGCAGGCAGCATCATAAAGAATGGATTGCTGATGGCATCAGGATTAGACATCAGTAGTGCACCCTGACCAAAATAATTAATCAGTAATGCAGGTAGTGTCACTAAGAGCCAAGCTAAACGAACAGGCTTACTGCCAAAGTGTCCCATGTCGAGATATAAAGCTTCAACACCAGTCACAACCAACACCACAGAGCCCATCACGATATAAGCTTGCAAGGTATGCTCACGTATAAAATCAACCGCATACATGGGTGAGACTGCCCAAAGAATAGTGGGGTTATGCCAAACACTAATTGCACCTACAATCGCGATCGTTAAAAACCAGATCAGCATGATGGGGCCGAAAAATTTTCCTACGATTGCAGTGCCATAGCTTTGTACAGCAAACAATGCAATGATAATGATGATGGTGCAGGGAATAACGAAATGCTTCATATCGGGCTGAATGACTTCTAGGCCTTCAACCGCAGATAACACTGAGATGGCAGGTGTGATGACGGATTCGCCTAACAACATACAAGCACCCAGTGCGCCCAACATTAAAATAAATAAATAATAAGTGGGCTTGTCACGTGCTGAACGCAAAGCCAAAGCCATCAGTGAAAGCACACCACCTTCACCGTTGTTATCGGCGCGTAAAACGAAGATGACATATTTTACTGTCACCACCATGATCAAAGCCCAAAAGATCATGGAGATAATGCCAAACACAGCTGCATGGGTGAATGGAATACCATGCTCAGGGCTAAAGCATTCTTTTAATGCATATAAAGGTGAGGTACCAATATCACCAAAAACAACGCCAATAGCAGACAGCACTAATACGGATAAGCGATCGTGATGCGCTTGACCGCTGCCATCAATATTGACTGGTCGCATGACCGAAGACTGTGAAAACTCTGGATTACTTATCGACACGGTGAATTCCTTGTTGTTCTATAGCCTAGCCTGTTTAATACTCTCATAGACTGACATTGTGATTAAAAATTACCAACGATGTTGGCTTTTACTTAATGATAATAAATTGTCATGTTTTATTTATGATTTTTTTAGGTAATGCGTATTCTATAAATGAGTATTTAACTTCACAAAGGTTTAGTGATCACCACCGCACCTCTGAGTTTGCCTGCACTATATCCAGTCGCTTGATCATTTGGATATTCTTGCCGAATCTTTTCAGCTAGAGCAGCAGGTATGTCTTGCGCCTGACCATGGCAACTGAGGCATTGTGGTTGTACCGCTATCGCTTTTGCGTAATGCAGTTCACGTTTGCCATTCGCGGTTTCCACCACTTTCCAGTATTCGAGATCTGCAGGTTTTTCACCTGCAGCTAAGCGCTCTTCAAATTGTGTCAATGCTTCTTTTTGCCACACATTCGGGATACCCATTTTTTGATTTCTGGCTCTAGTACCTACGCGCGTGATTTGCACACCATGTTCAGCTGATAGAGAGTTTGCAATAGCTGGTGCCGCTTCTTTACAAACACTGACTGCAGCAAGTGGACCATCGGTACTCAATGCCGTTTTGAGTTTCTGTCCCAAGCTATTCAGTAGTTGTCCTGCGATGTTGCGTGTGCTGTCCACCGTCGAACTTTCTAGGTTGCCTGGTGTGGTGTCTGCACTAGCACTGATGGGAATTAGCAAGCAATGCGCAACCAAATAAGCTGTAGTGGCTATTAGTTGGGATTTTTTCATGGGGATCATTTTTTAACAGTAGGTGAACAAGCTTGATCGGAAGGAGTGAAGCGATACAGACCATAATCTGCAGTTTTTGCAATCAGGATGGCGGAGTCTAACAATGGTGTTCCCTTTGCTATCGCTTGTAAAGTGACTACCCATGTTACGGGTTGAGCACATAGTTCAAAGGAAAAATCTTGTCGTGCTCTGAGTATTGTTTTCTTTTCTGCGGTAGCAAAATAGCTCGCCTCCAGTAATTCTTTATGCCATTTATCATCCTGCAAAATTGCTGGATTGTCCCAGTTATAAAACACAGGAATAGGCTGTTGCGCTCGACTGTAAATTATAAAATCAAAGGGATAAACATCTAAGAACATCACAGGCTCATTTGATTGAGCTTGAGATAAATAAGCTTGGGCTAAGGGTTGAGTGTAATTATCATCATAATTTTTTGCCAGATAACTCATGAGTGTGACACACAAACCAGCAGCTAGAATAACAGGTATTAGTCGCTGATAACTAAATGCGTTTTGCCAAAATCTTTGTAGCGTGAGTCCTTCTGCAATCAGTATGGCTAGGGGTGGTACCACAGGCAGGATATACCCTATTAATTTAGATTGTGGAATAGAAAAAAATACCAGAATAAAAATTAACCAAACCCAGCACAGTGAGCGACTAGTTTGCCATGCAGGTTGTGCTGTAGTTGTTAAGCGTATGCGTGTGAGTAATAAAGGAAACCACGGCAAGGTAAGTGCACTCAGCGCCACAGGTAAAAACCAAAATGGCCGTGCATTATTAAAGCCACTACCTACAAAACGATGAAATTGCTGCTCTATAAAAAAGTAATAGAGAAAACCATTGAATTGTTTTTCCATTTCTATAAACCATGGAAAAACGATGGCTGAGAATAACACCGGTCCTGGCCACCACAGTAAACGTGGAATGAATCTCCAGTCTTTATTGATCACTATCCATAGCAATATAACCGCACCTGGCAAAGCTATGCCGATTAAGCCTTTAGACAGTAAGCCTAGCGCTGCACAACACCAAGCTGCGATTAGATAAGTACGATAAGCATCGCTCTGCTTCATCGCTAAAATTGCGTACGCTGCAAAACAAATCGTAGCAGTGATGCATCCTGCAACTAACATGTCGTGATTCGCGTATTGCGCACCACCATAAAAGAAGGGGCAGGTTGCTAGGATAAGTAATGCTGCACGCGCAACAGAAGCGGACATCCAACGACGTATGAAGATATAACTTGATAGCATGGCGAGCAGCGCGCCTAACATAGGTGCAACGCGCGCCGCCCACAAATTAACGCCGAGTAGTTTCATGGATAGTGCAGTGATCCAATAAAACAAGGGCGGTTTATGGAAATACGGCAGACCATCTAAGGTCGGTGTGGACCAACTGCCTGATCGCAGCATTTCCCAAGCCACGCCTACATAGCGACCTTCATCCGGCACTGAAAGAGGACGCATGCCCTGCGTTAGTCCTAGCCAAATGACACAAGCTAGAGCAACTAGAAGCAATTCATGCCAAGATTTACATCCTTTTTCTTGTACAGTGAAGGTCAGATGCGCGGTGGTCTTGGATAAAAATTGTTCTAGAGATCTCATCTGAAGTGGGAAGCTTGAATTAGAACAGGTACTATCTTCTACAAGCACGAATGGTGATATGAGAAGGTTAGTGCGTCTGAGCTAAAAACAGAATTTTACCAATAAGCGCAGAGCAGTTAAGAATAATCTCGCAAGCTTGTGGTTTTATATTGGCTAAGTAAGAGTGAATCGCGTTGAGATTTGTTCTTAAAATGGCAATACAATTCATTTGGTAGTTAAATCTAAGCTGATGAATGTTTAATGCTTTTATGCGTAGTCGTACAAACTTTGTAATGCTTGTGATTATGCACCATTGACGCAATTCCCCCTTTCAAAATGGCAAATTGTCAGACAAATTTTGCTGCGCCAAAATACCGTTATTCATTTATTTCATTCACGCCATGCCGCCATCATTACAAGCTGAACTTGATGTAGATTTACTAAAATCCTGGATAGGTCGAACACAGTCTGCGCAAGATGTGGTGAGCATAGGATCAGCGCAGGCAATGGCAGCAACCTTAGATCAAACAATAGTATTGGGTCTTGGAGACGCCTTACCGCCACTATGGCATTGGATTTATTTCTGGGCAGTGAGTCCACAATCAATGTTAGGTGAAGACGGTCATCCACAACGTGGTGGATTTTTGCCACCTGTTCCTTTACCTAGACGAATGTGGGCTGGTGGACGATTGCGCTTTGATCATGCAATTCCAATAGGATCAACCGCTACACGTGATTCGCGCATTGAGGATGTAAAAGTTAAATCGGGTGCTTCAGGTCAACTCGCTTTTGTAACAGTCTCGCATCAACTCTCGATTGAAGGTCAAGTTGCTGTGGTTGAAGAACATGACATAGTGTATCGCGATCATCCTAAAGTAGGCGCACCTTCTGCTCAGTCTAAGCTTGCTCCTAAGGATGCAGTGTGGTCACGCACGATAACACCAGATCCTGTTCTCTTATTTCGTTATTCAGCGCTCACCTTTAATGGACATCGTATTCACTATGATAGAAGTTATGTAGCCGATGTAGAGGGATACCCAGGTCTGATTGTGCATGGACCATTGATTGCTACCTACCTGATAGAGCTAGTGCGATCACATAATCCTTCGCGATCCATACAGTCTTTTGATTTTCGTGCGGTCTCCCCTATATTTGATACAGCTAGCTTTAGTGTGCATGCCCGTCCAGAAGAGGATGGTAAGACGATACAATGTTGGGCTACCAATCCACAGGGTGAACTTGCTATACAAGCGGTAGCGATTTTGCGTTCAGAATAAAAAGTTGATTTGGAATTTACTATGCGTCCTTTAGATGGAATCACGGTCGTCACTTTAGAGCATGCAATTGCTGCGCCTTTTTGTACGCGTCAGCTGGCTGATCTTGGAGCCCGAGTGATTAAAATAGAAAGGCCAGAGAGTGGTGATTTTGCGCGTGCTTATGATGGGCGTGTGAAAGGCATGGCATCCCATTTTGTTTGGACCAATCGCTCTAAAGAAAGTTTAACGCTGGATGTAAAGCATGTAGAGTCGAAAAAGATACTCGATAAATTGTTAGAACATGCTGATGTATTAGTACAAAATCTAGCGCCCGGTGCGGCAGCACGCTTAGGCTTATCGTATGAAGCGCTGCATGAAGCGCATCCACGTTTAATCGTTTGTGATATTTCAGGTTATGGTGCTGATGGTCCTTATCGCGATAAGAAAGCCTATGATTTATTGATACAAAGTGAATCAGGATTCTTGTCTGTCACTGGAACAGCAGATGAACCTTCTAAGGCAGGTGCTTCGATTGCTGATATTGCTGCAGGTATGTATGCCTATACCAATATACTCGCTGCATTAATACAAAGAGGTAAAACGGGTAAAGGCTGTCGTATCGATATCTCTATGTTAGAGAGTATGTTGGAGTGGATGAACTTCCCACTGTATTACGCCTTTGATGGCGCATCAGCACCAGCGCGCGCAGGTGCTGCACATGCAACGATTTATCCGTATGGCCCATTCCCTGCAGGTGATGGTAAAACAGTGATGTTAGGTTTGCAGAATGAAAGAGAGTGGGTGATCTTTTGTGAGCAAGTGTTATTGATGCCAGAGTTAGCGACAGATCCTTTATTTTTATCCACCGCTGCACGATCAGCAGCCCGTAAAGAACTGTACGCCATTATCGTAGAAGCTTTTGCAACGATGACGGCTGAAGAAGTGATCACGCGTTTAGAAAAAGCACAGATAGCAAATGCACGTTTAAATGAAATGTGTGATATTTGGGAGCATGCCCAATTGAAAGCGCGTGCACGTTGGGCAGAAGTCGCTTCACCGGTGGGTGCTTTGCCGGCCTTACTTCCACCTGGTGTACCGAATACATGGACTGCACGTATGGATGCGATTCCAGAACTAGGTCAGCATACGCAAAGTATTTTGTCTGAACTTGGCTATGATGATGCGCGTATCAATCAACTTAAATCTGAAAAGGCTATTTAAATGCAAGCCGCTGTAGCTGTTTCTTATTTATTTGTACCTGGAAATCGCCCTGAGCGCTTTGATAAAGCATTTGCAGCAGGTGCTGATGTCGTCATCATCGATCTTGAAGATGCAGTACCACCATCAGAAAAAGAGGCTGCGCGTGCTGCCATTGCTGCTTGGTGTGATGCATCTAAGCCTATTGCTTTGCGTATTAATAGCGCTGACTCAATTTGGTTTTCTAGTGACCTAGAGTTATGTGAACAAGCAGGTGTGACAGCAGTGATTTTGCCTAAAGCTGCGCATTTATCTGAGATTGCACAAGTCATGCAAGCCGGTGCGAAAAAAGTATTACCACTGATTGAAAGTGGAATAGGGCTTGCCCATGCATTTAGTTTAGCGGCTGCACAAGGTGTAGAGCGGCTAATGTTTGGTAGTATCGATTTTTCTGTAGATATGGGAATTGAAGGTGACGATAGGGAGTTGGATTACTTTCGCTCACAACTCGTATTAGCTTCACGACTTGCTGGTATTGCTGCACCTATCGACGGTGTCACAACAGCGATTGATGATACTGATGTATTGCATGCCGAAACCTTACGCGGCAAGCGTTTTGGTTTCGGTGGTAAGTTGTGTATTCATCCTAAGCAGCTAGCGACTGTGCATGCAGCTTATTCGCCTACGCCAGATGAAATTAGTTGGGCACACCGTGTATTAGATGCAGCGATTGCAGCTAACGGTGCAGCAATTGCTGTAGACGGTAAGATGGTAGATAAACCTGTCATCATCAAAGCACAGCGCATAGCACAACAAGCCGAACGCACGCGTTAAATTAATAAGCTTTAACTAGGTGTTTCAGTAAATTCAATTTTTTGCGTCATCCATACATGGCTAAGCTTTGCTGCAAATCCACACCTAGTTTTTTTGCAATAGCCTGCATCTCTTCACTAGATTTTTTCTTTGCAAAAATTTCTGCCATCGCTGTATAGGCTATCCATTTTGCATCGACTTCAAAATAATCACGTAAGTTAGCGCGGGTGTCACTGCGCCCAAATCCATCTGTGCCCAAAGTGACATAACGACTAGGTACAAATGCTCTGACACTTTCTGGAATCGCACGTACATAATCTGAAACAGCAATCACTGGACTATTCGACGTTTGTAATTCTTGCGTAATCCATGGCAAGTCATCAGATTGTTGAATACGTTGTGCACGTTCACAAGCTATGCCATCTCGTGCAAGTTGTGAATAGCTAGTCACGCTCCAAATCGCAGCACTGATTTTGAATAGATCTTTAAGTAATTGTGCTGCTGCGATCGCTTCTTTTAACATAGGGCCAGAAGCAAGTAAGCGTACCTCTGCATTTTCATGTGGCACAACACAGTGCATGCCGCGCAAGATGCCACTTTTTGAATTGGCTGGAATGCTAGGTTGCGCTTCATTTTCATTGGTGACGGTGATGTAGTAAAACACATCGTCATGCTTTTGCAGCATACGTTCCATGCCATCTTGAATGATGACTGCTAATTCATAAGCATAAGCAGGATCATAAGAAATACAATTTGGTATAGCAGCAGACATTAGATGGCTACTACCATCTTGATGTTGTAAACCTTCACCGCCTAAGGTCGTGCGTCCTGACGTAGCGCCAATTAAAAATCCGCGTGCTCGTTGATCTGCTGCTGCCCAAATTAAATCACCCACACGTTGAAATCCAAACATAGAGTAATAAATATAAAAAGGCAGCATAGGTAAACTATTCACAGAGTAGCTAGTTGCTGCTGCCGTCCAAGAAGCGATAGCACCAGCTTCTGTGATGCCTTCTTCTAAAATTTGTCCATCTTTCGCTTCGCGATAATACAAAATTGAACCTATATCTTCAGGTTCATAGAGTTGTCCTTGTGCTGAGTAGATACCAACTTGACGAAATAAATTTGCCATACCAAAGGTACGTGCTTCGTCAGCCACTATGGGCACTACATGCTTACCGAATGTGGCATCTTTTAATAAGCCACCCATCATGCGCACTAATGCCATGGTAGTTGACATCTCTTTACCATCCGCGTCACATGCGAATTGTGCATACTGCTCAATTGCTGGTACAGGTAAATTTAATTTTGGATCTATCCGTTGCGGTAGGTATCCACCTAAAGCTTCACGCTTTTGTAACAGGTGACGCATTTCTGGGCTGTCTGCATCTGGTTTGTAGAAGGCTAGATTTTCTGCTTGTTCATCAGTGAGTGGTATTTGAAAGCGATCACGAAAATCAAGTAAGTCTTGGCGCTCTAATTTCTTTTGCTGATGCGTGGTCATTTTTCCTTGACCCGCAGTGCCCATACCAAAACCTTTTTTAGTTTGCGCCAAAATAACAGTGGGTTTGCCTTTATGATTAGCTGCTGCATGATAGGCAGCATAGATTTTTCTAAGGTCATGTCCACCACGTTTTAATCTATCGATTTCTTCGTCTGTGAGCGTGGCACCAATTGCCTGCATCGCGGGTGTCTGTCCGAAAAAATGTTCACGATTAAATGCGCCATCATTGGCTGCAAAGGTTTGCAGTTGTCCATCAACAGTGGCGTTTAATGCTGCTACTAATTCACCATTCTGATCGCGTGCAAAGAGTGGATCCCAATCTGAACCCCAGAGTAATTTAATAACATTCCAACCTGCACCATCAAATAAGGTTTCTAATTCATCGACGATGTGACCATTGCCGCGTACAGGGCCGTCGAGTCGTTGCAAATTACAGTTGATCACAAAAACGAGATTATCCAGCTTCTCACGCGCTGCCATAGAGAGTGCTGCTAAAGATTCAGGTTCATCCATTTCACCATCGCCAAACACGCCCCATATCGTGCGTGGCTGTGTGCTTAATAACTGTCTATGTTCAAGATAGCGCAGAAAGCGTGCTTGATAAATTGCTGAGATGGGACCGAGTCCCATGGAGCCAGTGGGGAATTGCCAAAAGTCAGGCATCAGCCAAGGATGAGGATAAGAAGAGAGTCCTTTTGCTTGCTGTTTTTTTGCGCTCAGTTCTTGTCGATAGTAAGTTAAGTCATCGCTGCTTAAGCGACCTTCTAAAAATGCACGCGCATAAATACCAGGTGCGGAGTGAGCTTGAAAATAAATAAGATCGCCTTCGTAATCTGCAGAGCGTGCCCGGAAAAAATGATGAAAACCGACTTCAAATAAATCAGCGGCAGAAGCATAGCTTGCAATGTGTCCACCTAATTCACCATAAGCACGGTTAGCTCTCACCACCATGGCGAGTGCATTCCAACGCATCATGCCGGCTAATTTTTCTTCTAAGGCTAAGGCATCCGAGCCACCGGGGTAAGGTGGTTCATCACTCACGCGTATGGTGTTGATGTAAGGCGTGTTGCGTGCATCGCGCCATTGCAATCCTGCTTCTCTCGCTGCAGTCGATAATTTCGATAACAAAAAGCGTGCTCGCGCAGGACCGGCAGATTCCAACACAGAGTGCAGGGAAGCGATCCATTCAGCTGTTTCTTGCGGTTCTGTGTCGAGGTTATCTGTGATGGCTAGGGGTTGATGCATGTCCATACCGGCTCCGTTAATTTGCATTCTGCGTTGAAGTTTAAGGATGCCAATAAGGTAAGCTTTTTTATACAGCATGTGCTGCTTAAAAAACTGCAAAATTTCATAAATTAAGCATAAAATACTGTTTAAGTATATTTTTATGGAATAAAAATATGGGAAATTTTGATAATACCGATTTATCCATACTAGACTGTTTGCAGCAGGATGCCAGTCTCAGTAATGTAGAACTCGCGGCCAAGATAGGTCTATCTCCTTCACCCACATTAGCGCGCGTCAAGCATTTAGAAAATGAAGGGGTGATTTCACATTACGTTGCCTTAGTCGATCCTCATGCACTGGGTCTTAAAGTGAATGTGTTTGTGCGTGTGTCGCTAGAAAAACAAGAGTCGGGTGCGTTAGAGCGATTTGAACAAGCAGTGAGTCATTTTGATGAAGTCATGGAGGTGTATCTCATGACGGGCGATGAAGATTATTTACTACGTATAGTCGTACCTGATATTCAAGCATTAGAGCATTTCATTCTAGAGCATCTAACTAAAATTCCCGGTATTAAAAATATTAAGTCTAGCTTTGCGCTCAAGCAGGTCAAATACAAGACAGCACTTCCTATTGCGCATCACTTGCGCTGACGCAGCGAGTTGCGTTGTGCTACCGCATGTTATGTCTTGCGTTGTGTTGCCTCAACGACGAAAGACTGCATCCGATCAGAATCTCTCATGTTTTCCCACTCTTGCATGAGGAATCTATGGAATATCACAATGTCGTACAAATACAGCGCTATGATCCCGATCAATTACTCGCTGCCTTACTGAATAAACTGAATTTAAAAAACGATGCAGCGCTTTCACGTACCTTGGAAGTATCGCCACCCGTGATTAGTAAAATTCGTCATCGTCGTTTGCCTGTGACTGCATCACTACTCATACGTATGCATGAAGTGAGTGCATTATCAATCGCAGAATTACGTCACATCATGGGTGATAGACGCAGTAAGTTTCGAATTAGTGATAAACACTCTAAACCCAACGCTCATGTTTGAAGCAACATGCGCATGGTTTAAATCAAAATATGAACGCTCACCAGTTCTCTACACAGCACTGGTGAGTTGACGAAGAATGATTAGCGTAGATTGATCAACGCGGAAAAGCGGGCGGTCGCTTAGACATGAAAGCACGTACGCCTTCAGTAAATTCTGGTCTATCGATTAATTCACTTTGACGTGCACGTTCATAATCAAGTTGTTGTTGTAATGTGTTGTGGAGTGATGCATCAAAAATGGCGCGCGTTTCCATAGCCGCATGAGCGGGTAAGTTAAATAAACGCGCTGTTAGTTTTTCTGCTTCTGCTGCAAGATCACTATCATCTACACATGACCAAATCATGCCCCATGCTGCAGCTTGCTCAGCACTGACACGATTGCCGAGTAAAGTCATAGCGATAGAACGTCCCGTACCGATTAAGCGCGGCAGAAAATAACTGGATCCCATATCAGGTGCAATGCCTAATGCGGACATGAAAGGCAAATAAATATAAGCTGAACGTGCTGCGATCACAATATCAGCAGCTAAGGCGATACCGACACTACCACCTGCAACTGGTCCATTTAAAATCGCCAAGATAGGAAAGGGCAGGCTGCGTAAATCAGCAATCATTTTATTGTGACGCGTGCGCATTAAGTCATCTGTCCATTCACCACGGGTTTGTTTGCCCACATGTGTTTCGGTGGCATTCATGCCAGATAAATCTGCGCCTGCTGAAAAAGCTTTGCCGGTACCGGTGATGCGTAATACGCGTATTGATTTATTTTTACGTAACTGCTCCGTGATCGACATAAAATTATCAATCAAGGGAATCGATAAAGCATTCAGTTTAGTTGGATCATTTAACGTTATTGTGGCAATGCCATCATTAATGAGTAATTGAACTGGATCGTTCTTAGTCATGATTTACTTTCAGGTCGGATCAACAAAATGTGGGGCACGTTTTTCAAGATTAGCCATCACAGCTTCTAGTTGTTCAGCACTGCCAATTAAATGGCCTTGCTCATGAGCTTCTGCTAAGAGCAAGCTAGCATCATCTTTAATCGACCAGCTATTTAACAAGCGCTTAGCAGCACGTATGGCTTGTGGACTTTTTTGTGTCACCTCTTGTGCATAGTGCAGCGCTTCAGCTATCGGATCAGCACTAACGCGTGTGGCCAAACCTAGCTCTACAGCTTCTGTGCCCGATAGTATGCGTCCTGAATAAATCAGATCACGGGCTACATCACTACGCATTAATTCGCGTAAGTAAATCATCCCTGCCATATCAGGTACCAGTCCCCATTTCATTTCCATGATGGAGACTTTTGCATCTGCTGTAATCAAGCGTATATCTGCACCTAATGCGATTTGCAAACCACCACCGAATACTACGCCATGACATGCTGCAATCACTGGTACGGGAATATCACGCCATACTGTAGCAACACGTTGAAAACGATTCGAGTCGCCATGTGTGCGTTCCATAAGTTTATCAGTATTGAGTTTGCTTGTACCTGAACGTAAGTCGTCAAAGTTGGAGAGATCTAGGCCTGCACAAAATGCTTTTCCTTCGCCGCGTAAAACTACACAGCGCAATCCAGATTGATGGATTAAGGCTTCACCCGCAGCAATCAGAGCATCAAACATATCTGGTGTGATGGCATTCATTTTGTCAGGGCGATTTAAGCTCACCTCAACGAGACCATGATCATGCGACTTTATTTTGACGAGTTCATTCATAAATTAAATTTTAATTCAGTATGTGTAAGTTAAATTGCGCCACTCGCTGTGAGCTGATTGATTGTTTCAGTACTAATACCCCAGTCCTTCAGTATCTCTTCTGTGTGTGCATTCGCTGCAACTGCAGCATGTGGTTGCGATGGAGTCGTGCGTGAAAAACGTGGAGCAGGAGCAGGTTGTGTCACGCCATCGATTTCTATAAAAGCTTGTCGTGCTTGATTATGTGGATGGTCTATCGCTTCTTGCCAATCCAACACAGGTGAAAAACAGGCATCACTACCTTCCAGAAGTGCACACCATTCATCGCGCGTCTTGGTCAGAAAAATAGCAGCCATTTTTTCTTTTTGTTGTGGCCAAGTGGATTGATCATTTGGATGATCAAAGATAGCATCATGCGCACCGATTTTTTCTCGCAACAATGCATAGAACTGTGGCTCAATTGCTCCTACGCTGACATATTTACCATCTGCACAGCGATAGTTATCGTAATAAGGCGCAGCACCATCTAAGAAATTTGCATGACGTTGATTTTTCCACGCACCTGCTGCCATAAAGCCATGAAACATACCGGTTAAAGCAATACTGCCATCCGTCATGGCAGCATCAATCACCTGACCTTGTCCTGAGTGTTTACATTCTAGTAGTGCACACACCATGCCAAAGGCCAGCATCATGCCACCACCACCAAAGTCAGCAATTAGATTCAAAGGTATAGGTGGAGGGTTGTCGGCATCACCGATCGCATGTAAGGCACCGGATAAGGCCGCATAATTCACATCATGACCAGCTGCATGAGCGAGTGGTCCTGTTTGTCCCCAACCAGTCATACGACCATAAATTAATTTTGGATGACGTGCATGACAAACTTCAGGCGCAAGACCTAATCGTTCCATCACACCAGGACGAAATCCTTCAATTAAACCATCTGCTTGTTCTATGAGGGTGAGCAAGACTTCGACTGCGCCTGGTTTTTTTAAATCGATAGAGAGTGAACGACGACCACGTGCTAAAACATCAAAGCGTGTATTTAAAATGGGAAAAGCAGGTTTGCCATGTTTGGATTGTATGCGTATCACCTCAGCACCCATATCCGCTAACATCATGGCGCAAAAGGGAGCGGGCCCTAATCCCACCATTTCTATGATGCGTATACCTGCTAAAGGGCCAGTTTTTTTAGTCATAGGGGAGTTAAGTGAGTTGTATGTGATTTAACTCTTCTAGTGTATTGATGTTGGCAAATGCAGCCTCATCATCAAACATTACATCGACTAACTTTTTTTCTGCTAACCAGAGATCAACTTTACGCACACCGCGCTCTAGTGCTGTAGTTAAATCAGTCAGCACAGTTTTTTTCATCAAACAAAACACGGGTTGACGATGTATACGATCATGTTGCTTGGTGTTGGCAACTGCTATGTCAGCTGTACTTTTTTCTAATGCAGTCGCTAATTGCGTCACTAAGTCAGTGGGTAGCATGGGTGTGTCACAAGGCACAGTCAGCATATAAGCAGTTTCACAATGGATTAAGCCAGCTTGCATGCCTGCTAAAGGTCCCGCGTAATCATTTTTTTCATCAGACCAAACCGGAAAATTAAATTCACGATAGCGATCGAGATTTTGATTCGCGTTAATCATAATGCGATCAACTTGCGGTTGGAGTCTTTGAATAACATGCGCAATCATGGGCTTGCCTTGTAGAGTTTGCAAACCTTTATCCACACCACCCATACGCATGCCTCGTCCGCCAGCGAGTATCAATCCAGTGATGTGTTGTTGTGTGATCACGTAAAAAAATTAGCGCGTTGCGCCAAAAGCCTGTTCTAGCGTCAAGATGGTACCGGTCTCACTGGCATCATAGCCAGGCAGTTGATTAACAGCAGATCGAAAAGCTTCAGAGCACATGACTTCAATCACTTGTTGCATTTCAGGTCTGCCCAATGAATCAGACGGTAAGGCAAAGAAGTAGCGTTCTTTGAGTAGCGGTATAAAGTCCAACTTAAATCGTGCCGCTGCTGTTTGTACGCCTATGCCCACATCCGCCATGCCACTCGCAATAAAAGCGGCAACCGCAGAGTGTGTGAACTCTGTATTTTCATAACCTATGATTTGAGTAGGAGAGATATCGATTTTATGCAGCATTAACTCGAGCAGCATGCGGGTACCGGAACCTACTTGACGATTCACAAAACGTACATCAGAGCGAATCAGATCATGTAAATTTTTTATACCGAGTGGATTACCAGGATTAACAAACAGACCTTGTACTCGCACTGCAAGATGTATCAGTTGATGCGTTTTACCATTCAAGAGTTTGCCGTAGTGCTGCATAGCTTGGGTTTGGAATTCTCCCAATGGCACATGAAAGCCCGCTAAATCTGCTTCACCACGTGAAAGCGATGCAACCGCATCATTACTATTACGATAGTGCAGATCGATTTGTAATCCGACTTCGCTTGCTTGCCGCAAAAACGCTGCTACCGCAAAGCCATGACTAGCATCTAATCGAATTTGTTTAGTCGGATTGCCTATCATTTTTTCGAGTTCAGTTTCTAACTCGGATGCCAAGCTATCCAAAGTTGGTGAGAGTCTGGCATTGACGCGTCGATCCGCCCAAATTAATTTTTCAGCCAGTTTGGACAGATTAGTGCCACGACCGCGACCGGTTTCCATCAGGCTGTGGCCAAATAGGGTTTCTGCATTTCTTAGAATTCCCCATGCATAGCGATAAGATAAATCCACCATTTCAGCCGCGCGCGCGATGGAACCTGTTTCCTCTATGGCGCGTAACAATGAGAGTAATACCGCGGTATCAAGTGCTTCTTCCTGATCCTTGGCGATTTCCCAATGTGGGTTAATACGGACTTTGAACATAGTGTTAAGGCTTAGATGTTGCGGTGCAAAATAACCGGTACTAGGTTAAAGGACAACTTTGCGATACTCTATCAGAGGTTTTGAATACCGGCGCATTGACCGGTAAAAAATAACATATTTCGTGTTCGTCTTAGGACGTCACTTTTCGGAGGGGACACATGGCTTTATTAGATTGGTTGGCAAAGGAACGTACGATTGCAGGTTCTGGTTTTAATCGGTGGCTAGTGCCGCCAGCTGCCTTAGCAATTCATCTTTGTATTGGCATGGCCTATGGTTTTTCTGTGTTTTGGAAACCATTAGGTAATGCACTCGTTGGTCCTGATGGCGCACCGCTTTTATCTTGCGCTGCCGGTGCTTCAACTTTTGGCGATAAGCTTGCTGGTACATGGCGCGCCTTGTTCGCGACTGACTGTAACTGGACCCAATTTGACTTGGGCTGGATGTACACCTTGTTCTTTGTTGTACTCGGTTGTTCAGCCGCTGTATGGGGTGGTTGGTTAGAGCGTGCTGGTCCTCGTAAGGCGGGTTTTGTTTCAGCTGTATGCTGGTGCGGTGGTTTGTTGATTTCCGCAATCGGTGTCTATCATCATCAGCTGTGGATGCTCTGGATAGGCTCGGGCGTCATAGGCGGTATAGGACTGGGCTTAGGTTATATCTCTCCTGTTTCTACTCTGATTAAATGGTTTCCAGATCGCCGCGGTATGGCGACCGGCATGGCGATTATGGGTTTTGGTGGTGGAGCCATGATAGGTTCACCCATTGCGACCATGCTGATGGGGAAATTCGCAACGCCGACTGATCCAGGTGTATGGCAAACCTTTGTCACACTCGCTGTGATCTATTCAGTATTTATGTTGGCAGGTGCGTTTGGTTACCGTGTGCCTGCAACAGGTTGGAAACCAGAATGTTGGGAGCCACCACAAAATGCAAAAACCAATGCCATGATTGCAGCTCATCATGTGCATTTAAAGAACGCACATAAGACTCCACAATTCTGGCTCTTATGGGTCATTCTGTGTATGAATGTATCAGCAGGTATCGGTGTGATTGGTGCAGCTTCACCTATGTTGCAAGAAACTTTTGGTGGCGCATTGATTAGTCAAGTCGATTTAGGCTTTGCTGATTTAAAAGCAGATAAAGCACTGTTAGCTGGCGCAGTCGCAATTGGCGCAGGTTTCGTAGGATTGATATCACTCTTTAACATTGGTGGTCGTTTTGTCTGGGCTTCTTCATCCGACAAACTAGGTCGCAAACAAACCTACTTTATCTTCTTCTTGTTAGGTATTGCGATGTATGTGCTTGCATCAAGTGCAGCAGCAAATAAATCACTCGCCTTATTTGTCATATGCTTTGCGGTTATTGCTTCTATGTATGGTGGAGGCTTTGCCACCATCCCTGCTTATTTAGCCGATATGTTTGGTACACAATTTGTGGGTGCGATTCATGGTCGTCTCCTAACTGCATGGTCAACCGCAGGTATTCTAGGACCGGTAGTGGTGAACTACATGCATGACATGCGTCAAGAAGCAAAAGTACCTTTTGATCAAATCTACAGTCCTATCTTTTACGTGTTAGCTGGGATGTTGGTCGTAGGTTTAATTGCTAACTTACTAGTGCGACCAGTAGCTGAACATCATTTCATGTCACCTGAAGAATTAGCTGAAGAGAAAAAACGTGCACATGAAGTGTCACTAGCCTCAGTCAATAGCGGCATGAATAGCGAAGCAGGTGAGAGCAGCAAAGCGATTGCTGTATTTGCTTGGTTAGCAGTTGGATTACCACTTGCTTATGGTATTTGGGTCACACTACAAAAATCAGCGGTATTGTTTAAATAATTTTTAAGTATCACATTAAAAACCCCAGCCTTAGTGCTGGGGTTTTTTTATAGGTAAATTTTTGCGGACGATTACGCTACGCTAATCGTCCCTACGACGGCATGGCGAAATTTGTAGGTACGATTAGCGTAGCGTAATCGTACGCATGTAACTTAAATCACATTTAAAACCAAGACAAAATTTTATCTGTTGATTTTTGTGTTTTTGCGCGGGGTGGTTTGATGGGTGTGCCTGCTACTATCCATCCCACTAGCGTTTCTCCAGTGTGACAAAAAGCTTGATTCAAAATTTGATCACGCACTTTTCCACCACTAAGCATTTTTCCGGCGTAGCCCATAGCATGTAAGGCATTCAATGCATTTGTGATGGCGCCACCTACACAAGCCCATTGTTCATGCGCAGGTACCAGTGGATGAGCAAGATCGATACGTGCAACGACTGCAATGGTGACAGGTACTTGTAATGCACGTGAACGTTCTATGCGACAGGATTCTTCGGACTTACCTTCACGTTTTGCATAAGCTTCAAATAGATCAGCTAATCGTTCGCGGGCTGATCCTTCTATGATGACAAATCGAAAAGGAATCAACTCACTATGGTCAGGTGCGCGCAAGGCAGCTTGCGCAATGACTTGTAACTCTTCTTTACTAGGGCCGGGTTCGGCCAGATCTTTACCGCCTAATGAATAGCGTTGTAGTAGTGGTGATAGTGAATCAATAGAGTTCACTTGAGATGTCAAACAACTTAGAGAATCTTAGCGCGATGGGTGACGAGTGCTTCACGAACGATCGCTAGCATTTCCGTATCTTGTTTATTATCGATGCTAGCAATAATCGCTTTGCGCATAGGAGGTGCCCAGAAGCGTTTTATATGACCTGCAATATCTTCTAAGGCTTGTTTTTGATCAGGCATGCTTTCAAAGAAAGTACCAATTTTATTTGCCAAGTGAATGAGATTGTTCGCGTCCATAGTTTGATTCCAGTTTATTTTTTAATTCACGAGTATGCGTTCATGATGAGCATAAATTACATGCGAGTCGCTTTTTACAAAACCAGCCAGTGTGACATTCGCTTGCTCTGCCAATTGAATAGCAAGGCTAGTTGGTGCAGAAAGTGCAGCGATGATTCCTATATTCATACTGGCTGCTTTTTGTACCATTTCATAACTGGCACGACTGGTGATTAAGACCGCACCTTGCGAAAAATCTGTCTTAACTTTAATTAAAGCGCCGATTAACTTATCCAATGCATTATGGCGGCCTACATCTTCACGTACACAACTAATCATGCCATCAGCTTGCATCCATGCTGCTGCGTGGGTTGCACCACTGCGTTGTTGTAGTGGTTGTAATTGCTGCATAGCGTGCATACCTGCAAATAACAAGCTAGCGTGCATACTATGTTGATGATTGACAGGCGCTGGATGACGAATAGCATGCTCGAGTGATTCAGCCCCACATAAACCACATCCAGTACGTCCTGTTAGATTACGACGTTTATCTTTTAAAAGCATGAAGCGTTCGGCTGCAATGCGCATATCAACTTGCATGCCTTGTTCTTGCTCTACGATTTCACATTCGTATAACTCAGTAGCGTCCTGCAATATGCCTTCTGTCAGTGAAAAACCTAACGCAAAATCTGCTAAGTCAGCTGGTGAGGCAAGCATGACTGCATGAGAGATGCCGTTATAAACAAGTGAAACCGGTGTTTCAACTGCAACGATGTCATCCACAGCAGTTAAATGACCCGCTTTCCAACGCTGCACTTGTACCGGTTCTAATACTTCAGAACCGGTAGCAAGCGCTGCGGGATTGCTGACTTTACCCATTTTATAAAGACATCACTCAGTTAAACACGTAACAGCTTATACATTACTCGTTTCAGCTTTGGCTAATTCCAGTTGCTCTTTATTGAAGCGACTATATTCTTTCTGCCATTCTGAAGGTTGGGTCACTGGCATGACTTGTACTGCTGTGACTTTATATTCAGGACAGTTAGTTGCCCAATCCGAGTTATCGGTTGTGATCACATTCGCACCTGACTCAGGGAAGTGGAAGGTTGTATACACCACACCTGGTTGTACATTCTCAGTGACGGTGGCACGTAATACTGTTTCACCAGCACGTGAGCTAATGCCTACCCATGCATCCTGTTGAATGCCGCGTTCTTCTGCGTCATGTGGATGAATTTCTAACCTGTCTTCTGAATGCCATTGCACATTCTCAGTACGACGTGTTTGTGCACCTACGTTGTATTGCGAAAGAACACGACCTGTAGTCAGTATTAATGGGAATTTGCGTGTGACTTTTTCATCGGTAGGCACGTATTTAGTAACAAAGAATTTACCTTTGCCACGTACGAATTTATCGATGTGCATGATAGGTGTGCCGTTTGGTGCTTGATCATTACAAGGCCATTGCACGCTACCAAGTTGCTCTATCTTTTTAAAGCTCACGCCAGTGAAGGTTGGTGTGAGTGAAGCGATTTCATCCATGATTTCTGATGGATGTTTGTAGTGCATGTTGTAACCTAGTGCATTGGCTAATAGTTGAGTGACTTCCCAATCTGAATAACCTGCTTTAGCTGGCATGACTTTGCTTACACGTGAGATACGACGTTCAGCATTAGTAAACGTACCATCTTTTTCTAAGAATGATGAACCAGGTAAGAATACATGCGCGTACTTTGCAGTTTCATTCAAAAATAAATCTTGAACGACTATGCATTCCATAGAGCTCAATGCATTGGTGACATGCAGAGTATTTGGATCGGATTGAACAATATCTTCACCTTGGCAGTACAAGCCCATGAAGGTGCCATCGATTGCAGCATCAAACATGTTCGGAATACGCAGGCCTGGTTCTGGATCTAGTGTCACACCCCAGCTTGCTTCAAATTGAGCGCGTGCAGTGCTATCAGAAATATGACGATAGCCAGGCAATTCATGTGGGAAGGAACCCATGTCACACGAACCTTGTACATTGTTTTGACCGCGTAATGGATTCACACCTACACCTTCGCGTCCCACATTACCGGTTGCCATCGCTAGATTCGCGATACCCATCACCATGGTTGAACCTTGTGCATGTTCCGTTACGCCTAAACCATAGTAAATCGCAGCATTACCACCAGTTGCATATAAACGCGCTGCTCCACGCAGTAAGTCGGCAGGTACACCAGTGACTTCTTGCAAAGCTTCAGGCGAATTTTCAGTACGTGAAACAAATTCTTTCCAGTCTTTGAATGACTGTGTATCGCAACGCTCGTTGATGTAATCTTCTTTGCATAAACCTTCAGTGACAATCACATGCGCTAATGCAGAGACTATCGCTACATTGGTACCGGGTTTGAGTTTTAAGTGATAGTCAGCTTGTATATGAGGAGACTTCACCATTTCTGTTGTGCGCGGATCAACGACGATGAGTTTTGCACCTTCTCGCAAACGTCGTTTCATTTGTGAGGCAAACACTGGATGAGCAGCAACAGGATTCGCACCTATCACCATGATCACATCAGCATGCATAACTGAATCAAAGGTTTGTGTACCTGCTGATTCACCTAAGGTTTGTTTTAAACCGTAACCAGTAGGCGAGTGGCAAACACGCGCACAAGTGTCGACATTGTTATTACCAAATGCAGCACGTACGAGTTTTTGAACTAGATAGGTTTCTTCATTGGTGCAACGTGAAGAGGTAATACCACCGATGGAATCTTTGCCATGTTTCTTTTGTATGCGACGGAATTCACTCGCTGCATAGCCAACCGCTTCTTCCCATGACACTTCTTGCCATGGATCGGTGATTTTCTTACGTATCATGGGTTTCAGCATACGATCTTTATGCGATGCATAACCCCATGCAAAGCGACCCTTGACGCATGAATGACCGTGATTTGCTTTACCGTTTTTGTATGGCACCATGCGTACGACTTCATTGCCCTTCATTTCAGCTTTGAATGAACAACCTACGCCGCAATAAGCACATGTCGTGATTTTGCTGTGTTCTGCTTGACCCATCATGATGACGGATTTTTCTGTCAGGGTTGCAGTAGGACAGGCTTGTACGCAAGCGCCGCACGATACACATTCTGAATCCATGAAGGCTTCATTTTGTCCTGCAGAGACACGTGATTCAAAGCCACGTCCATCGATGGTTAATGCAAAGGTGCCTTGTGTTTCTTCACAAGCACGTACACAACGATTACACACAATACATTTAGAAGGGTCATAAGTGAAATAAGGATTCGATTCATCCTTTTTCATCTTCAGATGATTTTCGCCTTCGTAGCCATAACGTACTTCACGTAAACCAACCACGCCTGCCATGTCTTGTAATTCGCAATTACCATTAGTAGGGCAGGTTAAGCAATCGAGTGGGTGATCAGAGATATACAACTCCATCACGCCTTTACGAATATCAGCCAGTTTATTAGTTTGGGTTTTTACTTTCATGCCCGGTTCGCACGGAGTGGTGCAAGAAGCGGGATAACCCTTACGACCTTCGATTTCAACTAAACATAAACGGCAAGATCCAAATGCATCCAAGCTATCTGTTGCGCATAGCTTGGGGACATTCACGCCAGCTTCAGTCGCTGCACGCATAACAGAGGTACCTTTAGGTACGGTGATGCTGACACCATCTATCTCTAATGTAACTGCAACATCAGAGTGACTTGCTGGTGTGCCGTAATCGGTTTCGTTTAATACATTCATTGCATGTCTCCTGCAGAGTAATTGTTAAGCGGCTTTGCGCTTTTGCTGCGTTTGGAAATCTTCGGGGAAGTGGTTTAACGCTGATAAAACTGGAAAAGGTGTCATTCCGCCCATGGCACATAACGATCCATGCAGCATGGTGTCGCATAAATCGCGCACTAAATGAATTTGTTGTTCTACGTTGTCACCATTACGTACTTTGTCGAGTGCTTCTTTGCCACGTGTAGAACCGATGCGGCAAGGTGTACATTTGCCACAAGATTCAATCGCACAAAACTCCATCGCATAGCGCGCTTGATTCAACATATTGGTGGACTCATCAAATACCACAATACCGCCATGACCGAGTGTGCCGCCTAAGGCTAAGAAGGCTTCATAGTCGAGTGGAGTATCGAACTGTGATGGAGGTATATACGCACCGAGTGGTCCACCAACTTGTACTGCTTTAATG
>Ga0209550_10000790_pt1 | contig 30333 bp, 45 predicted proteins | sample LauGreSuBDMM15SN_2_FD_187567 | JGI IMG/M metagenome (GOLD analysis project Ga0209550, IMG submission 187567) | Freshwater lake microbial communities from Lake Michigan, USA - Su13.BD.MM15.SN (SPAdes) (version 5) | ecosystem: Environmental > Aquatic > Freshwater > Lake | place: Lake Michigan... | reverse complement strand
AACGTGGACACTCTTGAAGCAGGCGCTCGCGCAGCAGCCGGGGTGTTTGAGAAGTACGGCTTCGAAGCCTATGCGGGCAGCAGACTTGATTAACCCGGGGGCCCACAGGGTCTTTGGTTGACAGTTTGGATAGATGACGCTATAATTACTACATACACACAAAGGAACTATATGACAACTAATCAAGCCTTTTTCGTATTCATAGCAGGACTCATACTTACACTGGGTGCAGTGGGTGGTGTAGAAGCCAGCGTGGATGCAGAACAACTGACAGGCAGTTTGCTATTGGCAGTGTTGGGCCTGTTGGCTATGTATGCGGGCACACTGGGTTTCCGTAACAGTCACTACTATGACTAACATGATTACCATTACAGGACTCACACACAAGCAAAAGGCCATCATGGACATACTGTGGGCCTGCACCAGTATAGAGCAAGCTCAACTGTTCATACGAAGCATGCCCACACCCAAGGATCGTGCAGACGCTAACAGCCTTATGCAGATGGCAGTACTGGAAACACTAGAACAAGAAGGAAGGCTAGAAGACTATGCGGCTCGTGCTGACATGTGTATTGCTAACGCTCGCAGCGATTAGCACAGGCTGCGCCAGTAGGGATCCACGTGATGCACCCTGGGACCCCAAGACGGGTCGTGCCTTACACGAACAGTTACCTAACTGGGATCACCCAATGGGCAAGCAGCCTTGTTATAACCCTAATGGATGTAGGAAGTAGTATGGGATACATTGTATACAACACAGCAAGCGGACGTGCAGAGCGTTACTACAAGCAAGAGCGCACAGCAAAGCAGCAGGCTACCAAGCTGAACAACAACCCGCATCGTCTTCGATATGAAGCTGGGGAATACCAAGTGTTGCCCTACGCTGCATACGAAGGGGTCCTTATGGGACTCAAGGGTGACATGCTGACCTATTGGTCATGGTTGAACACCGCCAACCGATGAGGGGTCGGTGGTGGTCGGTGGGCGAGGCCGGCCGGCATAGTACTGTATATACGTACAGTAGTTTAAAAAGTGGTAGTGGTCTAAAATCACCACCCTGAAACGAAAAGTACTTACCCACAATTTTTTAGCGTTCTTGTTTTTTCCCTCACACAGCCCTTTTTCTGTAATCTTGTTTAGTGTAATCAAAACTAAATAATTCATCATGAACATATTCATACCCGTGCTATTCATTTGTGCCAATTCAACTTGTGATTTTCTGCAGGCAACCACACATTTCTATTCAGCTCAAGAGTGTGTGCTAGCTGTGGAAACCCAACGTGCCTTGATTGTTAACACAGCTAGAGTCCAGGGACTAGCTGTGCTGGTGCAAGCAACCTGTGTTGCAGCTCAAGTAACCTCTATATAAGTCGCATGTACGTTCCCATTCCCCCAGATCCTGGTACTATAGAAATCATCCTATACTGGTTGAAAAACGCTTTTTAAAAAATTTGCGCAGTATTTTTTTCTCAGCTTGTAACCTTTTTTTACTATATACTAGTATGAAACAACAACGTACAGAACACGAAATCATTAGGGGCAAGCTGTATCGCTATGATCCCGACTTTGATGCTTACTATGCAGTACATGATGTAGAAGGTCCAGTCAGCCGCTGGGCATGGGTGTTTATTACCCTGTTACTAGCTGCCATTGCATATTATGCGGAGTTTCATGCTAAATAACACTATAACATTGTTACCCATTAGGAGCATAGCAACATGTCAAGAACAATTACACCATTAAGCGCAGAACAAGCAGCAGCCACAGCTCTAGCAGCTCGTAATGCACGTGGCGCAGAAGCACAAGCCAAACTAGCGGAAGGCGAAGCTGCTCGTGCAGTATACAGCGGTCTACTCAAGACTTCAGTAGAAGCAGCAGAGTACGGAGCACCAAAAGCAGGACTTGAAGTAACGGGTCGTCCAGAGCATATCCCCACTGGCCAAGCATAAACCAAGACTTAGTTTAGTTCGCTAATACTCCGATAAGTAGTTACACACTGCTTACGGAGTATTTTTATGACGCAATTCAAGCCCGCAGCCACACCCAATTTGGCCAATACGTGGACACCCCCGGATCCCACTAGTATATTAAATCCTAGTATGACAGTAGAGTTCTCAGACTTTGTGGGCAAGTTTGAACATGCCTTTACAGAGGACTACTGCTCATCAGCTATTGAATACTTTGAGAGCATGAACGCTCTAGGCTTTGGACGCAGTCGCCAGCGAGTGGAAGGTGTGCCTGCGCATCTAAAAGACACAGTGGCCTTTAACACCAGTCGTGCTGTGTCAGCAGGTGTTAACGATATTGGCATTGTGGGCGTACCTTCTATGCAAAATCACTTTCTAGATGTGGTGTGGGAATGCTATAGAATCTACACTGAAAAGTACTCTGCTCTAGACACACAAGCACAGCAGGGCATTTATGAAATCAAAATACAAAAAACTGAAATAGGCGGTGGATTTCATGTGTGGCATTGGGAACAGGAAGGACGTACCAGTTGCAGCCGACTCATGAATGTGCAGTTGTTTTTGAACAACGTGGCAGCGGGTGGAGAAACAGAGTTCTTGTACTATCCCCGAGTAGAGCCAAGTCGTATGGGCACCTTACTGATCTACCCTGGCAACTACACGCACACACATCGTGGAAATCCTCCACGCAGTGGCGTCAAGTACTTGGTCAACGGTTGGATTGAGTTTTAACATGATAGTTAGACGGCATGAAAACCTACTAGGCCCTAGTCAGTATATCTATACTCGTGAACGCTTGACACCCGAAGCTATACAGTGGTTCTACAGCCCCTTTACAGCCAACCCCGACGATCTGGACAGTATATCAGAATACTCAGGCAGCTTCAGTCACCTTATCGGCGCAGACGACAAGGGTCTAAGCACTCTGTGGGAGCCGGCTCTACAGGTGTTATTTAGAGCGTGTGATCTCAATGGTGAAACTCCTGTTAGTGTGTTGCGCATACGCTTGGGCTTCAGCACTCGTACTCCCGAAGAAATAGTACACACGCCTCACGTGGATCATCCTGTGCTGGAGCATCGCACAGGCATATGGTATCCCTACTCTAGTACAGGTCCTACTAGGGTTTATCGGGAAACACGTCGACAACCTGTGCCCAAGACTCCTAGCTTGATCTTTGAACAGGCACCTACTGCTAACCTATGGTTTGACTTTCCGGGACAACATTATCATTCAAGTTCTACTCCTACCTTGCACGAAACACGCATGGTAATGACCGTAAACTATCAAATAGCAAAAAAATAATTAAATACTACTAGCATGTTGCTAGTTTATCTTGAACCTCTAGTGTTAGCGCAAGTTACGATCTTGACCTCGTGGGATCGGCAGGTTCGGTATTGGCCGCGCAGTTATGCGCATACAGAACAGTATAACGCAGCAATTCCTACAGATTGGTGGCTCCTGTTTAGTGCTGAAATGCTGGCTGCACAGTGGCTCATCATGTACCCTGAACAGACGAGAATAGTGCGCACTTTATTCGACTAAAAAATCTTGCGCTAGTGCTACGCACAAAAAAATTTGCGCTGCGCCTTCGGCATCACAAGCATGCCCAGCTAAATAATTCATCAAGGAGATATCATGCAGGCTTACAAAATAATGGCTCGTAATTCACGTACAAAACAGCGTATTGTACAACAGTTCCTAGACGGCACTGAAGTGCGTGAACTTGCACTGGCAGAAGCACAAGCTCGCGAATTTGCTGAACGCATGGGCCTACAGGGTCGCGATCAGTGGGTTGGTGAAGTAGAACTGTACCAAACTCGTTAACCTTTGTATAGGTAGTTGATCGAGTCTTCGTTTTCTCTAAATGTAGTGGCCCCGTTCTTGTGATGGAACTTGCGGGCCATTTCTGTCTTGGGACTTAGCGTAACAAAAGTTTTCACTTCAGGTTTGGTTTCTTCAATGTTCTTTTGAGCAGCCATGATAAGATCTTTGCCCGCACCCGCAGCATAACTCCAAATGGTATAGAACACAGCAGTACTAGAATTAACTGCAAGATCAGTCAGTTCGTTAACTGATTTGGGAATGTCACTGAGAAACTTGACACAGGTAACTGCAATTGGATCACCTTGGTCATTTTGCAACACGTAAATTTTGCTATTACCATTGACACGTTGATCTAGGGGAATTTCTGGTCTCACAGGATCGTCCTTGATTAGTCGAAGCAATTCGTCGGTTAGATCATTAATTTCGTGCAGCATGGTTGACAGTGTCCTTGTGAGTCGTGTATACTAGTATACATGAATACTTATCATAAATCAATAAAATACGCACTGAATGAGAAAATAGATAATTAATAATATGACATATCCCGCAGGACGTAAACTTTTTATATTGGGCGACAGCTTTGCTGCCTGTAGGCCCGGAACTGAATCCGCACCCACTTGGCATAGACTTACCGCAGACCTGTTGAGTCAGCATCACGGGGAACCAGTACACTTAATCAACTCATCATTGATTGGGTCAGCACAGGACTTTTGTTGGGGACTACTACAGGAATGGTTTTTTAACAATGCTATAGGACCTGACGATTATCTTGTTGTTGCCCTAACACATCCCAGTCGATATTGGTTTCTAGAAAGACTTCCCGAACTGACCAATGTTAACATTATTGATTTAGATCGACATGTTACTAAAGAAGAAGCCACAGCTATTGAGCTGTTTATCAAGCACATACAACGTCCTAACTTAGACACAATGCTGTTGATCAATCGCATGGCCTATTTGGCTCTTATGGTTAACGAGCAAAAACTCAATCGACCGTTGATGATCAACTGTTTTAATCAAATGATTGGGCATGCTGAAGAGTTTGAAGAACTAAATTGGGCCAAGGGCAATTTGTTTGAAGATATCCAACGTGGCGAATTTTCCGATAAGGATCGTGAAGTTGCTGATGTTTTTTGGCGAGGGCTAGACGGCAGATTCAATCACATGTGTCTTAGCAATCATAAAATACTCGCTGAAAAGATTGCCACAGCATTGATCACTGACTCTGTTCTTGATATTACATCTGGATTCGTTGAAAAGATTATACCCGATGATTGGGAAACTAATATCGAATTCCAGCAGACTGAACTGGATTATGAAATTACTCTTAGGAACTTGGACAATAGAAAGCAATACAAAAATTCTTTGTTGCCCTGGAAAAACCGTCGTGGAATTACCACTAATAACAAATGAGAAATCCTAAATTATTCGTGGTAGGCGATAGCTTTATGGTTCCGCCGTTGAACGAAGAAATCAAACCCTGGTGGATTCAGCAGGCTGCTGATGAACTGTCACGACTATCAGGCAAGACTGTTGAAGTTGATACCAAAGCAGTTATGGGCAGTGCTCAAGACTTTAGTTGTTTTTTATTACATCAATTGTATTCAGGGCGCATCACACCCGACGATTATTTGATCATTGGATTGACACATCCCAATCGTCAATGGTACTTTGAAACACAGCCAGACGTTAGCAACCATCATCTAACTGATCTAGACGAATTTGTAACCAAGGATCAGGCCAAGGCTATCATGGGATTCATTCAATACATACAGCGACCTTTGCTAGATACACTTCATTTACAAAATCGTATGGCCTATGTGGCTTATCAAACTCGCAGACAAAAGTTACGCAGGCCCTTGGTTATCAAATGCTTTGATCAAACTGTTGCACAGGCTGGACAATTTAAAGAGCTTAATTGGGCCAATGGCAATCTAATGGATCACATACAGGTGCATGAGTTTTGGGATCCACTATTAGATGAAAATCAAGTCTATTGGAAAGGCATTGATCCTAGATACAATCACATGTGTCTTAGCAATCACAACATTCTCGGGCCACGTGCAGGTCAAGCACTGCACAATGATACCACATTGGATTTAGTTGACGGTTATATGAAAGGTATCATACAAGCGGACTCTATTAATGATAGAGCATGGATTGAACGAGAGATTAACCCGTTTGTAGTAGATGCTAATGCCAAACAGAAACGATTCGAAAAAGGCATGACCAGTTGGGCTGTGCGCATGGGTATTAGCAAAGATTTCAGCATTAAGCCGAAAACTATAACTAAAGGCGTTAAATGAGACAAGCTAATTTATTTCCCACTGTGATACAAGAATACGATCTATCAACAGATCCAGACCTGCCCCTAATTAAACAATTGATTGCAGTTCACAAAACTAAACCACACGGACTGCTTCACGGCGCAGAAAGTAGTTATAATCTGTATGAACGACAATTTTTAGACATTGCAGAACTTGCTGGATTTAAACAGCGTATACAAGACTGTGTTGATAGTTATATTACAAACATGGGGATTAAACCAGTTACAATTTCTAGCAATTGGTTTAACAAGATGGGCAAGGGTCAACGAGTTGACAATCACCGGCACGAAATGAGCATTGTGTCTGGAGCATTTTATGTTGATGCAGATCCGGGCAGTGTGCCACTGACTCTACACAGTCCAATAGCAGCATTTAAGATGTTTGATTTTGTTCAAGAACCAAACTTTAATAGTACCAACCATTTTGATATTGATTGTGTTCCCGGAAAGTTAATAATATTTCCCAGTTGGTTAGAACATAGCACTGATGTTAATTCAACTGATAACAGAATTACTATTAGTTTTAATACTGTTTACAAAGACTAAATTAACACTTGAGTTTGTTCTAGACTCAGTTCTTGATCTTCTAGTTCGCGAATCTTATCTGCAATTTCATCAATAAGACCCAAATTTCTTAGTATTTTGAAAACTAGGTTTTCCACCGACCACTCACCTGCACGTTCCAATCCTGCTTTGCGCATCTTGGTAATTTTTTCTTTAACAGCTCTTAACTTGTTAAGATCCTTGCTTAACAGGGCAGTTTCGATATCATGGATGACTGAATCTTTTTTAGCTTCCACAGCACTGTCATCTACTTCTGGTTTTATTTTCTTAGGTTCAACCAGCCATCGATTGTCAGCTATGCTATACACTCCGGTACTGTGGTGTTCTTCTTCTTTGCCCTGAACATAACATTCAACAGGCAATCCCTTGATAGTAATATTGTGTTGCTCTGCCCAGAGTGCCTTTTTGGCATTGAACAGTTCGCGAGCCGCTTCTCCTACCTCTCCTTGAATAATAAGATGCAGATCTAGGTCGCTGTGATCAGTCCAAGTATAATTGGCGTTTGATCCAGTAATTGTGTAATCTACTACATCTAGATCAATGCCTATAAACTCTTGAAATGCGTCAGCAATTTCTTTGAGCTTTTGTGCAACTGCTGGGTCGAGCGAATCACCGTCCCATATCTTGGGATTAAGACGGCGATTAACTGTAATTATATCTGATCGTTCTTGTAATTCTCTTAGGCGCATTCATTATTTAGCCCACATTAAGTGATAAGCTAGTAGTGTTTGTTGATCGTAAAATTCTGCTATGAGTTTGAAATCGTCGTTGAGTTTATCTACAACTAACTGGCATTTTTCCTTGGGCTGTTTGTTAATCCAACTTATTAGATCAACTCCTACAGTTTTGTGTACGTTGGGCCAATCGACTTCAATCGGTGCATCGATGCGTGTGTGCCAATGATACAGCTCAAGTCTATTACTCTTCATCATTACCCATAGAATTTAAAATTTCACGTAATTTTGTGGATTCTACGTTAGCACGAACTTTTCCAACGCCTGTGCCTTGCGATGGGTCTAATCCTCTACCTGCATTAGGCGTTGGATTAAATGGGTCAAATCCTTCTTTGGGTTGTGCCCGGTCGTCGGATTTTACAACTGTTGATCTATTTTTAATAGATTCGATGATCGAACTACTACCCCTAGATGTTGCTCCACTGTGTTCTTGTTCGTCCTCTGGCAAGTCTGAAATCTTAAGACTTTCAAGATTAAATTCAAGATCAATCTTCATGCCTACTCCGCTTGAGCTACGAGTCTTCATCAACTGTAATTGATAGCGTCCACGTTCACGCATAGCCCTGCTGGTAAAGATACCAAACACATTATCTGCAGTTTGAATCTTGCTCAAGCCACCTGAGATATGACTGTGGTCAAACTCCACTTCTTCAACAGCACCACGATTTAACTGTGCCGCAGTAACGAACACACAGTTCTTTTCCACTGCTAGGTTACGCAATTCTTCCGATACATATTTGTCTTTGATAAACAAGTCTGCTGGGCTAATCTTCTTGCTGAGTGGCATCAACAAGTCTAAGTAGTCTACTAGAAGTACATCTACTTTCTTACCTACTTTGATTTCATATTCTTTTAGATATGCACGGATATCATTGGCAGTCTTGCCACTTGGCATGTACTTGACCTGTAACAGTCCAGATTTCTTGCCAATGATTTTGACTTTCATTTCAACATCATCTAGGTCCTTGAAGATGTCTTTGGTTGCTATTCCTGTTAGCATTGCATCAATACGCATACTAACTAGTGCTTCTGAAAGTTCCAGTGTTAGATAAACCACGTTCAATCCTGCAAGTGCAAAGTTCACACCCAAGTTAGCCAAGAACAAACTCTTACCTGCACCAGATCCACCTGCAAAGATATTCAGTTCTCCTCGATTGAATCCACCGAACAATCTTTTATCCATTGTCGGCCAACCTGTACTTACCTGTCCGTTCTTGTCCTTGATGCCCATCAATCGGCCACGAGGATCAGCAAAGTAATCTGTGCCCATGTCTCGAGCAAGTCCAATCTGTACTGCTTCTTTGATCAATACTTCTACTGCACCGTAGTCATGTTTTTCTAATAGATCGGCTGATTGTATAATTGCACGTTCAAGAGCCTTGTGTTGAGTAAACTTCTCAAACTCATCCATAAACCAATCCATATGTCCTTCTTTGAGGTCCTCTGGACGTTTGAGGTCAACTCTGCAGGTGGCATTGACCATTTCATAGTCTGGCAATACATTATACCCTTTGGCATATTCATGTAGAAACTCTGCCGCATCTTGCAGTTTGCGATCAAATAATGTGTGATCAAAAATACCTTGACAGCGAACAAATACTTCTGCGTCTGCCAGCATAAGTTCAAGATATAATTTCTGTACTTCGTAATCGTAATTTTTTATCATGTTAAAATTATATAATCAATAATAATACTTCTACGTGGTACTGATTTAACAGGATACACACCGTGGAATATATCGCCTCTCATTAAAACACATCTTCCAGGCCAATTCATGAAAGACACGTATTTTGTTTCATCCTTACTGGCCATTAATGCAAACATTGAACCCCATTGTGCTTCCTTACCATCAAATTCTGGTACATTGGCTTCGTTAACTTTAACACTATGAGTCTGTGCATCCATGTAGATAATCTGTGTTACACAGTTCTTAGAATGAGTGTGCATTGGTTGCCAACCACCTTCTTTGTAATCAATATACCAACTAATTACTGGTCGGATCTCAGATTCAATCCCATTCTCTTTTAATTTTCGGTTAGTCCACTTATAAGCACCATCTGCTACTGTATGCCACAACGGATGTGCTTCAAAGTCTCCACCGTACTTCTTTGGGTATGCCAACATTACACTTTGATCCGGATCGTGCCATAACGGGTACTGACTAGCATGTTGGGCTACAGTTTCACGACCATAGTCTTCACTTGAATCACGATCTAAGAATGGAAGAAACTCTTTGTATCTAGTGTACTGCGTGTCAATTAACCACTGATCCCCTACTTGATATTTTTTATTGTGCTTGTGATTCTGCATACTTTTATTATACACGAATCTCTATATGTTTTGCAACACCAAAGTTGTATTTTTGCTCTCTTTGTTTAGTGTGATACAATACTGCTCCAATACTACTGCTAGGGTCTCCTGGATTAGGCAATGACCAACGATACTCAAACATGGGCTCTACAATTTTTTTATTTGCCTTGCTGTTCATTGCACATCCACCCATGTATACTAAACAATCTGAATTAGTTAGTTCTTTTGCCTTATTCATAATCAATGCAATTTGTTCTTCAAACACTAATTGAACAGCGGCAGCAAGATTGCATTCGTCTTCTATGCTATCTATGTAGAATTTTTGATCATTAACACCTTTGTGAAAATTATAATTCAATTCTAAAAGACCTGTAAAATATTTCTTTACTTTGTAATAAAAAATTTTAGGATTGCCTTTTTCAGACATTTGTTGTAACTGATATTCATCTTGAATAGGAGTCATTCCGAGAGCGTGTGTAAATGCACTGTAAAATAATCCTAAACTATTTGGATAGCTTCTACTCCACACTTTGCGCATTTCTCCTTGCTTGCCTTCCCATATGGTAGCACATTCAAACTCACCTATGGCGTCGAGTACCACAATAGCACAATGATTAAAAGGACTGGTATAGTAGCCTGCGGCTGCATGGCTAGCATGATGCGGAGTATAAGTGATCGGAGCATAATGTTGCGCTTTCATGTATTTGCGTGGAAGTACGGACATGTCTAAGACACGATGCCATTGGCCTGCACGTAGTTGTCTTGCCTTCTTTATCCAGGGACGTTCGTACCAAAAGATACGATCCGGTGCTCCAACATGCAGGGCATCGGTAATTATTTTGCTGTCTAACTCGTCCGAAGAGCCCGCTTGGTTGGACCATAGACTACCGTCCTTGAATACAGCTAGACTAGAACCGTGATTAAGGGCATTCACCCCCCACTCAATCATTTGTAGATAAATGGATCACGTTTACGTAATTCTTCTAAACGTTTTTTCCACGCCTTGTGTTCTTGATACTTGTGCCAGGGATATAAAATAAAATTTAGTATTTTTTTAACCATGTTGATTCTCCATATATTCAAACTTATCTCGAAGTTTTCTTTTTTCAATTTCTATTTTAGCAGGATTGTTAGTGGCTGTTTTTATAGCATCCACAATAACAAATAATTTTCCATATTTTTGTACAGCATCTGCACAATCTTTAGTATCATTGTCCCACGTGGGGAATGCTACCTTCCATCCTAATTCTTTTGCTTGATCAATCAATACCAGTCCTGGAATATCTTGATCTGGGATCACAATAACTTCACATCCTATATTATTAATTATGCGGGCCTGCTGCGAAGAGATTTCATTAGTGAGAAGTGCAACACCTCCGATTGATAATGCATCAAACGGGCCTTCACAAACAAATACATATTTTTTTTCTTCTGTTTGCTCGTCAACATTGAACACAAAAAACGGATGTTGATCTGACAAATATTTTGGTTTGCCGTTACGAACTTTTCTTGCAGTATTGCCAACAATTTCTCCGTTATAGAAAAACGGAATGATAACTCTATCAGAATATCCTGGTTCAGGACTCCAATAAAAATTATTGGCAGCTGGATCAAACCCTCTATCAACAAGATATTCTAATACTGGACCTAGTTCAGTTAATAATGATGATGATCGATTAGCCCATTCTTTAATAGGCAATGAGCCTGGCGGCAATTCTTTTTTCGTGAATATTACAAGTTCTTTTGATTCTGTAGGCACATAGTCAACGGATTCGGTTTTCATAGCATCGAATATCATGTGCTTGATATCGTCGTCTGATGCTCCTAACCACTTACACAAATTTTTAAATTTAGTAGTTAGTGACGACCCAGGCTTCCACCCTGTAGAAAATTTACAATTAAAGCAATTGAATACAATTGAATCGCCAACCATAAGCCCGCCACGTTTACGAGTATCTGAACTATGTCCACGATGACTGCAACATGGGGCATTAAAACTGATCCATCCGCTAGGGCTCGACTTAGCACGGGGAGGTATTAGTTTACGAAAAGTGTCTACGACTAGGGCCATAGCACTAGTATACTATCTATACGTTATTTTGTCAAACTTTCCGGTAGAATTAGTTACCGGAGTATGCACAATTCGAAACCATTTCCATTTGCCGGTAACGTTTGAATACATTAACGGGTCATTATTGATCGAAATTGTAGTAATTGTTGTCCAATTATTAGGTGCAGCACTTTCGTCTAAACTTGCTTGTATTTTTACCGATCCAGTATATCCTGTTGAATAAAACGCAAATGTATGTGTACTGTTACTAACTTCTGATTCATAATTTGTATCTATTAGACTGCTAGTAAAAAATATATTACCAATTTCTCCAAACACACCGGGGTTATATTCAGCAAACTCGATTATATCAAGGCTCGGTTGCAAATTACCTTTTATGTCGCCTACAACTTCGATGTTAGCTACAGCACCATACTGACTATCAATATATAATGGAGTTTTTACTCCTGTTGGAGTTTCTTTGTAGACCGAGTATTGATAAAACCCATTGTTGATATCATACAGTTCTTGTTCGGTAATAGTTACGTAAAATCTACCTTTGGTTATATCAATAGGTGTGCAAGTTTTTGTAACCACTAAACTTTGGTTGCTGTACCTAATAAGGCTAAATGATACTGTGGAGCCGGTTACATTTAATGCTTTTTCGTCAGAGTTTCTTATCTGAATATCAACACGGTTATCGGCACCACGAAACAGCTTTACAGTTCGATTATACACTTTTCGATACCTCTCCGTGGTCCATGTCCCAGGGACATTTGTGTAGACGTCGACCTTGTTTGGATATAAATAAACTGGAATTAGTTGCATACATTTGTCGACCCTTTAATATATTTAGTATGAGAATTACAGAAAACCTACAAGAAAATTTTCCGTTTATTAGCGTTATCACTCACGTTAGCCAAGAATACGTGGGTATTATCATCAATCAAGATGCCGCAATAACTAGCCTTTATGATTATGCTTCTATTAAAACAGATCCAGAAAAAGCCAAGTTTTTAGAATTAGGAGAAGCTTGGTGGTGGGAATCAAATAGGCAAATCCCCATTAATATATTTTTATCTAGAGAAATTTTTGAGTTTAGATACGCAATTAAGAATTTTTCAACTAAAGATGTTAGACTTGTATTAGGCCCATGCACAAGTTTAAATGATATTATAACAAAAAGAATTAAACGAAAATCTATTACGCTAGTTAGAAAAGCAACTTAACTAAACCCATAACTAATATTTTCGCAAATTAAATTCATTTGTACTACAATGGCTACAGCATATGCAGTAGCATGACTTTTCTTAAAGAAATAGTCATCGTTTATAGGCTTTACCCACACCTCTGAATTGATTTCGTTCCATCCTTTTCCTATCAAGTAACGCTTGGCGGGACGAATCATTGCAAGTACTGCCGCTAATTGTTCCACACTCTGCGGCTTTGTTTGTTTTAAGATAGACCCATGTCCATTCACATGAAATAGCAAGTTGCTAAAGTCGTCTTGTTCTAGTAGATCCCATAGTGGTTCAGTCCCCATTAGTTGTGTTAAGTGTGCCTCATCTCGAACACCTTTATAAATCCCAACATTAAGAAAGTCTATTTTAAAAAACTTATCCTCTGCTTGGTCATATGGGATAGAACATAATCCAGTGATCGGATCTACTGGAACATCGTGTAGATAGACTCCGGTATTGTGTTTCACTAGATTATTATTTTCAAGACGACTTGCAGTTGTATATTTAAATAATTTAAGTGCGGCTTCTCTATCAACAAAGTCAATATCGATGTCTGGCATTATTGTAACCTCGTAGTTTCAAATAACAGTAATGGCAATGTTTCTGCTAAAAATTCTGCATATTCTGCTGCATCTTCATCATCATCAAAACCAGAAAATTTTACATATACATCGTTAGTATCTTCTGCAACTACTACTTCAATATCAATGTCATCTCTAGAAATAAATTCTTCGTTGTCTTTTAATTCTTCTTCTTGAATCTCAGGATCTGGTCGTTTGGCCATTATAATATTTTCGCCTCCTTGATGACGTCTTTAATAAGTTCAATATCTGCCGGTAAAGATTTAAATCTACGCATCCAGAATTGTGGGTCAATTACCGGACCAACAATTTCTAATTGTTCGTCATTCATGCGCTGAAGCATTTCTTTTCCTGCTTTGGTATTTAACAAGATCCAAGGACTTATTAAACCTTCTTTAATATCGTGTGTAGCTCTGTTTAAATTAACATAAGCAAAATAGTGTTCCCACGGTGCAGAGTTGTTATCTGCCCAATTCATCATAGACTGGATCGTTCGTTGTACAGCGCCATCTGCAGGTTCTATTTTAATTAGTTCGCTGATGTATTTGTCGTATAACTCGTCTCTGCACCAGTGATCTAATTTAACTCCACTCTTAACAACAAAGTCAATAAATCTTTCTGGATAGATCGGAGCGGTATTAACCATGAAGCTACCAAACTTAACAAACGCTGTATAAAAACTACTTGATGCAAATTCCTCAAAAGTTTTTGGTTGCTTTGCTTTTTGTGTGAGCTCATAAAACCGCTGGAAAGTTAACAGCCCCATTTGAACATGCTTTTCATTTTTGCTTAAATGTCTACGTTTTTGTTCGCAGATGTGAACTACTAAAGTTTTTTCTTTAGCAAATAATTTTTCACAATGTTCGCATTTAAAATTTAATTGCATTGACTTGCTTTTTATCCCAACCAAGTGTCGCACAGTATTCCTTAATTTCTTTGTCAGTAGTTACAGTAGCTAATGTTTCAACATCTGCTATTTTCATATTAGGAAATAGTTCCGACAAAAATTCAACCTTTTTATTCTTTTGTTTCTTTAAAGGAATCCATTCGTGAAATTGAGTTTTTTTACTTTCATGACTACACATACATAAAGTTTGCCAAACTAACTTGGGATGTTTTTGAATGTCATTCCAGTGCTTGTTATAAAATTCGTTTGTAGTTAACAGGAAGTGTTCTTGCAACTCTTTATTATTAGATTTAACATTACTGATGTAACGATTAAGATTCCAAAAGTCGCCTTTAATTTCTTTTCGACCTTCCTCAGTAACAGCATCCCATAGGTCCATAAGACCCAAGTCTACTGCCGGAATCATATCCTTAAAAAGGTCTACGTGTTTATTTTGTCCCATTTTCTTTGCTCAAGTGATACAATATTTTAACACGTTCTAGGGCATCTTGTAAAGTGATATTTGTTTTTGCAGCTTGTCGAATATCACCCCATAACTTGTTTTCCATTATGTGTTCGTGCAACGGTCTTCTGTCATCCGTTCGAGCATCGAATCGGGGCGATTCTCCAGGATCGTAATTCCACCCAATTGGTTGTCTAGTACTAGGATCAGTTCCCGTTTCATGAGCATACACGGTGCCTTGCTCTCGCTCGTACACGTAAGATGCTCCTGGTTTAAGGTTTCCCATTCTTTGCATGTCCAACTGTTTCGCGTTCAATGTCGTTATGGTCAAATTCTGCCCAATACAATTCAAAGGCAACACAATCGGTAACCGCTTCGAACTGATGATACTCTCCGGGTGCAACTTTGGTATAATCACCTGCCTTTAACAAGGTTTCGTCTACTAGATCATAATTATTCTTCCATACTCGAATAATCATTTCACCTGATTCAACAAAAAATCCGTTCCATTTAAACTTGTGTTTGTGCTTGGAACACACTCCGCCGGCCTTGGCTTCAATGCGGTGAAATTCTAGTACACCATTAGCTTCTAGCAATTCAGTCTGTCCCCATACTTTTCCTGCTTTCATATTAGTCCTTATAATATTTTATCTAATTGAATTACTTCACATTGTCTTGATACTTCTTTAACAAAGTAAACACACGGAGGGCTATCGCCGTCGTGTAAAGGCACTGTTAGTAGTTGGCCATTTTTCATCTTTGGAAAATACCAACGAACGTCTTGATAGATATTTACAATTTCAATTGGTCGAAATTCAACTTTAAATCCGTTAATAGGATTAAAACACATTGCATCAAATCCACGTTCGTTAATACTAGTTAATGGTAAAACTTCTGGATCGAGCCCGCAATCTTTGTCACCAACTACCATACACCAGTCTAAAGGCATTTGGACTGCATAGCCTCCAACATTTAATAAAATAGCAGGACTATTAAATGATTCAAGAAAAATTAGCGGCATAAAGAAAAAATCTGGTTCATTAGGATTTGAATTATCTAACACACTAAATCGTGTATCTTCATCTACCTCATCCGGTAATTCGTTTAGATCAAAAGATCTATTGTTCAGTGTTAAAATTCTCATATGGTTACCTTGGTTACTGTAAAGGGATACTTTGCATCCTTGTAAAACTTTTTGCGCTCTGTTAGATGCCGCTTGCTATATTTGCAGGCACTAGTTATGTCCCAGATCTCTACATGATCCTTGTCTTCTGCTTTTCTAATACCTCGCCCAATACTCTGTATAACTCTGACAAAGCTCTTTCCGGGCTCAAGAAGAACCAGATTAAAAATCCTAGGGATATTAATACCCACAGCGGCCACACCGTAAGTCGCCACAATAATCTTGTCATCACTAGTTTTAATTTCATCATACTCTTCTTTCCTATCGTCTAGTTTCATTCCGCCACTAACGAATACAGCCTCGGGCAATCGTTCTATTAATTTATTGCCGGTATCAATTCTATTAATTAATACTAGAGTATTTCCACTTAGTGATAATGTTTTAATTTTGTTTGCAATCCAAGTTAGTCGATCATCGTCTGTTACTAAAAATGAGTATTCGTCTTGGAAGCTTCTAAAAACTTGAACCTCATTTGTCTGTAATACATTAATATTCAGTTGTGCAAGAACACCTTTTTCCTGTAAATCGTGTGCTGACACTTGATTAATTACCGGACCAATACTGGCTAAAATACCTTGAAATTCAAATGCTTCTTTAGGTACTGTTCCGGTAAGTCCCCAACGAATCGCACAGTTTCTAAAGTTGATTGTTAGCAATTTTGTTAGCACTTCGGCTTTAGCTTGATGCACTTCATCAATGATTATGGCGGTTACACCCTCAGTAAATTCTGCTAAAGATAGCGCATCTGTGTCATAACTTTTCTTGTCTAATACGTTAAGACTTTGCCAAGTACAAATGGTATGGGTCTTGCCTAATTCTTTGCGATCACCAAAGTATACTCCAACATCAAGTCCAAGATTTTTATAATCTTCTTCAGTTTGTACAACTAGTGATTTGTTAGGAACAATAACCATTGTACGGCCATAAGGCTCACAAAGATGACTAAGCGTAGCAGTAGTAATTGTTTTGCCGGCACCTGTAGCTACCTCCTGTAATGCTTGAGGATTTTCTAAAAACTTGTTAACAACATCATACTGGTAATCACGCAGTATGATAGGCTGACCTGCTTGAGGATGCCCTTTAGGCCAAGTCTTTCCTTGATCCGACCAATAGTTTTCTGTAACGTTAGTAAATGTAAATGTATTATGATTGCGTAAATCTTCCACATCAATTTCATATCCTGCATCTTCTATGATGGGTAATATGACATCCAAGTGTGCAAGATAACCAGTACCACCAATACCAAAATAAGTTTTAGTTCCATCCCATCGGCCTAATTTATATGCTGGCATATGTCTTGCATATGGCAGATCGAACTTTAATTTGTTAACAATCTTGCGCCGTATTTCTACACTAAGCCCATCAATCTTAATGTTTACTTCATCTCTAATTGTAAGTTTACAAGTCGACAATATTTTTTTCCTTAGTGATAGATGGCCTCAGTTTGTCTAGATAAATTACACAAGGATGATTACTAATCCACGATTGCGTAATTATGCTACTAGGTGGAAACGGCTTATTCACAACTATAATTTTAACATCTATCTTATCTTTAAACAACCACTTAGGGGGTTTATTTTTAAAAATTAGTAGCCGTGCATTATCGATTGGTCCGCCCAGATTATTATTTTTAATCCAATCATTGAATTTGGGATTTTCATCGTTTCGTGTTCTAAAACAAACTCGGATTTCTTCAGAGTTTACATCATTTTTCTTCGAAGTATCGATAAACTTTTCAATCCATGCTTGTGGATCAGCATTGTCATCGACAATAACACAAACCACCCCTGATATGTTTTTATAGATAGTAAAAAATTTTTCAATATCTTTCAACCAAAATTTCGTTGCATGTTCAGAGGCGATTTTTTCCACCAAATTTTCAGGTTTTGTGATTTTTTCTAATCTGAACCCAAGATTTTTTGCTAATAGTAAATTATCAAAGATATTTTCTTTTTTATTTTTTTCAAAGTATGTTTGTGTAGACTCGTTTGAGTTTTTTAAAACAACTTCGTTATCAGAAACCATGCAGTAGGGTAAAAAATTCACAGATTCTTGCCAAATTTCTTCCACAGTAGCAGCATAATCCAAGAACGTGTTATCAATAATAAATCCGTTATCTGAAATAAATTTTTGCAGTAATATTAGATTAATATCGTATATGGAAAATTTACGAACTCGTTGTTCTGGGTCCCAGAATGAACGATCATCAGTTAGTGATGGTTGAACTTCCTTGTTAAATTTGTCTTTTAATGCAAACGGATGCTTGAGACAGATCCACTGTTTTCCAGCATTATCAATTTCTATATAAATCTTTTTTGTGTCATCGAGAATCCGAAAAGGTTGCCGCCATTCAGGCTTAACTAAATTTTCTTTGTAATTAAATTCCAGCGAACTGACATATGTTTTGTATTTTTCTAACAATTTTAACATAAACCGGCTTTGAGATTCAGTTACATTGTTTCCCGCACTAATTAAATTATAAAAACTTGCACTTGCTAATATATCTTGTTGTGACACTGTTGTGACACTAACCAGCCTATTGTGGAATTCTAGAAAAATATCTTCAATGTAGGTAGGTTTGTCCATACTATATAATAACACATAAACTTCTATATGTCAACAACTATATAGTTGCAATTAGTCGCGATTGTGGGATGCCTAATCTCAATTCTTGTAGAGTCCACTCTGTATGAGTTAATTTTAAAAACCACTCTTCTCGTGGAGGTAGACAAATATTTTCTAAATTCTCTATAGTTCCACTAATTGAATGAGCCAGACTACTTTCACCGCAAATTATTGGGGTACCGTGAATGGCTGCTTGAACAGCAGGCCCACTATTATGATTTATAACACAATGATAATTATAGTCAATGTCAAAATTGTCATAGCTGTCCGGCAATTTTTTTGGAGTTTCTATTTCTACTCCATCTAACAAAGTTATTTGTATTGGAGATCTTGGATGTGGTCTTACAATAATTTTTCTGTCCGAATATTGTCTAATTTTTTTAACAGTTTTTTCTATCCATTTTTCCATTGTCGGCATTCCTTCCCACTGCAGGCTATGTTTATGCTGACTAGCTATTAAAATACCGTTTGATCGACTTTCAATGATGGGTTTTAATTTAATTTTTAATTTTTCTGGTCTATCTCTATCTAAATTTTCTTGATTGGCAAAAATACCATTTCCGTTGATATTTCCCAAGCTCAATCTCCAGGTAACTCCTCGTAATAAATTTCCTACTTCAATAATCATTATTGGAACATTTTGAGTTATACAATTTCGATATACAATTTGATTCTTTAACATACGCCCTTGCCAAAGGACTGACCATATAACTGCAACATCTTCGTTAGTATCGACTATTTCGTGACCCAATGCAAGCACTCCAGCAGAAAATGCATCAAATACAGGTTGGCTGTTGAGAGCGCCGAATTGTCGATAAATTTTTAGTCGCATTTTATGGATTATAAATAACACAGTATTTAATTGAAAACATGAGTGACGTTACTAAAAAACTTAAGAAATTTGCTAGGTCTACGCAAACAGCTATTGCTGTCGAAGCGTCTGACGACATGTTAATCCCGTTGTCGGCAGCGTTTGGAACGGTTTTTGCATTTTCTGTAACCGTGCCTTTAGTTAAGAAAAAAAATATTGTTTATCGAGAACAAATAAGCGACATTGGTCTAATGCCTGAATCGGGTCTAATATATGTAGAACCCGCTGGACTGCGCCATTTGCCCGAATTTCGATCAATATTTCAACACCACAAACCAACACTCATGATTTGGTCTGGCGAACATCTTGATAAAAAAATTACCCGCTGGATAGTGGATCAAGCACATTACGAATTAGTTGATTTAGCAAAGCGACATCAATTATGGAAATTTAAACAATAGGATAAAGTATGAAAAAAATTGCATTTGTTACTGGGATGACTGGACAAGATGGACCATATCTTGCAAAATTACTTGTAGAAAAAGGATACAAAGTATACGGACTTGTAAAAAGGTATTCAAATCCTAATCTTGAAAATATTAAATTTCTTGGCATTGAAAACGATATTGAGCTCATTACTGGAGACATTACAGACGACGGATGTATGAATCATTTGGTAAAAAGTTTAAAACCAAATGAGTTTTATAATCTTGCTGCGCAAAGTTTTGTCGGAGCTAGTTGGGATTTAAACAAAATGACCACTGAAGTAAATGCTGTTGGCGTGTTGAATATTTTAAATGCTGTCAAACAACACAGTCCAGACACACGCTACTATCAAGCCAGTACTAGCGAAATGTTTGGCAATAGTAGGGGCGGTCAACAAGATGAACTGACCCCTTTTCACCCACGTAGTCCTTACGGTGTTGCCAAATTATACGCATACTGGATGACTGTAAACTTCCGAGAAAGTTATAGCCTACATGCATCAAATGGTATTTTGTTTAATCACGAAAGTCCTATTAGAGGCAAAGAATTTGTCACACGCAAAATTACAGACGGCGTTGCTCGTATTAAACTTGGCCTACAAGACAAAATTATTCTAGGAAATCTAGATTCTAAACGTGACTGGGGATTTGCAGGAGACTTTGTTGAAGCCATGTGGCTAATGCTACAGCAACCAGAGCCAGGCGATTATGTTATTGCCACTGGAGTACAATATACCATTGGTGATCTATTAGAATGTGCATTCAAACATGCTGGTATTGATAACTGGAAAAACTATATTGAGACTAATCCAGCATTTGTGCGTCCAGCAGAATTACATAGTCTGTGTGGTAATCCAACTAAAGCAGAAACTGTATTAGGATGGAAACGTAAAACAGATTTTGATGGGCTTGTTAAGATGATGATAGAAGCTGATATCAATCGATACGGTGGGACAACTCAACCAGAGTGGACATTACAAACCAAATGAAAATAGCTGTCGTTAGTACATTCCACAAAAAGGGTTACGATCAGTATGCTCGTAAAATGATTCAAACTTTTATTAAAACATGGCCGAGTGACGTAACTCTATATGTATATCCCGAAGATCATCAAGTAGAAGAAATAGCACCTAATCTAGTTGTTAGAGATTTACATAGTTCTATTCCAGAGTTAGTTGCCTTTAAAAATAAATGGAAAGATGTACCTAAAGCAAATGGCCTCGAACCCATTCCGCCAATTATTCCAGGAATTAAAAAACAACCAGGATTGGGATTTAGGTGGGATGCTATCAGATTTAGTCATAAAATTTATGCAGTATGTCATGCTGCTCGAAATACCGATGCTGATGTATTATTTTGGATGGATGCTGATATGGTGTGCCACACTCCTATAGCACACGACTTTATTCAACGCATGGCTAGCCCTGCAATCGGGCTTGGATTCTTAGGACGTGAAAAGAAGTTTACCGAATGCGGTTTATATTCTATGAATTTACGCAATTCAGCTACCCAAGAATTTTTAGTTGAGTTTCAAAAAGCGTATGATACTGGTAGACTATTTGAAATGAGTGAATGGAATGATTGTTGGGTGTTTGACGAAGTTCGCAAAGAAGTGAAACACCGCAATCCTAGTTGGCAATGGTACGACTGGAGTCAGGGATTAATTAAAGGTGAAGGGCATCCATTAATTAATAGTGCGTGGGGGGCATATTTGGACCACCTTAAAGGTAATCGCAAAGATTACGGCAAGAGCAAAACTTCCGATCTAATTAAAGCTAGACGAGAAAGCTATTGGGTTACTCATCATTAAAAAAATCTGACTTAGCAGCTTTTGCTTTATAATGGTGAAGGTATGGTGCTAATATTGTGTGGCCTATAGGAGTACGATAGGGTTTTTTGAAATCTTGGCACAAATCTATAATTTTATTTGATGTTTCAAATTCTTTTGCAACTGCACCTAACACTTCGCCGTCGTAAAATCTTCTAATATTCTTATCAAGTCTTTTATTATAATACTCTGCGTATCTATCTGCAAACTGATGAAAGCTTTGATGTTCAGTATTAACTGCAAAAACTCCACTTTCGGCGCTAGGCACTAAAGAACTTTGTAAATTTGCTTTGTCTAGATGATGCCATACTCTCATGTATGTCAACAATGTATCAGTTGGACATAAATTTTTTATAATCTCAATTGGTACGTCTTTTAACGTTAGTACATCAGCATCTATCCAAATAATTCTGTCAGCAGTTGAATTTTTAAAAGCATGAATTATACTGTATGCTTTTTTAGAAAAAATCTTTACTCGATTTTTGTACTTTGGGTCTTTTTGAAAATTTTCGTAGTCGACGCCTAGTTCTGTAAAAGATATTTGTTTTATTCTATCTTGTTCAGGCAATTGAAATTCTTCTACGTAACAGGTTAGTTTTAAATTAGTTGGCCAGTATTTTAACCATGTTTCTACACATTCTTTACCAATGCCATTATAATATCGTTCATTAAAACTTGTAATGATTTCAATTTTCATACGTACTTCCTCATATGCCGCCAGGCATCTCCATTTGTTATTTCTTCAAAGTTCCAATGGAACATTGCTAACCGTTCGGCCCATTTTTGTCTATCTGGAAGATTGGGATTTTCTATTTGTGCAAGATCTAAATTTGCAATTTCTGCGCATTGACTTCTTTCAGGATCTGTAACAAATACAGGATACCCTTCAATAGCAGCACCAACACCTGGGCTTGAATTATGATTTACCACAGCCCAACAGTTTTTTAAATCATCAACTAATGATGTTTCTGGTTTAGATAATCGAACTCCTTTTAACAATCCAATTTTTTTCATTAGGTTGTTAGGGCTTAGATAATCTCGTGATCCCCTGTCTCCAGGATGAGCACGAATAACAATTTCTCTGTCAGTATGTAATTTTAATTCGCGGACAATTTTTGCAGTCCAGTCCACAACATCATATGACCCCATACTCCATCCACCATTACGCTGTAAACATAATAAAATATGGCCGCCGGTATTTCTGTATTCTTTTAAAGGAACATTTAAATTATGAGAAAGTTTTGTCCAGCGACTGGGGTCAATATCTTTGTCACAATAATTGCCGGTGTTTGGAAAGACTCCATCAAAACTGTAACGCAAATAGTGTCCGGGATTTGTTGTATTTTTATACAAAAATAAATTACTATCTGCTAGTAAAATACGCTTTCCTGTAACATGTTGTGTGTCTATAATATTTTTTCTAAATGTCAAATGCGGTGTATTTTTTGAATTTTCATGCACCCAGCCTACCATGACAGCAACGTCACATTCTATTAACGTCATTTGGTTATGTATTACTACCTCATCTTCAGAAGTTGCTACTCCGGTTGCAAACCGAGAAAGTATTTCTCCCTTCTCTGAATTTTTATTGTTTGGAGGCAAACAACTTAGATAGGCAACTATTTTCATTTTTTCTTCTTTTCTTTAACTGGCCGACCGGCAGAATCGTTTAAGAGATTTTTATTATCAATTCCAAGATAATGTTTAAAATTATCTTTGAGATAGCTATTTTCCATGGCATATCGATTTATAATATCAGAATGCGTTGTAGTCCATGTACTAAAATGAGGGACATATGTTTTCATTTTCCATTTATTTCGTAGCTCGGTAACAGCATAATGATCATACGGCTGTGGCAAGTTGTAAATCCTACCATCGTACCACATCAACGAATAATCTCTAATAAATTCTTCAAAATGTTCATGTCTTGTATTAAATGCTACAATACCGGTATCGATAAAATCTTTTCCATGAAAGTCATCGCCACAGTTTAAAGTTCCCCACAGATCCTGTCTAGGATGCAATTTTTCAATAGCTTCTGATTTTGTTAGTCGTTTGGTTAGCATAATGTCAGCATCAATCCAAACTACTAAACCTCTATATTTTCTTGCAGCCCATATTTGAACCCGACTCTTTTTCCAGAAACGATCTGCTTTTGTGCCACCCATGCCTTCTTTAATCCACGGATCTTCCGGAGTCACTACATCCTTCCAAAAATTAAATACTTTTCCAAATCCTAAATCGACAGGTTTATCGTCCCATACAATAACAAGATCGCCCGGTAGGTCTCCCCACGACGGCATTGTTAGATTGGCAATTTCTTCATAGTAAGATCTAGATAAAGAAGTGACCCAAGTTATTGCGGTATGGGTTTGTGTATTGTTTAATGCTAATTCTTGTGTATAATCTATTAGGTATTGATACCAGACATCTTTATATTCACAATCTTTGTAGGCAGGAAACCATGGGCCGCCTTCAGTCCAATGATACGCAACTGGTTTACCGACCGCACTTTCTTTATTCCACCCAACTAAAAAATTATATCGTATATCTAATTCGCCAATTTCATCGTCATTGAGCCATTCAAATCTATGTAAGAACTGACCGGAGGCCGAGTTAACTTTATCAAGTGTTAGAGTTTGATTTTGCGGGTGCGCACAATTCCATAGCACCATACTTGACCAATTTTTTCTAGGATACTGCGTTTGTTGAGCTCCGTCCATCTTAGTAGTACTACTTGGCGTATGATTGTGCTTTACTACCATTACTGCATATTTAGGATCTGTTTTTTGAAACAACTGTTTAATATCTTCAGTCCAAACAAAATCACAATCACAAAATAATGCCCACCCTTTGTACTCCATCAAGTATGGAACCATGAATCTAGTAAAGGTAAATTCTGTAGAACTTAATTCATCTTTGGCTCTAGTATAGTGCCCTTCTTTACGTAGTACATCTTGTTTCAAGGGTTTAACTTCAGCTTCGGGTGTGTGTTTGTATATAGAATATTCACATACTCGATAAGCAATATCCTCTCGGCTGTCATAACCAATAAAAATTGGTAACATATCATAATCCATTTAATAATCTCCAAGCGTCACCATTTTTTAATTCGTCGATATGATATTGACCATAGGCAAGATGGGAAGCCCATGCATACACTTTATCTTTGTCAGGATAATAAGGTGTTTCTATTTTACTTAAATCTTGTAAGCATACTGGACTGGCAGCGTTTGATGGTGCCAGTGTAAATGAGGGAATGCCATGCAGAACAGCTTCTGTTGCTGCAACACTGTTGAATGTGACTAATGCAAATACATCTCTATCAAGTGCATCTTTTAGTGTATTATGTTCTACCCGTGCAATTCTTTCTTTAGCCCGTTCTCTAACTTCAATAGGTCGATCGGTATATTTTTTTATTGTCTCAATAGTTTCGCTGACCCACTCGTCAAGATTGATTCCGTAAAAAATACAAGGTTTTTCATCTGGTTTAGCAATTAGAATTTTGCTTCCGTCTTTCTTCCACTTGCTTATTGGAATATGTAATCTTTCAAATCTATCACCCGGTCTTGGAACTATGTTGCCGTGTTGCAAATCATTTTTCACCACGCGGTGCCAGTGTTTCCAGCCCATGGGGTTTAACGGACTTTTTTGATTTCCTAGATATCCGGTATCCATATAATAAAAATCTCTGCCACCTAACCAGCAGCGTTTCATAATTTTATGTTTTAAAATACCACGCATTACTATCGGGTGGTCAGGAGTATCTTCATAGTTAAACTCGTCCGAAGAAACAACACGTCCGCCACTTCCAATAGCAAACATATTAATATACTCATCTTTGCCTTCCTTACTAAGGAAGATCCAATCGTTTAATTTCATTTTCGTTCAATGTCCTCTTCAACGCATTGTTCACCGTATTGTATTTCTACAATCTTGCACGGAACTTTAAATGGATTAGTTAATTGGTGCCATTCGGTGACAGGAATTTTAAATTCTTGATGTTTAGTTAAATGCTTTGATGGCAATGCATACCCGTTCGGCATCATAGAGTTAACTACACACTCACCTTCACTAACCATCCAGTACTCTGCACGTAATTGATGGCGTTGCATACTCAGACTTTTACCAGGTTCCACAGTAAGCTCTTTAACTTTCATACCAGCCACTTCATGTAGCACACGATAGTAGCCCCACTGGCGTAGAGTCTTAGGAGCTTTCCATTCTTGTAAAATCCAAGAACTTGAATTTGCTTTATTAAAGCCGCCGACACCAAATGCAAACTCAATATTATTGTCGGCTAAATCCATCTCTGGAATATTTTTATCTGTTCTATCGCCGCCGTTGGCAAATACAATTTTATCGTTGGGATATATTGATCTTACTTTTCTAATAGCGTCTTTTGCACTACCGTCTGAGTCGTCAAAGTTGATAACACGGTCTACATCTTTAATAGCACTTAGAATACTAGCACGTTCGTCCCAGGGCATAAACTCTTGCCCCTTTTTACGGCGTAACCAGGTATCGGAGTTTGCTCCCACGATCAAAACATCGCCTAGTTTTTTAGCCTCTTTAACGTAATTAATATGACCTGAATGAATGGGGTCAAATCCACCTGTTGCAATTACAATTGTTTTCATGCAGATATTTATCTGGGTATATTATAGTGATAAATATTTTATAAGGAAGGCACAATGAAAGAACCTAGACTCAGTCGTATATTTTTCGATACCATTTGGAAAGAAAACCCTGGATTTTATGTAGAGATCGGTGCATGGGATGGTCGAAAGAAAAATAGCACTATTATTTTAGAAAATGCAGGTTGGGACGGAGTTTGCATCGAAGCGTCTCCTCCAAGTTACGAACAACTAATTCAAAATAGAAAATGTCGTTGTATAAATGTTGCTGTATACGACCATGACGGAGAAGTTGATTATGCTCTTTTTCCAGACAAACCAGAGTGGAACGGAATTGTTGAATCATACGACGAGTTACATCGAAAACTATTAGAAAGTAGCTCATCGACCGTAGATACCTATACATCGTCCCAGGTCAACGTGATTAAACTTTCCTGCAAATCTTGGAATAGTTTAGAACTTCCGTTACACATTGATTATTTACAGATCGATGTAGAAGGAGCCGAGCTTCCTATATTAAAATGTATCGACTGGACGGAGCAGAGGATTTCTTATATTTGTCTTGAAGATAATGCTTATCAACGAGGCGATAATACATATCATAATTATATGTCAGAATTGGGGTATACGTGTATACTAACACACGGTGTCGACTTTCTTTGGTACAAGGAATAATCCCGGACTAGTATGCAAAATAATTTCTCAAATGACGATTTGAACAAACTAGCCGAGTTATTAACTCCCTTAATTAGTCAACGACTATTAAGAACTCCATCCTTTTGGGGATCAACAAAGCGATTACGCTGTGGGGCAAGTGTCGAGTTAGTTAATACTTTTTTTAACCTCTCTTCAGGAACCGTAGTTATAGGCGATCATACTTTTTTTGGAAATCATGTATCGGTACTAACTGGAACCCACGATATTACTCAAAAAGACCAAATTAGAAAACAACATCCTAAAGAAGGCGGTGATATAGTTATCGGTAAAGGTGTATGGATATCCAGCCATTCGGTTATAATGGGACCATGCACTATCGGTGATTATGCTGTAATAGGAGCCGGATCTGTACTTTTGCCGGGAGTATACGAAGGCGGATATCTGTACGCTGGATCTCCTGCAAAATCTAAGAAACGTATTGATTTTAATAATTAAGGAATGAATGTGACCAATTGGATAGACAATTATAATTTATTATACAAAGAAAAACTTTCTTTAAAGATTAACGGACCAAAACGAGGATTAAAAGTAAACCCTTACGATCGAAGTAAAGGGTTTTCAATTATTTTTGAAGAACTTTTTAAAATAAAAGAAAAAGAATTTCAAATTATTGAAACAGGAACTGTTAGAGATCCAGGAAATTGGAGAGATGGCAACAGCGGATTTTTATTTTCTGAGCTAGTCAAACAACACGACGGGTTTGTAAGATCTGTAGATATATCCCAACAAGCAGTCAATATTGCTAATCAGTTTATAGATAATCGATACTATAAATCTGTTTGTAGTGACAGCGTGGACTGGCTTAAATCGTTACGTGACTTGGAAAATGTTGATCTTTTTTATTTAGATAGCTACGATGTTGATTGGCAAAACGATAAACCAAGCGCCAATCATCATTTACAAGAGTTTTTAGCAATCGAACCTTATCTTAAAAATTGTGTTGTTGCAATTGATGACAATTCTTTTTTACTTAACGGAACTAGAACTGGTAAAGGACGTGCAATATATCAGTACCTGCAAAATAAAAAAATATATCCAATATTTGACGAATATCAAATAATCTATATATTTAAAAATTAAGAAGTTTTGGTTTTATTTTTATATTTTAGTCCCTGAACATCTTTAAAATACATTTTACCTGTGCCCATCCAGTGTTCGAAATATTTTGATAAATGGCTAATAGGTAGCGGAAATCTTGAATGTATCGGAGTCATTGATTTATATACTGCTGGATTTAAATCTCTAAGTAACCCATAAATTACTTCGTCGCTCCATGCAGGATATTCGAATAGATTGAGATCTGAATAAACTTCTTTTAATTTAGAAAAATGCGTGTTTGCATATTGATGGTCTAAATCATAAAATATAATTCCAGTTTCTGGAGCTGAATGCATACCGTCTTTGCTTTTATGAATATATTGATCTCTTCCTAAATATCCACTGAACATTCCAGCTATTTCTTTTTCTACCAAATCAACAGGCGGCATGCTTAAAAATTGAACATCGGCATCTAGCCAAATAACATAACCGGATTTTAATTCTTCAAACGCAGTAATTTGTGCCCACGATTTATGACAAAACTTTTCCCATTGTTTTAAATGCCCTTTGGGTGGAGTGTTTTTTATTCCTGTTGTGTTGACCAAATCTATCCATGCATGTTTTTCAGGACAATCTAGTTTTATATCTTCACCAATATCAACTTCGGCATCAACAGTAACTAATTTCCAATTACTAGGCCAATTCTTTTTCCAAGATGCAACAGTTTTTTCAGCATATTCTTCGTAATTGGTTTTACTAAAAGTAGTAATTACAAATGTATCTTTCATAGATTGTTCTTCCAATATTCTGAATTTTTAATCCAGTTATAATATATCTCAAAACCCTCGGCTACATCAACTTTTGGATCAAATCCAAAATCTCTGCGAGCAGCATCAATGTTTAGAGCACCTCTGCTGGGAAAATCCAAATCACGATTGCCTACAATGATGTCACCCTTACCTGCAACCTTGACTGCTAGATTGGCAGCATCTAATAGGCTGTGGCTGTGGCTTTTGGTAATGTTATAGGTCTTGTTGTCTGTGCGATCAGAAAGAGCGGCAGCAACAATTCCGTCGGCAGCATCGTCTACATAGGTAAAATCTAGTGTTTCGCTGGCACCGTTGACTTTGAGTGGAATGCCTCGCATGGCATTGAGAATAAACTTGCTTATCACACGGTCTTCTACATCAAGGGGACCGTAGACTGCACTGGGTCGTATGATAGTATAAGCAAGATTAGTACGACGAGCATAATCTTTGACCAACCATTCCCCTGCTAGTTTAAGAATACCATATTGTCCTTGCGGGCTGCACTCTGCATCTTCTGTGACATCATCTTTGAAATCACCGTAGACCATTGAACTTGAAATATAGATAAATTTTCGAACTTCATACATGTTGCTGTGGTCCAGGAGATTCAACAAGCCTTCTGACATGGTTCGGCTGCCGCGGCCTGGGTGAGCATTCACTACCTTCTGTCGGGGGAAACTGGCCATGTGTATGACTATTTCGGGCTTATCGATACTAAAGCATGACTCCATGGTCCATTTATTCACAATGTCAAGACAATAGTATTTTGTCAAGTCTAATCCCTGTGAACGTTGTGCTATAAGATAATCGATTTCTTCCTGAGGAATAATGTCGTAATTGGTTTTTGTATCAATGATACTTACTGTGTGGCCCTGTGTCTGCAGTCGTCGAACTACGTTATGACCAATAAGCCCTAATCCACCTGTTACTAAGATGTTCATAGCGATGCGTCTTCTAATCCAGACACTCGTAGTTTAACAATATTGCTTAAATGCCATTGTTTCTGATCGAGTGCTTTAATAATACCCAACCACTTGTTACGTAATAGAGCAAAGTCGTTGATAATCTTTTCAAAATCTACAACGTCAGCTTCACCTTCAACGAACTTTTCACAGTCCCTTGAAGATAAAGCTCGTTGATAGTTTTCAAGATACTTGCGAAAGTGTTGACTACGAAGTCTACGAAGTTCAATGTTTAAGTACTCAAGGATACCTTCAATTTCTTGAAGTTGATTAAAGCGTTCTTCCACAATG
>Ga0209550_10000788_pt1 | contig 30375 bp, 27 predicted proteins | sample LauGreSuBDMM15SN_2_FD_187567 | JGI IMG/M metagenome (GOLD analysis project Ga0209550, IMG submission 187567) | Freshwater lake microbial communities from Lake Michigan, USA - Su13.BD.MM15.SN (SPAdes) (version 5) | ecosystem: Environmental > Aquatic > Freshwater > Lake | place: Lake Michigan... | reverse complement strand
CCGTCGGCAACCTCGGTCTGCGTCCAGATCCATGTCGCGGCCGGATCGTGCAGCATTGCCCATTCCCCAAACGCCCGCTCGGCAACGGGCTCGGCTACATGCACCTTCACCTCCAGGTGGCGGTCGTCATGTGCGATGCGCTCCAATGCCTTACGCACCTGCGCTTCAGGACCCTCCAGCCACTGAAGGTAAATGTCGGCACGGCAGATAAGCGCACCCGTGATCCCGTCGCGGATATTTGCGTGCCGGGCATCCATCAGAATGCCGCTCAGCATGGATTGGTCGAAGCCGAAAGGCCGGGAAGTATAGATGGCCCGAAAAACATCCATGGGGGCTTTTCTCCTGTGTTGTCAGGTCCTGACCGACGCTGCTGGAGTGCCCCATCGAATGGTCCAGTGTAGACGTTAGTGCATAGTCTGTCTTTGGTCTATCTGCATCATGCTTTCTGGTAACCACTGGCGACATAGCACAGGCCGGAACTTGGTCGGCCAAACGAAGCGCGCGGGCCTCAATCTGGCGGATAAGCGGAGCGGGTAATCTCGCCACGCGCGCCCGGATTAGCCCTATCGAGGGCGCGTCAGACAATACCAACTGAGCAAGAGGTCGGAGTTGAGCCACCCAATCCAACAGAGCGGTACGGTCATCCACTTCAGCCAGATATGCCGAAATGCTCTCAGCGATCCGGTCACACAGAGCACAGGATATGGAAACCTCGTTGCGAATGCCCAGTAACCCAACCGCCAACAAGACGGAAAAACGGGCATCTTCCGATAGATGATATTTGGTCATTTGATGCCATTCACTGAGTCGAACGCTGCAGAGCGCTAAACTTTAAGCCGAATATGCTTTGAAAGTAATGGGTGCCCCCCCACCCAATCGTTTGGCAACATTCTCTTGAGGATTAGAGCCGGGATCATTCAGTTTAGGGCGTCAAACCCGCTCAAGAACCCCGGTTTTCTTGAATGACGGCCGTATACCTGCATCTAAACTTTCTTGAAGGGGGTCATTGTGTGCCAGCGGCATGATTGACCAAAGAGGCCGGCGCGGTTGCACAGGTCGGCCGCGGGCCGCAAAAGCATCTAGCGGGGAATTTTTGTCTTCATCCATGAGGCAGAGTTGAAGAAATTTGCCACCGCACTGCCCGGGGCCACCAAGGCATCGCAAGCTGCCCGCAAGTCGTCGCTTAGCGTCATCTCCATCACGGGCAAAAGCGTGGTCAACTGATCCAGCGTTCGCGGCCCGACCAGTGCGGCGGTGATGCCCGGTTGGTCCTTGACCCAAGTCACCGCCAATTGCGCCGCCGACATCCCAGCTTCGGCGGCAAGGGCTACAAAACGCTCAGCCACTTCAATGGCACGGGGGGAAACCCGGTCCGCATAGATGCCGCCGCGCTTGACCACTCGAGATTCCGCGTCGGGGGATGCCGCAGTGCTGTAGCGCCCCGCCAGCATCCCCATGGCCATGGGCGACCAGCACAACAGGCCAAGCCCATGGCGCTCACACATCGGCACCAGTTCATTCTCGATCCGGCGGTCAAGAAGGTTATAGGGCGATTGTTCGCTGACGAAACGTGCATAGCCCTTCATCTCGCTTGTCATGACGGCTTCCATCACATGCCATGCCGGCGCTGTGGACGATCCGATGTAGCGCACCTTGCCCTGCCGAACCAGATCGTCCAGCGCCCTTAAGGTTTCGTCCAATGGAACGCTCATATCCGGACGATGGGTCTGGTAAAGGTCGATATGATCCATGCCAAGCCTTTGCAGCGAATCCTCTACAGCGCGCATAATGTGCAGGCGCGAATTGCCGCGATCGTTCGGCCCGTCGCCCATTGGATAATGAACCTTTGTCGCCACCACCGTTTGGTGCCGCCTCCCATTGGCCTTCAGGGCCTTGCCGACAATCCGTTCGCTTTCACCGCGCATATAGCTGTTGGCGGTGTCGATCATGGTAATCCCACCGGCCAAAGCCGCGTCAATCATCCGGATCGACTCCTCCTCTGATGTCGGGTTCAGGAAATTGTCCCCGCCCAAGCACAGCATGGAAACCTTGATGCCAGTGCGGCCAAGCAAGCGAAGGGTCATGGCATCTCCTTGAGCGACGAGTTTAGGGTCTAAAGGCTTGTCTCAGACAGCCGTGTAGCCCGCATCCACCGGCAACAGCGTTCCCGTAATATAGCTTGCCGCATCCGAGGCCAAAAAGAGGACGGCCTGCGCAATCTCCTCGGGTTGTGCCACGCGGCCCATCGGCACGACCGTGTCGGCCATGGCCACCATGGCGGCGTCGCTCATCGGCTGATCACGCCCGCCTTGGCGCAGCATGGGCGTGTCAACCTCGCCCGGGCAGACCGCATTGACGCGGATGCCGTCGCGGGCGTGATCAATGGCCATGGCGCGGGTGATTTGATGGACTGCCCCTTTGCTGGCACAATAGGCCACATGGCCGCGTCCCGCCACACTGCCCCAGATCGAGCCGAAGTTGACGATGCTTCCCGCGCCCTGAAGCTTCATCTGCCGCGCCGCCGCACGGGACATGTAGAAAGTCCCACTTACATTGACGTTCAGCATCCTCTGCCAATCGGCGTCAGAGGTGTGATCCGCATCGGCCCGAACGATGATGCCCGCTGCATTGACCAAGATGTCCAGTCTGCCATAGCGCGCCACCGCCGTGGCAACCGCCCCGTCGCAAAAGCCCGAGCCGCTGACATCGCCAACCAACGGCGCGCCCGCCCCTGTCGCCTGCGCGATCTCTTCGGATAGCGCCGCATTGCGGTCAACGATCACCACTTTGGCACCAGCCGCCGCAAAAAGCCGCGCACAGGCCGCCCCCATTCCCGAAGCAGCTCCGGTGATGAGCACAACTTTGTTGGCAAGTCCCATGGGCAATTCTCCTGTTACGCGAATTTTATATATTATGCGCCCGAACCAAACTGAAATCCATCCCGCCACAGGGGCGCGTTTGCTATAATGGCGCAGTATTGATCTGCGCGGCCAAAGCCAAGCGATGTCGGACGGGAGATTTTTGCTCCGATCCGACGCCGTCTGGAAGTCAAGGATAATGTACCTTGACGCTTCTTTCAGCCAAAGGCCGCAAGATCGGCGATGGTCTTGCGGATCACCGCCTCTGCATGGGCAAGTTCTGCGCCCTCTACCGGCAGGCGAGGCGCGCGGACGGCCAAGGAAGCGCCGTAGGTTAGGTGTTCGGCCAGTTTGATATATTGTACCAGCTTGACATCGGTATCGAGGTGGAAGGCTGGCGTCAGAATGCGGTACAGGCGCAGGGCTTCGGCAAACTTGCCACCCTTGGCGAGGTTGAACAGGTTGACGCATTCTTTAGGCCAAGCATTGGTCATGCCCGACACCCATCCCACTGCGCCAAGCGCCACGCTTTCCAGCAAAAGGTCATCCACGCCGCAAAAGATGTCGAACCGATCGCCGAACGCGTTGAACAGGTCTGTCACGCGGCGGATATCGCCGGTTTCTTCTTTGATGGCGACAATTTTGGCGATGTCGGACAGGCTCTTCAGTGTTTCCACATCCACATCGACGCGGTAGGCGATGGGGTTGTTGTAGATCATGATTGGCAGGTCGCTGGCGGCGGCTATGGCCTTGTACCAAGCGATGGTTTCGCGTCTGTCGGTGCGGTAGGCAAGGCTGGGGAAGACCATCATGCCCTCGGCCCCGAGCCTTTGATAGTTTTTGGCCGCCTGCACCGCGTCATCTGTCGAAAGCTGCGCCAATCCGCTGAGAAGGGGAACGCGGCCTGCGACGACTTCCTTGGCGGCAGTCACAACTCTGTCACGCTCGCTTTGGGTGAGGGATGCATTTTCGCCCAGCATGGGCAGCACAATGACGCCCGACACGCCGCTGGTGATCAGGCGGTCTAACCCGGCCTGAGTGGCGTTGATATCCACGCTGCCATCGGGTTTCAGTTTTGTGGTTGTTGCGGGAAAGACGCCGTTCCAGGCCATAGTAATCTCCAGATCAGGTGCGATAATCGGGTTCAACGCGGTCAAGCTGACGCTTGACGCTGTTCAGATGCAGTCTTGCAGACTCGGTGTCGTCCTGCCGCATTTGCTGGTAGGCGGCTTGGGCTATATGCGCGGGAACCGGCACAATTGGCCGGCCCGTCGACATGGCCAGAAGTTGGACCTCGCAGGCGCGTTCCAGATAATACAGATCGTCCCATGCCTCCGCGATGCTGCCGCCCACCACCATGACGCCGTGATGTTTCATAAAGACAATGTCGGCCTCGCCGATTGCTTCGGCGATGCGTTGGCCTTCGCGCTCGTCAAGGGCAAGGCCGTTATAGGCGCGATCCACAGCCGTGCGCCCGTAGAACTTAAGCGCTGTCTGGCCAGCAAAAATCAGCGGATCCCCTTCCACCATGGTCAGGGCCGTGGCAAAGGGCATATGCGTGTGGAATGCGACACGGGCGCGGGGCTTGTGTTTGTGAACCTGGCCGTGGATGAAGAAGGCGGTTGCTTCCGGTGCGCCATCGCCTGCAATGACATTGCCTTGATAGTCGCAGATCAACAGCGACGAGGCCGTCACCTCGCAAAAGGCGCGGCCATAGGGATTGACCAGAAACAGATCGTCATAGCCCGGCACCATGGCTGAAAAATGGTTGCAAATGCCCTCTTGCATGCCAAGCCTTGCGGCCATGCGAAAGCAGGCTGCAAGGTCGACACGGGCTTGCAGGATATCGGTTCGGTCAAAATCGGGCAGCGCATTGCGATAGGTTTCGGGCGATGTCAGGGGCGGTTTGGTGTCAAGCGGATGGGCCATGATTTCTCCTTCACGCGCGCCGCAGATCGACGACATTGACCGTTCGGGCGCCACTGGCCGGATTACTGCGCATATGGGGGGGAAGGGCGGCGTCCCAAGCCATAAAGTCGGCAACAATATGGTTGCGTTCAAGCAGGGGAAGTTCAGGCATCGGCGGGATGACCCTTTGCCACTGCGCATCGCCCAGAAAGCCCGCCACAACCGCTTTGATCGAGGGGATGAAGGGGCGGCGCGACAGGATCGCATCGCCATTTTGCACGGCAGGCACAAGCGCGCGGCGGTCAAAGGCTGTGGGCGCATCAATGAAGGCGCGCATCAGGCGCGGCATCACATTGCCAAGGCCGCAGATCGTGCCACGCACGCCCACCTCGATCAGTTCGGGCAAATGGATCTCGGACCCGGTGAAGATGGACAGATGGGAAAAGCGGCGCACGATATCCAGCGTGAAATCAAGGTCGCCGCTGGAATCTTTGATCCCGGCGATATTGCCCGGATAGCGCTCGTCGAGTCGCCGCATAACTTGTGGGGTTATTGGAACGCCGCAGATGTCGGGGAAATGGTAGAGGTAAAGGCGTAGGTCCGGCAGTGCCATCCGGTCGATGACGGTCGCAAAATATCGAAATGTCGCGTCTTCGGTGATGCCGCTGCGATAGAAAGGCGGGGGCATCAGCAAAACGCCGTGGACGCCTTGCAGGGTCGCGTGGCTGGCAAGGCGCACGACATCGGCAATTGCCGCAGTTCCAACCGACACAACAACCCGGCCCGCAGGGATGCCCGCAGCAATCAGCGCGTTCAGGGCGTTGATGCGCTCTTCGACTGGAAGTTCTGCCCCTTCGCCGGTGGTGCCAAAAATTGTCACGCCATCACAGCCAGCCGCCAACATCGCACGGATATGGCCCAGCCAGCGGGCGAGATCGGGGCGAAAGTCGGGTGTCAGGGGGGTTGCAACAGCAACGGCCAGACAGCGCGTTCCGGGCAGAGTTTTCACCAGAACCTCATGAGTCAAAAAAATTATAAGGTTTGGCCGCTCGCCAGATCCTGATGATATCATGATGATTAATAAAAGATTGTCAACAATGTACTTGACGGCTTGATCCCCGCATTGGAGTATCGGGCTGCAAAACACTGGCCATTGGGGACGCAAAGATCCGCAAGGCTTTTTCATCTAGGGAGCTTCATCCATGACCACCTCCATGCCGAACATAGGACGCCGCGCGCTGCTTTCGGGTGCCGCGCTCGTGCTGACAGTTGCTGCCTTCGCCGGACCCGCCTTTGCTGACGCCAAAGCGCTTCGTATCTCCACGCCGGGCGCAGAGTCCGAAGTGCAGTCGATGGCGCTGGTGGCGTTCAAGGATGCATTGGACAAAGCCCTTCCGGGTGCCTTTGACGTGCAGATCCATTACAACGGAACGCTCTTTGCGCAGGGCACCGAAATTGAGGCCATGCAGCGCGGTAATCTTGAGGTCGGCATGATCTCGCCGCAGGATATTGCGGCCTTGATCCCGGAATACTCGATCTTCACCAACGGTTATCTGATGCGCGATGCCGCCCACTTGGACGCGGTTTATGACGGCGACATCGGGGCTGAATACAAGGCAAAGGTGGCGGCAGATCTTGATCTTGTCATCGTGCGCAGCCAGTACTTAGGGTCGCGCCAGGTCGTTCTGCGCGAAGCCCATACCGTCAATGTGCCTGCCGATCTTGCAGGCCTTAAGCTGCGGATGCCTGGGTCTGAGACGTGGCAATTCCTTGGCAATTCGCTTGGGGCCAGTGCGACGCCGATGGCATTCGAGGAAATCTACCTTGGCCTGCAAACCGGCACGATTGATGGCTTTGAAAACCCGCTGGCGGATGTGATCGCCAACAAGTTCTACGAAGTGACCAAGCAGGTCGTTCTGACCGACCATATGGTGTCAAACACCTTCTTCACCATGGCCAAACCCTATTGGGACGCGCTGAGCGACGAGGAAAGAGCCGCCATCCAAACCGCAGAGGCGGCCGCCAAAGCCTATAATGATTCCGGCGTTCTGGCGGCAGAAGCTGAGGCCAAGACCTTCCTGGAAAGCAAGGGCATGACCGTCACAACCCCCGATGTCGCCGCGTTCCGTGATCAAGTTCAGGCGAAGTTCTTGGCAAGCGACTTTGCTGCAACGTGGCCCGCAGGCCTGATTGACCGGATCAACGCCGCGGGATCGTAACCCAGTGATCGGGAAATTTCGGACAGGTTGGACGCGATTTTCCGAGGGCTTAGCAGCGTTTAGTTTTGCCGTGTTGTTCTTTGCCTTCATCGTTCAGGTCGTGTCGCGCTACATCTTTAATGCGCCCATCGCCTGGACGTTGGAGCTTTGCTCGATATCCTATGTCTGGGTGGTATTTTGGACATGCGGCATCCTGCTGAGCGAGCGTGAACATATCGTCTTCGACGTGATTTACGCTTGGTTCAGACCGGGCATTCGCCGCTGGATTGCGATCTTCAACACGCTGTCGCTGGGCATCGTCTTTCTTCTCGCTGTCCCAGCGGTCTTTGACTACATCCATTTCTCGGCGAGGCGCAGCACGATGTTGCTGCATCTGCGTCTGGACTTGGTGTATTCCTGCTTTGCCATCTTCGTAATGGCAGTGGTCGTCGGTGCGGCGATCCGCTTTCGGCGTCTGGCAGGGACCCGTTGGCAAGAAGCGCTCTAGGGGGGCGGATCAGATGAGTATTTCCGCTTGGACGATGTTTGTCCTTTTCTTCCTGTGGTCGTTCCTTGGCATGCCGATTGGTCATGCGATGCTTGCAAGCGGGATCGTTTATCTGGTGCTGACGCATCAGGATGTTGCGCTTGTTGCGACACAAAGCCTGAATGGCCTTTATGGCAGCTTTGTGCTGCTGTCGGTTCCGCTGTTTATTTTTGCCGCCGAAATCATGAACGAAGGCAAGTTGACCGAAAAGATGTACGGCGTGGCCAATATGCTGGTCGGGCGCTATAAAGGCGGGCTTGCCCATGTAAACATTGTGGCAAGCGTGATCTTTTCTGGAATGAGTGGGTCGGCCCTTGCCGATGCGGCAGGCCCGGGCAAGTTGGAAGTGGATGCGATGGTCAAGGCGGGCTATGCGCCTGGGTTCGCTGCGGCCTTATCGTCCACCTCTGCAATCATCGGGCCAATCATCCCGCCGTCTATTCCGATGGTGCTGTACGGCGCTGTCTCGGACACGTCGATTGGCTATCTGTTCATGGGCGGGGTCATTCCGGGCCTAATGCTGGCCGCAGCGCAATCCGGCGTGGTGACAGTCTTGGCGCGGTATAAAGATTTTCCGGTCGAGCCTGTCGCAAAATTCCGCGAGTCCGTCACAACGGTGATCCATGCTATTCCGGTGCTGTGTCTGCCAGCCATTCTGCTGGGCGGCATCTACTCCGGCGCTGTGACCCCGACCGAGGCCGCCGCCGTAGCCGCCTTCTGCGCGTTGGTTCTGGCGTTCTTTTGGTACCGCACACTTAGTCTCGCGGGGTTTTACCGCGTGCTCGTCAACTCGTCCAAAGCCACCTCGATTGTCGCCATCACCATTGCGGGTGCCTTGGTGATGAACTGGATCGTCGCCGCAGAACAGCTTCCCGAAGTGCTTGGCCATTGGATGGTCGAGCTTAATCTTGCACCTGCGCTGTTCATGTTTGTTGTGACAATCCTGTTTTTGGTCCTTGGGGCCTTTCTGGATACGCTGTTGATGTTGCTGATCATTATCCCGATCATGATGCCCACGGTTCTGACACTGGGCATTGATCCGGTGCATTTCGGGGTGGTGTCGGTGGTCAATCTGATGATCGGGTTGGTGACACCGCCGATGGGCGAGTTGGTGTTCCTGATCGCTGGTGTTTCGGGGATCAAAGTTGTGGATATCACCAAAGAGCTTTGGCCCTTTTTGATCGTGCTGATCACGTTACTGTTCGTTCTTGTCTACGTCCCGCAACTTACGCTCTGGCTGCCTGAAACGATGGGCTATCAGGTTCAGGGCGACTTCATGCGCTAAGCGCTTAAGGAACCAATGCCATGTCCGGCTTAAAAGATCTTGTCAAAGGCACCGACCGCTACCGCAATTACATCGGCGGCAGTTGGGTCGAGTCCAACCTGAAAGAATGGATCGAGGTTGAAAATCCGGCCACCGGGCAAGTGATTGCATCGGTTCCGCGCGGCAATGCCGACGATGCCGATAGGGCAGTCACGGCCGCCTATCAGGCCCAACCGGCATGGGAGGCTATGCCTCCCGCCTCCCGCGGGAAGCTGCTGAAGGATCTCAGCCGTCTTATTCTTGAAAACCGCGAGCGGCTTGCGCGCTGTGTGATTGCCGAACAAGGCAAGCCCCTGCATGAGGCGCGCGGCGAGATCGAGGGGGCGGCACTTTATCTATCCTACGCGGCCGAGGAAGCGCGCCGGATCACCGGAGATATCATTCCTTCGGACAATCCTGACGAGCAGATCTGGATCCAGCGCGTCGCCCATGGCGTGGTCATTGCGCTGACGGCGTGGAACTATCCCGCTGGGCTTATGTGCCGCAAGATGGGGCCAGCTTTGATTGCGGGCAACACCATCGTCGTCAAGTCGCACGAAGGAACGCCGACCACGGCGCTGGAAATTGCCCAGTTGGCCCACCAACTAGGCTTTCCGGCAGGGGTGATCAATGTCATCAGCGGTACGGGCGAAGGTATCGGGCGCGCCCTCGTCCAGCACCCCCAATCGCGGTTGATCACGCTGACGGGAAGTGTGCGCGCGGGCAAAGAGATTTTCCGCGATGCCGCCAGTGATCTAAAACTGCTGCGGTTGGAACTGGGTGGCAAGGCGCCGTTCATCGTGGCCGAAGATGCTGATATCGGTGCTGCTGTGCGGGCAGCGGTGGTCTCGCGGTTCGAAAATTGCGGCCAGATCTGCATTTGCAACGAACGCATGTATCTGCACGAAAAGATCGCTGACGAGTTTTTGGACCGCTTCACCAAGGCCGTGAAACAGCTGAAAGTCGGGGATCCTTTGACGCTGGTGGATGTCGGTCCAAAGTTCTCTGGGCCAGAACTGGACAAAGTGGCCGGCATGGTTGAAGCGGCCAAGCTTGCAGGGGCCGAGGTTCTTACCGGGGGCCGCAGGCTGACTGAGGGCCAGTTTTCCCAAGGGCACTGGTACGAGCCTACGGTGCTGCGGGTATCGGACAATGGCATGGCCATCATGCAGGACGAAGTCTTTGGCCCTGTCGTGCCGGTGATGACCGTCACCGACTTTGACGAAGGGCTGCGGCTGGCCAACGAAAGCCGCTATGGCCTGTCTGCCTATGTTTTCACCAAGGACATGCGCCGCATGATGCGGCTGATCCGCGAGCTGAAGTTTGGCGAGATCTATGTCAACAAGGCGGGCGGCGATGTGGTGCAGGCCCATCATGCGGGCATCAAAGACAGCGGCATCGGGGGTGAAGACGGCAAATACGGACTGGATGCCTATTTCCAGAAAAAAACCATCTATGTGAATTTCGCTTGAAAAATCACAGCGGCACCGCCGCGTAAGAAGTATAGGCGCTGGTGGCAAGCCAGCCGCAATCGATGGGCAGCGTGACGCCCGTGATAGCCGAGGCGGCATCCGAGCAGAGAAAGAAGATGGCCTCGCCCACATCGGCGGGTTGCACAAAGCGGCGCAGGGCTGACTTTTCAAGGATCAGTTTTGGATCGCGCAGCCCGCTGTTTATGCGCGCCTGCATGGCAGGGGTCAGGACATATCCCGGGGCTACGGCGTTGACGCGCACGCCGCTTGGGCCGAACTCTGCGGCCATGATCTCAGTCATCATCTTGATGGACACTTTGCCCATCGCGTAGGCGGGCTGGCCCGAGGGGCGATAGGTGGTCAGCGACGCCATGTTGATGATCACCCCGCAGCCCGCCGCAGACATGGCCTTGCCAAAGGCCCGGTTGACCAGCAGTGAACCGCGCACATTGATCGCATGGATTTGGTCAAATTCCTCCATAGTCATCTCGGTGATCCGAACCGCGTTTTGAAGAATACCGGCAGAGTTGACGAGGGCATCCACCGCACCGTGCCGTGCGAGAACTTGGGCTGCAAAGGCGTTGACGGAACCTTCGCTGGCCACATCCAGAAGGCTGTAGACCCCGCCAATCTCAGATGCGACTGCTTGGCCGCGCAGGGCGTCGCGGTCGCCGATCTCAACGGCCCAGCCTGCGGCGGCAAAGCGGCGCGCGGTGGCCTCGCCAATACCGCTGGCCCCGCCTGTGATGACAGCGATCTTGCTCATAGGTCTACTCCATAATCGTGACGGGCGCTTTCGGCGGATATCTTGCCGTTCCGCAGATCGGTAATGATCGCTGCCCTGTCGCGCTGGGCGGGATCGCCCCATCCCCCCCCACCGGCCTGTTCGTGGCGGATGCGGGTGCCCTTGAAGATCTCAAGGGTCACTTTGGCGGGTAGGGGGCTCCAGCCCGCTCCGGTGTCGATCAGGTTGGCCGAACTGGCGGCGGGTTTCCCGCCAAAAAGCCCATAGGGCGGGTGTTCATGCCGGTCGGCGCGCAGTTGCAAAACAGCCGTCTGAGCCAACAGTTGGTATTGCCGCACAAGGCCAAGACCGCCGCGGTAGCGACCAGCACCGCCCGAATCCGGTCGCAGGGCATACTCTTCGATCAACAGGGGATATCGGGCTTCGATGGTTTCAACGGGCAGGTTGGACATGTTTTGGCTGGGGTTGGTGATGCCCTCGATCCCGTCCTTGTCAGACCGGCCCCCCCATGCCCCGTTGATCATGTCGACAAGGACGAAGGGCTTGTGATCTTCTCCATGGTAGCCGCCGATGGCCACCACGGTATTGCCGCCCTCGCCTGCGGCCATCAGACGGGCAGGGGCTATTTGCGCCAAGGCGCCCATCACCGTGTCCACCACGCGGTACCCCGTCAAGGCGCGGGCTGCGACGGGTGCTGGCATCCGCGGGTTCAGGATCGATCCTTTGGGGGCTGTCACGGTAATGCAGCGATAGACCCCTGCATTATTGGGCACATCATGGCCCAAGGCGCAGCGGATGGTCAGATAGGTGGCGGATTTGGCGAAACTTAACGTTGCATTGATGGCCCCCTTCACCTGCGGTGAGGTGCCCGCAAAATCGACGAAAAGATGGTCGCCCGCGACGGTGATCTTGCAGGTTATGGGAATGGGTTCTGTCGAAAAACCGTCACCGTCGATGTAATCGGTGAAATGGTAGTCGCCATCCGGCCAATCGGCGATGGCCTTGCGCGTCAGGGTTTCACCATAGTCGATCAGGCTGTCGAAATAGGGCGCAAGGGCGTCACCATAGCGCGCAAAAAGCCGTAGCAACTCGCGCTCGCCGATGTTGCAAGTGGCATATTGCGCGTCAAGGTCGCCCAGAACTAGGACGGGCAGGCGCACGTTCTTTTCGATGATCTTGAACAGGGTCAGATTGGGCTTGCCGCGCTCGTAAAGTTTCATGGGCGCAATGCGCAGCCCCTCTTGGTAGATTTCTGTCGAATCCGAAGCGTTGGAACCGGGAACCCGCCCGCCCACATCGCAGTGATGGGCGATCACAACCGCAAACCCTAGCAGGCGGTCGCCCGAAAAGATCGGCTTGAACATGAAAATGTCCGGCAGATGCATGCCGCCGTCATAGGGATCGTTCAGCACAATCACATCGCCGGGAAAAAGGTCTGCGGAAAACCGGTCGATGATCACCTCCATCGCGTCGGGCACTGCCCCCAGATGAAGGGCGACCGTCTTGGCCTGCGACAGAATGCGCCCTTGTGCATCACACAGCGTCACGGAATAATCCAAAACATCGCGCACGATGGGCGAGCGGGCGGTGCGCATCACGGCATAGGCCATGTCGTCCACGATCGTATCAAGGCCCGACTTGATGACAGCAAAGGTGATCGGGTCTATGGCGCTCATGTGACGGGTTCCAAGATGGCGATCAGGCTGCCGGTGGCATTGGGAGAGATTCTTGCGCCGGGGGGAAGGATGATGGTCGTGTCGGCCCCTTCGATGATCAGGGGTCCAGCCCGTTCAGCGGTGACCCCTTCGCGCCGGAGGATTGGGGTAAGGGTGGATATGCCCCGCCCAAAAAACACGGGGCGGGGTGGGCTGGCCGGTTGTGCGCCCACCGGTGCCGGACGCAGCGCGCGAAAATCAAGCGGGGCAGACCGCCTAGCGTGGGCGTGCAGCCGCAAGGCGGAGGCTTCTACTGTGTCAGTGGGCGCGTAGCCATAGGTTTCGCTGTAGGCTGTGATGAAGGCGGGGCGCAGTTTTGCAGCATCAAGGTGCGTCATAGGGATGGACAAGGCTGCGTCTTGCCCGACAAGGCGCAGGTCAATGTCGATAGAAAAGGCTATGGTTTGTGGATCATAGCCTTGGGCCACAAGGGCCGCGGTGGCGCTTTGGCGCATCTGCTCAACCAACCCATCGACTGGCAGCAGGTGGTCCAGCGGGCCTGACAGAGGGCGCAGTTCGTGATGCTCTACCACGCCCGCCAGCATGCCCATGGCTGTGAAAACACCGGGCGAGGGCGGGAAAAGTACGCGCGAGATGCCAAGGATCCGCGCAAGATCGCAGGCATGAACCGGACCAGAGCCGCCAAAGGCCAGCAAGGTCAAGTCGCGCGGATCAAGGCCGCGCTCGATGGTAACAGCGCGGATGGCGCGGACCATGTTGGCATTGGCAATCTCGCGCACACCGAGGGCTGCCGCCTCGACCGACAGCCCTAGCGGTTCGGCCAAGGTTCGGGCCAGAGCATCGCGCGCGGCCGCAACATTCAGCGTCAGCGTGCCCCCTGCGAGGTGTGTTGGCAAAAACCCCAAAACAACATTCGCATCAGTGACCGTGGGATGCGTTCCGCCCAAGCCGTAGCACACCGGCCCTGGAACGGCGCCTGCAGACCTTGGCCCGACGGTCAGCAACCCAGCGGCATCGAGTGCCGCGATGGACCCTGCGCCATTTCCAACCTCGGCCACATCCACCGTCGGCACTCGCATCATATAGCCGCCCGCCTTGATAAACCGCGAGGGAACCGACATGCCGGCGCGGAATTCATATTCATGGGTGCGGCTGAGAGTGCCGCGATGGATCAACGCAGCAGAGGCCGTGGTGCCGCCCATATCAAAGGCCACAAGATTGGCCTCTCCGATTGCAGCACCCAGACGCTCGGCCCCCACAGCCCCCGAGGCGCGGCCGGAGGAGATGAAGAAGACCGGTTTGGCCTGCGCCACTTGCGCTGCTGATAACCCGCCATTGGAATTGCCGATTAAAAGCGGGGCCGTGACGCCGCAAAGGCGCAGTTTTTGCTCAAGCCGTTGTAGATATCCCCGGATGGCGGGCAAGACATAGGCATTCACGGCGGCAGTGGATGTCCGCTCATACTCCCCCGTTTCGGGCAGCACATCGACCGAGGCTGTCACCGCAATATGGGGAAAAGCCGCCGAAAAGGCATCGGCGGCGGCCCGTTCATGGGTGGGATTCTTGTAAGAGTTGAGAAAGCAGATGGCGACAGATTCAATCCCTTCGCTTGCCAGAAACGTCCCCGCCCGCACAACATCCGCCACATCCAAAGGCCTGAGCACCGTGCCATCGGCCAGCACGCGCTCATCCACTTCGCAGCGATAGCGCCGGGCGATTAGCGGTTCGGGCTTATCCCATGTCAGGTCAAACATGCCTGGAGTGCGCAGCCTTCCGATCTCAAGCACGTCTCGAAAGCCCTTGGTCGTGATAAGACCACATCGCGCGCCTTGTTTTTGCAACAACGTGTTCGAGCCAACCGTGGTGCCGTGCAGCACTTCGCTCAGCGCCCCTGCGTGGATCGCGGCAGCGGTCAGAACCTCGGTCATGCCGGTGATCACGGCCTCTTCTGGCGCGTTCGGGGTGGAGCTGACTTTGGCGGCAAAGGTCACCCCGTCGCTGCGCAACAGCACAAGGTCGGTGAACGTGCCGCCGATATCAACACTCAGCCGGGCCGAAAGCGCCATCAGGCGGGTCGGTCCGAATTGAGCACGCCGCCCTTTGCCCAGTCTTGCGTGTCGACCTCTTGAAACACGATGTCGATATCTTCCGGCGCGCACTTAAGAATACGCGCCGCCTCGTGGGTTATGACGGACACGAATTCCCGTTTCTGGTCGCGCGAGCGCCCCTTGTGCAGGTCCACCTTGATCATCGGCATCTTGTTTTCCTATAGCCATGCGTTGACATGCCACGGCGCGAATTCGTCGTCGCCGTAGCCTAGACTTTCACTTTTGGTCGGTTTGCCAGAGGCGGTGGCGATCATCTCTTCAAAGATGATCCGGCCCATGGCCTCGATCGAGTGCTGGCCCTCTAGAATCGTGCCGCAGTTGATATCCATGTCCTCTTCCATACGGGTGAACATGGCGGTGTTGGTGGCCAATTTGATCGAAGGCGCGGGGCGGCAGCCAAAGCAGGAGCCACGCCCGGTGGTAAAGGCGATCAAGTTCGCCCCGCCCGCCACCTGACCTGTCGCCGACATCGGATCAAATCCCGGTGAATCCATGAAGACAAGGCCCGGTTTATCCACGCGTCGGGCATAGCCGTAGACTTCGACGAGGTTGGTGCTGCCACCTTTGGCCACGGCACCGAGCGACTTTTCCAAAATTGTGGTCAGCCCGCCCACCTTGTTGCCTGGGGAGGGGTTGTTATCAAACCCTTGCGGTTCGTTTTTGGTGTAATCCTCCCACCATTCCAACAGACCGATCAGGCGACTGCCAACTTCGGCACTCACGGCGCGCTCCAGCAAAAGGTTTTCCGCGCCGTAAATCTCGGTCGTTTCGGCCAGAATGGCGGTGCCGCCGTTGGAAACCAGCAGATCCACAGCCGCGCCCAAGGCAGGGTTGGCCGAGATGCCCGAGAAACTGTCAGAACCGCCGCATTGCAGGCCAACCATGATCTCGCTTACCGGCACGGGGATGCGTTTGGCACAATTCGCGCGCTCCAGCATCGCTTCGACAATCTCAATCCCCCTCGCGACGCTGGTCCTTGTGCCACCTGTCTCTTGCATCACCAATTTTTGCAGATCAGGGCCAAGGTGAAGGCTTTCCTCTGCCACCAATTGATCAATCTGGTTGTCTTCGCAGCCCAAGCCAACCAGCAGGACGCCAGAAAAATTTGGGTGCTCGGCATAGCCCGCAAGGGTGCGCCGCAGCATTGACATAGACCGCGATCCGTCAGCCACGCTGCACCCAGACTTGTGCGTCAAGGCCACAACGCCATCGACATTGGGGTAGGCGGCCAGCCGAGAGGGGTCGCGAAAATGGTCGGCGATCATGCGGGCCACCAGCGCCGAGCAGTTCACAGAAGTCAGCACGCCCACAAAATTGCGGGTCGCCACCTTGCCGTTGTCGCGCACAAAGCCTTGAAAGCGCGGGCGCTGGCCAATCGGGCAAAGCGATGCATTGGACAGCCTTGTGCCAATGGCGCGACCGGCCATAGACGCCTCGAATCCCAGATTTTGCAAATGCACATGGGCCCCCAAGGCAATCGCAGTCTGCGCCAGTCCGATCGGTTGACCTAGGCGGTGGATTACATCACCCTTGGCCAAAGCCCGCAGCGCCACCTTGTGGCCAAAGGGAATTTCGGCGGTGGCAAAGCCGGCAAAGGGGGCCAACGCCTCACCGGCGTGGATGTCGCGCAACGCAACGCCCACTTCATCGCCCGGTTTCAACTGCAAAACGACATGTGCTGTGGTCACTGACTGTCCCCCAATGACGTGAGACAATCACAGTTTTGCTAGATTGTCAGCAATCAGCAAAAAGAAATTTTTCTGATGCTTACAGCCCTCCGCCCGCCCCTGTTTAGCTGGCGATGCGGGGGTTTTCTTCGGCATGGGCTTCCAGCAATTTCACTTCGGTTTCGTTATGACCTCTGGCCAGACGTTCGGCGCGCGGGCCATCTTTTGCGATGACGGCTTCGATGAGCGCGGAATGCTCATCGACAAGGGCTGAGTAATCCTTGGGGAAAAACCCCGAATGCACCATGTGAAAGCGCACCTGTTTCATGATGTCGCCGTGCTGTTCGGCCAGACGCTTGTGGTGCGCAAGTGCCACGATTTCCTGATGCAGGCGAAAGTCCACATCGGTTACGTCTTCAAGACGCCCATCCCTCACCGCCCGTGTCAATTCGGCAACAGTCGCACGAAGACGTTTGGCATCCACGGGGGTGACATTAGCGGCCGCCAGCTGGGCTGCCAATCCTTCCAGCACCGCGCGCAGGGTATAAAGCTCCCATGCGTCGCGCGGCGTAGACTCTGATACCTGCCAGCGCGTGAAAGCAACCTGCTGGACAAGCCGCTCTCGGGCAAGAACTGCCAATGCCGCGCGGACTGTTCCACGACTTACTTCAAGTTGCTCAGACAGTTGCGTTTCAAGCAGTCGCGCCCCAGCCCCTAGAACGCCTTTGAGGATGTGATTGCGGATAAGATCTGCGGCCTGACGGTCAAGTAAGCGTTTTTCTGTCTTGAGGCTTGCAAGTTTTGTCATGAAATTTTGATTCTCAATTGAAGCAGCTGGTTAACATTTAACGGTCAACCCTGAAAGACACAACGCGTCAAATAGTGAAAACTCGCCAACCCCACGCCCGCGACTGAACAAAACAGTCTCAAAATGATGTTCAGATTGGCGGCCACTATGGCGCGTCCGCCCGAGAAGAAAAGTGCTCCCATCAACCAAGCACAGGCGTAGGAGGGAGGCCATTACAGAGACGGGGCTCCCTTCGCCTTGGGTAGTTTCCATCAGCTGATCCAATTTGAAATTTAGCGGGTGTTAGGCTTTCGGCTCTCTTGGTGAACGTCACGCTGCGATGTCTAATGTAGGTGCTTCACCGTATCCTGCCCCCGCAACCACTGAAAATATACAACAATACCAAAACCATAGCCCCGCTAACGCGGGGCTTTCTGCATTCGCACCGCAGAAAAATTGTCGCGGCATTTTCGCTTTGATTAGCTGCCGTGATGAACTGTTCAAGCCAATTGGCTTTCGGAAAGACCCTTACGGAAGGCCGCCAACTCGGCCTCTTCCATCTTCACGATGTGTTTCTCTTCTGGATAAGCTCCTGAGGCAACATCTGCGATAAACTCGCTATATGCCGCCACCCGATGGCGTTGCAGGCGATCGTATTCGGCGGCGAAATTGCGATACACTTTGGCATGGCGGGGCATGTGGCCGCGATTTTCACCCAAGATATCTTCCGAAAATAGATACTGCACATCGCATCCTGGGCCAGAGCCCATAGACCAAAGCAGAATATTGACCCTGCGGCTGATCTCGGACGCCACTTCGACCGGTACCACCTCGATCTCAACAGCGAAAGCGCCTGCCGCTTCATAGGCGCGGACTTTTTCTAGCATGATCAGTGCCGCTTCAGCCGTCTTGCCAACGGCTTTGAACCCCCCAGTAAAGGTATTTCGGGACGGTACCAGCCCGACATGTCCCACCACTGGAATATGCTCGTCAGTCAAGAATTTCACTGTGGCAAGGCTGCCAGAGCAATACAGAGCATCCGCCCCTGCATTCAGCATCTTACCGGCAAAGCGCAGATAGTCGTCGCGGGTTCCTGCCGAGCGGTGGTCAACCCCCGTCATGGAAAACAGCGAGGGCGCCACTTTGCGATACTCAGGGTGGGTGACGAGTTCAGGCGGTACCGAGACGATGTCAATTCCGGCTTCTTCGGCCGCTGCGGCCTCTTCCAGCGTAAAAAGGCGAAGCATCGTAAGTTGGCCTTTGCCCTTCTTGGCACGTAGATCGAGGATGGTGGGTTTTTTGTTGTTCATCTCAGGGCACCTCAATTTCCACGGTGCCATTCAGGACACGCGTGGAATATGTTTTCAAGTTTACAGTGACCGGTGCACGCTGTGCGGCTCCAGTCTTGTAGTTAAAGCGGCCGTTGTGTTTAGGGCATTCGATGTGATCGCCTAAGACTAGGCCATCGCATAGGTGAACATTTTCGTGACTACATAGACCCGAAGTCGCAAAAAAATTCCCCTTAGGGTCGCGGTAGATGGCATAGGTTGCTCCACCGTAATCAAAGCGCCGCACATCCTCGGGGTCTATATCATCAACGGCGCAAACGGGGATCCAGTCCATCTCAGGCACCCATTCCGCTGCGGTCGGGCACATTTTGGTGTAACTCCTCGCGGTAGGGGCGTGCCGTGGCAGGTAGGTCTTTGCGCAGGTAATAGCCTTTTTCATGGCGCTGGCGCAGAACTGCCGGGATCATTTCGGCATAGGCCGCCCAGATCGATGGACACGCGATGGGCAGGTCGTCTTTTATAAGTTCATGGAGCTTGGGCAGAGCATGGTAGGGCACCATTGGGAACATGTGGTGCTCGACGTGGTAGTTCATGTTCCAGTAAATCCAGCGGCTGATCGGGTTCATATAGCAGGTGCGCGAATTGAGCCGGTGATCGACCACATCTTCGGCCAGTCCGCCGTGCTGGATCAGACCTGTCATATACATGTGCCAACAGCCATAAAGCCTTGGCAGGCCGATCAGCATGAACGGCACAAAAGACTGCAACCAAAGCGCCACGATTAGCGTGGCCGCATAGATCGCCACATGAACCCGCGCGGCAGAGATTGCCTTGGGAATCTCAGTGGCGGGAATGTAATCACGCTCATCGGCATTCATGTTGCCAATTGCGTTTCGAACGATGACCTTGAGCGACTGGTACGCATCGAGTGGGCTGACAAAAGATTGGAGCTTCATCCAGACATTGGTTGGATGCATGAAGCCTATCTCTGCATCCCGGCCAACAATGATCGTGTCGGTGTGGTGGCGGGCATGGCTCCACCGCCAGTTGACCGGATTGCGCATCACCATAAAACTAGCGATTTCATAAACGATGTCGTTCATCCAACCTGTGCGAAAGGCTGTACCATGCCCTGCTTCGTGCCAGCGACTGTCGCAAGCAGAGCCATAAAGCACGCCGTATACTAACCAGAACGGCAGGCAGGCCCAAGATCCCCAATAGTATACGCCGCCAATGCCCGTCAGCACCAAAAGGCCTAGCCAGATCACTGTATCTCGGATGGCAGGCTGATCGCTACGCGCCATCAAGTCCTTCATCACTTTGCGCGGGATGTCGGAATGATACCACTCCGCTGATGCGAGCCCTAGTTCCAAAGCTCTGGCGGCGCTGGGGCCAGTTAGGGAATAATCGCGTTTTTCTACAAGCGATTGGTCATAAGCCATAACTGTTCCTTTGCTTGCCTCAGCGTCCTGTCAAAGGCCGGAATAGGCCTGATGGCTGCGGATAGGCTTCTTGTGGCGATTGGGCGATTTTTGTGATCCTTGCTTCGGCCTCTGCGATCTCGGCCACGCCATCCAAAATGTGAAAGCGTGTGTCATAAGTGCGGCACTCTTGGCCTTGCAGCCAGATCATCTCGCCGCGTTCCCGGGCCGCTAGATCGCCCAAAACGTGATGGCTGGAGGGTTCGATGCCAAAGGCATAGGCGCCGGCCTGAAAGTGCTGCCATTCGTACAGACACGGCAGTTGGTCCTTTCGGGTCGTCACCTCGATCCCCAATGCAAGGCGATCATTGATCAAGGCGACGGGTACCTCACCCACACTGTTGCAACCTGCTTCATGTTGCCAGACCTGTTCGGCGAATTTATCCATTGGTGCGGGCGCGCGCGCATAACCTACGCCCTGCGCCGTGTAGCGGTCGCTATGGGCCGACCAAACTACGTCTGTGATTGGTGCAACGAAGCGTGCGCCTTCGGCCAGCAAGGGCGCACCCATGTTGATATGGTAAAAAAACATATGGGGCGTTGGCAAAAAACCTGTGTTCTTCACCCGGTCACTCAGCCGGATCTCGTTGCTGCCAAGGTCAACTTCGATCTTGCGAAACAGGGTCAATTGTTCGCCGAAGGTCGTCGCCTGACGCACCTCTCCCTCGGCCCATAGGATGCAACGACCTTCCTGCCAGCGCTCTCCATATCCTACAAGCTTGCCCGGGATCGTCGAGATACGCCCATGCAACCCATGCCGGTTTGTGCTCATGTTTGGGTAGTTGTAATTGCCCGCGGGCACCTCTTCAGGGCCCAGAATATGGTCTAGACCGCAGGTAACCAGAAAGCCGCTGAAGCTGCGCCCCCATGAAAAGCCATCTTCGCTGTCATATTCGTGAAGGCTTGGATGACGGACGCCAGAAGGGCCGTGCCAACCGATCGATTGGCCTTTGAACTCTAGCTCGCAGATGTCAAAGGCTCTGTCGATCAGCACGGTGAAGCGCAGGCCGGTGCCAGTGCGAAACTCTAGCATACGTACACCGCGCTCCAGACCGTCGGACAATTCCATTAACCGTACCCCGCCAAACGCGCTAAGGCTGCCGGAGCGGCGCGCAAGTTCGAGGGGGGAAAGGTCTTCTCCGAACAGTCTGGGCATATATCACCTATTCTGGGGGCGGCGCGGGCGCCGCCCATTTTAGTCACACGCCGTTGGCTACAAACTTGCCGTCCAAGAAAGCCTTGGAGCGCGGCACATCCGCTTCATCCAGATGTTCTATGATCATTGGAATGTTTGGGCATTTCTCTGCCAGACGTTGCAGATAGAGGTCATAGTTCAAGACGCCCATCCCTGGCGCATCCAGTGCGATTGCTCCAACGCCACGGAAGGTGTGGCTCGCCAAGGCATCGTCATCACCGATGTCGGCATGTTTTTCCGAAGTGTCCTTGGCGCGTGCCACGTCTTTGGCATGGGCGATTTTGACTTTGTCAGCCAGCGTGTCGAAGACTTGGTTCAACACCTTGTCCATGCTGTCGATGTTGTGATCCTCGAAGTAATTGGTCGGATCCATCAAAAGGCCAAGGCCTGGGTGGTCAACATGGGCGAACATCCTGACAGTTTCCTCAACGGACCCCACCACGTTGTTGACATAAGTCTCCAGCAGGAATTGTGCCCCGTGGTCATAGGCCACCTGCGCCAGTTCAGAGATCACTTTGCGGCAGGTCTCGAACCCCTCCTCGGTCTTGTTCTTGGGGTCCGACATCCACTCAGATTCGGTATTGTAGGTGCCGGTTTCTGAGATCACATAGGGCGTGCCAAAGCTGCGAGCGTTGCGAAGTAGCTCTTTGAGGCGGTCAACATTGGCTTTGCGATGAGCAAGGTCGGGGTGGATGATGTTGGTATAACCCGACAGGCAGCAAATCGGTAGGTCATGGGCGCGGAACGTGTCGCGCACCTTCTTGGCCTTGCCTGCGGTGATCTGGCCCGCGCTTAGGTCGATGTCCTTGAAATGTAGGTCCAACTGCACGGTGTTAAAGCCGTGGCTGCGGATGCGTTTGGCAGTTTCCTCTAATCCGTAGGGGAAATAGCCTGTAAAGATTCCCGATTGCATCATGGTAGGTTTCCTCCCTCAGTTCGTTGAAATTTCAGACAGTTTCACGGTACGCCCTTCGGTCATTGACCGATAACCGGCTTCGATCAAAGCCACGGTTTGAACATTGTCAGCCACCGACAGCGCCGGAGGCGTGCCAGTTTTGACGGCATATTGCAGTTGTTCCATCACGCCCACAAAGGCATGGGGGAACCACATGGTTTCCCAGGTTGGTGTCACCCATTTGCCCTTGGTGGTCTTTTGCGAGGCGTAGGTCAGCGTGCTCGCGGCCCCCGTGGGCCAGCCAATCGTGCCCTTTGCAACGCCCAGCGTGCCCTCTACCCGAAAGGTGATGTGCTGGTCGTTCTCATAACCCTCGGCCCTTGGGCCTGACCAAACATCCTCAAGACTGACCGCCAGAACGCCCGACGCGAAGCGCAGGGTGGACACCGTGATCCCGTCGGTATGCTCAAAGGTCGTGCGTGGGTCTGTGCGGGTCTGGGTGGTGATTTCCACCGGTTGGCCAAACAAAAAGCGCAGCAGATCCAAATGGTGCACCGACATATTGGCCAGCGTCAGGCGGTCATAGCCCGCAAGGAAGCCTTGCCAATGCGGGATAGCGTGCATGTCAATCTGGGCAAAGACGATCTCGCCAAGATCGCCACCGTCAAGAATTTCCTTCAAGACCCTCATCGACTGGTCATAACGCATATTCTGATTAACGCTAAGAACCTTGCCTGCTTTCGCGGCGGCATCCCGCAGCGCAATCGCATCGGCCAGTGTTAACGCCAAAGGCTTCTGCGCAAGGATTGCCTTGATATGGGGCTGTTTGAGCGCTGCAAGGATCAAAGCGGGCTGCTGATCGGGCGGATATGCTATGTCCAGCACTTCAATCGAAGGGTCGACAATCAGTGCTTCGGGCGTGTTGTGTACCTTGGGAATACCCCATCGCGTCGCCACCGCCTCTGCTTTGGCCTTGGTGCGACTGGCGATGGCTGCCACTGTGAAACCTGCCTCTTTGTAGGCTGCCAGATGGCATTCGGCCATGATCATGCCGGCCCCGATGCAGCCTATCTTCAAATCCCTGACCCGCACCTGCGGATCGGGATGAAATCCCAAAGCGTTGGTCATTGTGCCACTCCTCTCATGCGGGTTAGCGTGGTGCCGCTGGCCCCAAAATAGATTACCTTGGCGGGGTCGCAGGACAAAGTGACCTGAACCCCCACTCGTAAATCGGGTTGTCCGCGCACCATTGCGCGAAGTGACACATCGCCTGCGGTCAAAGTCACGACGGTATAGCCGCCCAATGGCTCTACTTCGGCCACGGTCGCGGGCGAACCTTTGCCCGCAAAGGGCTGCACGCGCAGATCCTCTGGCCGGAGGCCCAACTCGGCAGCACCCACCACTGTTTGTGATTGAATGCGTAACGCGCCCGAGGCCGCCTCGTACCCTTCCCCCACCCGCTGCACGGGCAGGATGTTCATGGTCGGAGAGCCTAGAAAACGGGCGACATAGGTCGTGGCGGGGTTGTCGTAAATCTCGACCGGGGCACCCACTTGCCGGATCACTCCATGTTCCAAAATAGCCATCCGGTCGGCGACAGACATCGCCTCTTCTTGGTCATGGGTCACATATATCAAGGTGCGCCCAGCCTCACGCTGTATGCGCTTGAGCTCCACCCGCGTTTCCTCGCGCAAGCGTGCGTCTAAAGCCGAGATTGGATCATCCATCAGATACGCAGCCGGATCGCGTACCAAGGCGCGCGCGATGGCAACACGCTGGCGTTCCCCGCCCGACAACTGGCCGGGCATCTTGTGCAGGATATGGACGATGTGCAGCTTTTCGGCGGCATCTTTAAGGCGGGCTTCGATAATGGCCGGAGCCTCGTTCCGCTCTATCAGGGGAAAGCGGATGTTGTCAGCGGCGCTCATATGCGGAAAGAGCGCAAGGTTTTGAAACACCATCGCGATGTTGCGCTGCGCCGGCGATACAGCGTTGACCACCTTGCCATCGATCAAGATCTCGCCCGCGTCGGGTTTTTCAAGACCAAGGATCAGCCGCAAGATCGTGCTTTTTCCTGATAGGGGCGGGCCGAAGAAGCAGAAGAATTCATTATCGGCGACTGTGAAGCTCGCGTTGTCCACCGCCACCATGTCGCCATAGCGCTTGGTTACATTGTGAAAGGCTATTTCTGCCATATCATGCCCCCTTCAATGCGATGCCAGAGGCGGCTTCGAAAAGCCGTATCGCATGTGGCAAGGGGGCGAAGTGCAATACTTGGCCCGTCTGCAAACCCGCGTCATTCTCTAGCACAACTTTGGCAGAGGCCGAGCCTTGCCCAAGATGCAGGATCGTCCGCGCTCCGATTCGCTCGACAAAGGTTATAGGCATCGCCATGCCCTGACCTTCTGGCACAAGCGCTACAAGCTCGGGTCGGAAGCCGTAAACAACATCCGCCTGAGCCTGCCGCAGCGCGGCCACTTGCGGTTCCGACAGGGGCGGTGTCTGCCCGAGGGGGCCAAGGTCCAGCGCCAATCCTGTGGCAGTCTCGACAGGTTGGCCCTGCAATAGGTTCATCCCCGGCGAGCCGATGAAACGGGCGACAAACAAGTTGGCGGGGTCGTTGTAAATTTCCAGAGGCGTGCCCACTTGCTGCAGCACGCCGTGGTCCATCACGGCGATGCGGTCTGCCATGGTCATAGCTTCTAGCTGATCGTGGGTGACATAAACCATGGTCTGGCGGAACTGGCGCTGCAGCGCTTTCAGTTCGGTGCGCATAACCGTCCGAAAAGCCGCATCGACGTTGGAAAGGGGTTCATCAAGCAGGAAAATCGACGGCTCCATCACTGCAGACCGACCGATCGCCACCCGTTGAAGAATGTTCACAGACAGTCCCGCAGAAGGGCGGTCAAGCATAGTGGTCAGTTGCAACAGATCAGCCATGGCGCTGACGCGGCGGTTGACTTCGTCGACCGGGCGTCGGGTGGCACGTAGGCCGTAGGCGAGGTTCTGGCGCACCGTCAAATGGGTAAAAATCGCGTAATTCTGAAAGACAAACCCCACGCCCCGTCGCCCCATCGGCACACCAGCCATGTCGCGGCCATCGAACAAGATCCGACCTTCAGACGGCCGCTCCATCCCTGCAATCATGTTCATCGTGGTGGATTTTCCGCAGCCAGACGGACCCAAAAGCGCTACGAACTCGCCGTCGGCAATCGTCAGATCCATCGTCTTCAGCGCGGTAAAGGGGCCAAAGTGTTTGACAAGGTTCTGAAGGTGGATCGTGCTCATGTGCGGGCCATCCGTTTAAGGGCCCAGACACAGGCGATGGACAGAACGATCAGGATGGCCAGCGCAATCGCCGCGACATAGCCCCAGATTAGATCCTGTGTGGCGATCTTGTAGATGTAGACGCTGATCGTTTCCGTGGCGACGCCTGGTCCGCCGCCGGTCATGATGAAAAGCGTGTCGAAGATTTTGAAGCATTCGATCACGCGGATCGCCAAAGCGATGCCGATTATGGTTTTCATTCGTGGCAGGACGATGGTTACAAATCGCTGCACTGGTCCTGCGCCCAGTAGCGTGGCGGCTTTGATCTGATCCTCTGGCACGCCAGCAAGGCCGGCCAACAGAATCAGGAACATAAGTGGCGTCCACTGCCAGATATCCGCCACCATCACGGCCAAAAGGGCCAAGTTGGGATCTGATAGCCAAGCAACTGTAATTGGGTGGCCGATCAGGTTGGACAAGATGTCATTGATCGGGCCGCCAGACTGGAACAGCATGAAGAACATGTAACCCGCAACCGCCGGAACGACCATCATGGGCATAATCAGGATGGAATAGGCCGCGCGCTTGCCCGGGAAATCATCCATGAACAGGGTGGCAAGTCCAAGGCCGAGCAGGAACTCGACCGGCACGCAAACACCGATAACCAAGGCCGTGCGGCCCAAAGCCGACCACAGGCGTTGGTCATAGATCAGGTCGGTGTAGTTCGCGAATGTATTCCACATCGCCCAAGCTTGGGTCCAAGATGTGCCTGCCAAGGGCGACCAATCGGTTAGCGATATGTAGAGCTGCATCAACAGCGGAAAGACCGAGATGAAAAGGACCAAGACCTGCGCGGGTAAGGTCAAGCGAAAGCCCAGTTTTGCGCCATCGTCCTTCATTGCTTCAGCGCTCCAAAGGTAAGCCCACGCACCAGATGCTTCTGTATTAGAACGCCCAGCACCACCGGCGGCACTGCGGCAATAAGGCCCAAGGCCGCCTTGGCCCCATAAAGCTGCCCTGTCATTGAGGACGACAGTGAGGCCATGTAAACGGGGATCGTTACCCATTCCCGCGTCGTCAGCAAAAGGGCGATCAAGTAATCTGACCAGTTCAAGATGAAGACGAACAGTGCAGCAGAGGCCAAGGGTGCGCGCATCATGGGCAAGGTGATACGCCAGAAAACGCGTGCGCGGGAGCAACCCTCAACCAAGGCCGCTTCTTCGATCTCTTTTGGCATATCATCAAAGAAGGTCTTCATCAGCCAGAAGGCAAAGGGCAGCGTTACGATGCCGTAGACCAGAGCCAAGCCCCACCACGTGTCAGTGAAGTTCAAAAAGGCCCACATGATCATCACTGGCGTCATCACTGCCATCGGCGGGAAGAGCCTTAACTGCACCAGTGCCAAGGGCAAGTTTGACCCCGACCCAAAGCGCGACAATCCGTAAGCCGCTGAAGTGCCCGCTGTCATAGCAATCACCGTACCTAGGCCCGCTGCAAGGAAAGACGCTAGGATAGGCTTGACGGCTGTCCTATCCAAAGTGGCTATAAGCTCATTCGTGCTGGTCCCGAAGATGTAGCGAAAGTTATCCAGCGTTGGGGCTTTTGGGATCCACGTAAGAGCGGCGCCCGTCGCCTGCCATTCTGGGATGGGCTTGAATGCCATTGACGCCATCCAAAGGATTGGCACAAGAGCCACCGCTATAGCAGTCACTAGTATCAGATATCGTAGGACCTCAAAGGCCAGGGCACGGGTCATGGTAATTCCAAGTTCGGTAAGATTGGCCGACGCGATTTTTCGCGCCGGCCAATGAAATGACCCAAGCCTTGAATAGCTCGGGGCCGAGGTGTTGGTTAGATCGGGTCAAGCACCGTGGGCCAAGCTGCCTTGTTGGCCTTGATGGCATCGATGATCTTGTCCTCGCCCGTCCTACGGGTGATCTTGGCCCACTCGTCGGCGGTATCGGCCATGGCCTGCGCCGCAGTCTTGGCACCCGTAAGTGACGCCATCAGGTTCTCGTCCAGCGCGTTGTGGAAGGCCGTGGCGCCCGGATAGTTGATGGTCGGAACGGTGCGGGCGACGGTCTCGCGGACGTTGTCCATGTGGTAGGCGTGGTAAGTCTCTCGCACCAGCGGATCGGCAAAGTCGTTGAGCGAGAAGGGGTCGAAATAGCCACCCGGGTTCGCTGTCATCCAGCTGTAAATCCGAGCTGATCCCAGCCACTGCAGCAGTAGATAGGCCACTTCTGGATACTGTGACTGCGCCGACACCATGCCGGTCAAGCTGAACCACAACACCGAACGGCTGACGATCTTGCCATCAATCTCGCGCCCTGGCGGCAGCATTGAGCCAATTTTGCCTGTCACCGTTGACCCAGTGTTGCCAGGGTTATCCAAGAACTTGGGAAGGTTAGAGAAAGCGCAAGTCATCGCAGCACCGCCGCTCGCGAAGTTGCCGTATTGCTCGGGCCAACCCCAGCTGATCGCGTCAGGCGAGTGATGAGCAAGACTGTCGATGTATTCTTGCGTCGCCGCGACCCCCTGCTCTGAGTTGATCAGTGGCACGCCGTCATCCCCAAAAAGAAATTGATTAGGCGATGCCATCGACGTGTAGCGTTGGTACCAATTTGTATAGCCCCAGCCCTGATTGCGCAGATCTGTAGAGCCGAAGAGACCTTTATCCGGACGTTGGAAGAAGGCTGCCACGTCAGAATGCTGCTTCCACGTTTTTGGTGGAGCTAGGTCGTAACCGTACTTGTCCTTGAAGGCCTGCTGCTCTGCCGCATCGCCAAACAGATCTGTGCGGTAGACCCATGTCTGGAAGTCACCGTCTAGCGATACGCCGTAAGCGCTGCCCCGATACTGGTTCAACAGGGCCACACCTTGGGCCCCGTTCACGTAACCCATTGTAGGGTCATCCCATTGCGGTTTGTGCTCGGCCACAAAGTCATCCAACTTTGCAATCCCACCACTTTCCGCCAGATCGCCCAAGCGGTTCCACTCGGTCGAATATATGTCATAGGCCCCACCTTTGGTGGAGATATCCTGCATCGTCTTGGTGAATTCCTGACCATTGGGCAGGCCTACGATCTCAATCTGGATGCCAGTTTCTTTTTCCCAAAGGTCCTTAATCGAGGGTGCGCCTTCGGGGAAAGGTTTGGTCAACTGGCCTATGGAGCCGTCTGACAAACCCACCACAATCTTGGCTGGAGCCTTGCCGGCCCCCTTCAGGGCTTTGGCCGCCTCAATCGCGCGACCTTCAGGCGTATCGGGGCCATATTGATACCGTTCCGCTCCAGCAAACCCCGTTGGCCCGCCGATCATGCCCGGCGCCAAAGCGTCCGAGGACCCGGCGCGGGCCGGGCGGATGAAACGCGGGGCAATTCCGATGGCCGCGCCGTAGACAGCCAACTTTCCGCCGGTCGTCAACAACTGGCGCCGTGAGATGTGGTTCTTGTGGTCCATTGCTTCCCTCCCAAGATAGCAGAGCGCATCGTTGTCGCCCTCAGAATGAGGAGTTATGAAGAAATAAGACATCAAGTCAACATCAGAAAATATCATTTTTGGATGAGTCAATGCCAGATACTGACGTGTTTAACTCAAATTTGTGGTTAAAACAGACTTCAGATGCCAAAGTTTCATTAAAACTTCGTCATCTATCCTAAGGGTTGCATCAAAATACATCATTTACAGCCCGTCGATTCGATGGCAGAAAAGAAATCCCTGTGTGGGCGGCCAAATCGCCCTATCTCTTACAAGTTGAAGAAAGCAAAGATGCCCCCGAACCGTGTGACCTTGCAGGATGTGGCCAAAGCGGCGGGCGTATCGCCCGCAACGGTGGACCGCGTTCTGAACGGGCGCGCCGGCGTGCGTGGGCGGACGCAGGAAGTGGTATTAGAAACCGCCCAAAGCCTTGGTTACATTGCAGGACCCAAAGACGCTGAGCCGCAGGAGCAGACCGCTTTGGTGTTTCTTTTGCCCGCTGGCACCAACACCTTTATTGATTCCTTGCACCATCATATCGAGATGAATGCATCCAGCCGCCCCCACCTTCTGGTGCGTATTGAAAGGGTCGAAGGGTTCAACCCACAAACGCTGGCCTCCCGACTTTTGGATCTCAAGGGCAAGGCACAAGGCGTCGGTCTGATCGCGCAGGATCATCCCCTCGTGCGCGAAGCCATCCGCACTTTGTCAGCCGCCGGAATGCCTGTGGTGACGCTCGCCTCAGACATTCAAAGCGTGCCTCGCGTGGCCTATGTGGGCATAGACAACCGTCAGGCCGGTCGACTGGCAGGCCAATTGATGGGACGCTTCTTGCCTGCAGGCCAACCCGTGAAGGCGGCACTTTTCGCGGGCTCTCTTTCCTATCGCGGTCACGAAGAGCGCGAGATGGGATTTCGCCACATTTTGCGCGATGAATTCCCCCACATCCAGATCCTTGAACTGCGCGAGATCATGGATGACCGCATCCGGGCCCAGCAAGAAACACTGGCGCTGTTGGATCAGCACCCCGATCTGGGTGCCATTTATAACGTCGGGGGTGGCACCTCAGGGATTGGTACAGCGCTGAAGGGGCGTGCTGCCGCCCACCGCATCGTTCTGATTGGCCACGAAGCCACCGAAAGCAACAAGCGTCTACTTTTGGACGGTACAGTCGATGCGGTGATCGACCAAAACCCGCGTGTCGAAGCGCGGGAAGCCCTCAATATCTTGATTGCGGCTATCCGCGGCAAGGCCTACGATTTTATACCGCCGCGCTTGCAACTGGTGCTGAAGGAAAACTTGCCTGATGAGTAGTGCCGGACTTTGAGCCAATTTAAGCTTCAGGCAAGCGACACCTGACTTTTGGAAACGGCCAAGCTCAGTTTGCGAAGGCTCGGCAACTTCTCGGCCCTTGATGCCCATCTGCGCAAAGGTTTGCGCGAGGAACTTAAGGCGTTGCAGGGCCGCTTGGATCTGACCACGATCTTTGTGACCCATGA
>Ga0209550_10000786_pt1 | contig 30403 bp, 30 predicted proteins | sample LauGreSuBDMM15SN_2_FD_187567 | JGI IMG/M metagenome (GOLD analysis project Ga0209550, IMG submission 187567) | Freshwater lake microbial communities from Lake Michigan, USA - Su13.BD.MM15.SN (SPAdes) (version 5) | ecosystem: Environmental > Aquatic > Freshwater > Lake | place: Lake Michigan... | reverse complement strand
GACAGCCATTCTGCAAGCGAGTGCTCAATCTTCGCTTAAGACAGTCATTCGGCAAGCGAGTGCTGCACGTTCGTTTAGACCGTCACCGATCAGCGACGATTCAAGCAGGTTTTTTTTGCGCAGCACCGAGTAACAAACCCACTGGTCGCTTGGCCAACAACGAAGGCTTTTTCAAACTAGTAGGGGGCGCTTGCGCCGCAGCGGCCAAAGAAGCTGCCGAGGGCTGATAAGGCTTGGTAAAAAAATCATCAATCGGCTTGGCGGGGGCGCTGTAACGACTCGGCCGAGCGCCGCGGTCGGGCCTCTCAGTGTGGGCGCTTCGCCCGCCATGGCTACGCTCAGCGGTCGAACCGCTAGCGCTGCGCTCTGAACCGAAGCTTGACCGACTTGAACGCGACTCTTCACGCGAAGCACCCCGTGCCAATAACTCGCTTGGGATTTCGAGCGTGCCCCGCACGATCGGCGTTTTAATCAGTTTTTCAATGTCGAGCAAATACTTTTCTTCAGAGGGGGCAAATAATGAGATGGCTTCGCCCAAGGCGCCCGCGCGACCGGTACGACCAATCCGATGCACATAATCTTCGGCGCTATGCGGCAAATCGTAATTGATCACACAAGGAATACCCGCCACATCCAAGCCACGAGCGGCCACATCCGTGGCAACCAACACTTCGAGTTCGCCGGCCTTGAACGCCTCGAGGGCTTTCATTCGATCGCCTTGCGTTTTATCACCGTGGATCGATTCGGCACGCACGCCATCGAGTTCAAGTTGGCGCGCCAAACGGCCGGTGCCAATTTTGGTATTTGAAAACACGATCACTTGCTTAAGGCCGCGCGACTTCACCAAATGCACCACAGCGGCGCGCTTGGCATCGCCCGACATGGAGTAAGCGATTTGCGTGACGGTGTCGGCAGTCGCGTTGCGCCCTGCCACTTCAATTTCGATTGGGCTGTTTAAATAGGTGCGTCCGAGCTTGCGGATGTCGTTGCTAAAGGTTGCCGAGAACAGCAGTGTTTGCCGAGGCGTTGGCAACAGACGGATGATGCGCTCAAGATCAGGCAAGAAACCCATATCGAGCATGCGGTCGGCTTCGTCTAAGACCAAAATGCCAACTTGGCTTAAATTAACGTTTCGTTGCTCAACGTGATCTAGCAAACGCCCAGGTGTCGCGATCAAAACTTCGCAACCATTTCGCAATGCCTCTTTTTGCGGATTAATGTCAACACCGCCAAACACGACCGTCGAGCGCAGCGGTGTGAGCTTGCCGTAGCGCTTGACGCTTTCGGCAACCTGATCTGCGAGCTCTCGGGTGGGCGTCAAAATCAAAGCACGCACAGGATGACGAGCCGGCGAAGCGCTACTGTTGGCAAAAGCCATCAAGCGATGCAGAATCGGCAACGTGAACGCAGCAGTTTTGCCAGTGCCTGTCTGCGCCGCACCCATCACATCTTGCCCAGCCATCGCAAGCGGAACAGCTTGCGCCTGAATTGGGGTAGGAATGGTATAGCCGGTATCAATCACGGCTTGTAACAGCGCTGGATGCAACCCGATTTCTAAAAAAGTGGGGCTTGCGGCGACAGGCGTATCGGTAGGTTGAGTATTAGAGGTCAATTAGCAGAGTCAAGTAGTTTAAACGACTGAAGTCATTGAATTATTTAAGGAAACACCCACTATTGTACTCCAGTCGCTCCCCTCAGTTCGGGATTCCCCTTGGCGTACAATACAACCGAAGTCTGTTCGCAACCCTAAAACAACAGTAACAACCCGCGCAGCGACCACAACGCCAGCATCCCAGACAAGATAACGAGCAAGGCGTTGCGAGTTACTAAAAACACCAAAACCGACACGCCTACGGCCAAAAACCTGAGATCAAACTGAGGGCCGGTTTGTACTGTCCAAGGTAGTACATCTGGCACGATGATCGCCACCAAAGCCGCAAGCGGCGCATAGCGCAAGGCGCTTCGCAACTTGGGAGGCAGCGGGAAATAATGTCCGAACACCAAATAGCCCGTCCGACAAAGCACCACGCACAAGGCGAGCAGCAAGATCGCAGAGTAAAGATATACGGTATCGCTCATTGGTATGCGGCCTCACTCACCGAAGCGCCCCGCGAGGGGACTGCTGGGCTTCAGCCCACATACCCACGATGATCCCGACCACCACAGCCGCCAGCAAGCCTAAACGCAAGGGTAAGGTCTGCGCGACCCAGGCGACCACTGCAGCGGCTAACACCGAAAGAAGGATCGGCCGGGTATTCGTTAAAGGCAACATCAAGGCAAGCAGGGCCAACGTGGCAGCAAAATCAATCGACCAGGACTCTGGCACAACGTTGCCCAGACTGATCCCAATCAAAGACGTCACTTGCCAAAGAAACCAAGACGGAATCACCGCACCTAAAAAGAACCAGTGTTGCTCGAGCGTACCCTTGCGCGGCGCATCGTGAAATCGGGGCATGAACGCGACAAAGGCAATATCCACCGCCAGATAACCGATGAATAGCCGCTTCGCCCAGGGCAAGTCTTTGAAATAAGGGTGCAAGGCAGCACCAAAAATCACAAAGCGCAAATTCACGATGATGCCCGCGGCAAAAATCAGCCATAAAGGCGCCCCTGCAGCCATCAACGGGAGCGCCGTCAATTGCGCCGAGCCCGCATACACCAGCAACGACATCGCGGCGGCGGTCTGGTCGGTCAACCCCGAGCGCGACATCGCCACGCCAGTGACGACACCCCAAATAGTCAGGGCCACTAAACCCGGCGCGATCGCACGCAGGCCTAGCAAAAATGCCGCACGCTTTTGCTCGCGCAAAGCATGCAACGCAGAGGTGGGGGTCAACAGGTCCGACAATTTTTTACGCGTTTGTCACAATTGCCGCTATTGTAGACTGCGCGCTTGGTACAATCTGGCTATACATTTTTTCTTTGAGATTCGCGATGACGCAAGCTTCTGCCTCTGGCAAAGATCAAGCTCCTGTGCAAGTTGGTGCAGCCGACTTGCCCCTGCATTGCCCTGGCCCACGCGCGCCCCTCTGGAGCATGCATCCACGCGTGTTTCTCGATGTCACACGCACGGGTGAGGTCAACTGCCCCTACTGTGGCACGCATTACCAGCTAGCGGCCGGCACCGTTGTGCACGGCCATTAAGAGCCACTTATATGCCGGTTATGTTCGCAACGCCCGAAGAAGCTGAACTCGCTTTTTACGATGCGCTTGAGCGAGCAGACCTCAACCGTTTGATGCAAGTGTGGTCTGACGACGAAGAGATCATCTGTGTGCACCCGGGTGGTCTGCGTATGGTGGGCCTACATGCAGTGAAAGAATCGTGGCAAGAGATCTTGGCCCAAGGCGCCTTGCATATTCGCCCGGCCAAGCTTGTCACCACCCAAAGCATGATGAGTACGGTCCATTCGTTGATTGAACAAATCACAGTACGCAGCCAAACAAGCACTGAAATCGCGCACTGCTATGCCACCAACGTTTATCACAAAGGCCCGACGGGTTGGCGCCTGGTGATGCATCATGCCTCGGCAGCACCCGAGCAAACAGGCTTACTCGACCTACACGACACCCCAGGTCTTTTGCACTAACCTCACACCATAGTGCCAGCCTCTCTCGACCTCTCACCTTGTCTCGCTCCAAACTGGTTGCCCGAGCGCCATAGCCAGACGCTCTTTGGCGCCTTGGCTGCGCCGACAAATCGGTTGCGTTTCGCTCGTACGCGTGTCGACACTCCCGATGGCGATTTTATTGATGTAGATTGGGCGCTTCCGGGCTTGGCGGCCCACCCCACGCGCAGCCAAGAGGGTGGCTTGAGCCACACCGCAGCAGCGCGCTGGCTGACAAACGCAGAGCAACAGAAACTGCGCGACGCGACGCCCACACCGGCCCTGCTGCTGTTTCATGGGCTTGAGGGCAGCAGCGGCAGTCGCTACTCGCAGTCAATCGCCACCTATTTCAAAGCAAAAGGCTGGATCGTAGCGATCGCACACTTTCGCGGCTGCTCCGGCTTCGCCAACCGTCTGGCGCGCGCTTATCACTCGGGGGACTCGGCCGAGATCGGTTTTATCCTCTCAACAGTACGACAGCAAGTGCCTCAGGCCCGCTGGCATGCGGCGGGTGTCTCGCTTGGGGGCAATGCGTTATTAAAATACTTGGGCGAATACGGCACCCAGCTTGCTTGGCTTTGCGGCGCGGCGGCAATCTCTGCTCCCATCGATTTAGTGGCCGCGGGCAATCACCTGTCAGACAACGCCTTTAACCGCTTAGTGTATTCGCGCCATTTTTTAAGGTCTCTCAAGCCCAAGGTGTTTGAGAAGGCACGCAGATATCCCGGCGTCATCGATGTGTTCAAGGTCAACCAGGCGCGTGATCTGCGCGACTTCGATCACGCCTACACCGCACCCATGCACGGCTTCAAAGATGCCATTGACTACTGGACACAATCCGCCAGCAAACCCTGGCTCAAAAAGATTGTCACACCGACGTTGGTCTTGAACGCCAGAAACGATCCATTTTTACCAGAACACACCTTAGTCGGACCCAACGATTGCAGCGATGCCCTCACGCTGCATCAACCTGCCTTGGGCGGTCATGTGGGCTTTGTCAACGGCCCTTGGCCTGGCCACCTGAACTGGCTACCAGAGCGACTCAATCATTTTTTCACAGCGCTTGTGTGTCCTACGTTTTAGATCGCTTGCGTATCATTCGTGTTTGATCGCTTGCGGTTCCTACGTTTCAAATCGCGTGCGTATTTTTCATGTTGGACCTCGTGCGTATCCTACGACTTAAACCGCTCAAGCAATCTGCGGTCTTCGGCAATTTTGGCCGTTAAGGCACGAATCTGCACATCGAGCTGTGACTGCAAATAAAAATCTTGCGATAAGGTGCGCGCCTGCTGCAACTGCGCCACCGATGCCGATAACGCCCCCAACTGTTCATAGTAAGACGCCATCGCCTGGCGCGCTGCGACGGGCTCTTTTAAGCGGTCATGGCTATTACCCAACATTTTATAAAATTCGGGCTCAAGCTTTGGCCAACGTTTAACTTGCTCTTGCAAATACGCGATGGCCTCTTTGTCTCTGACTAGCAGCTGCAAGCACTCTGCCACTTTTAACGCAAACGCGCGCCGCTCAGGCCAACGCTTTTGGGCAGCCTGCGCTGCAGCCAAGGCCTGAGCCACTTGCTTGCGCGCTAGATCGAGCTCAATACGCTGTAAGTCTAAATAAGGTGAGTTTGTACTCAGTGCTTGCGCCTGTTCAAGCGAACTCGCTGCCGTTTTAAGATCTTTGCGCGCCACTGCGGCAAGCGATAATCCATACCACGCAGCAGCTTGCCTGGCCGCACTGCCACTTGTGGTCGCCCCTGCTTTGAGGCTCACCCGAAGCTCTTCTTGCATTTGCTCGGTCGCTTGCACCAAGGCGCGCGGGTCGATCGACTGCAATACCCGAGCTTTGGCGCGTATAAACAAAAACTCATCCGAGGCCTGGTAGCTGGCCACCGGTAACTGTCGGATCCGATTTTGCATATCGGTCATGCGCGAGATACTCAGCGGATGGGTGGATACATACACCCCGCCACCCCGCCCCTCATTCAAGCTTGAGGACTGCATCAAACGGCCAAACATCACCGCCATGCCGTTCGGGTCGTAACCCGCCTTACGCAGCATTTCAAAACCCGTCCGGTCGGCCTCTTGCTCGGCATCGCGTGAAAACCCCAGTTGTTGTGCGATGGCTGCCGCCTGGCCGAAGGCGGCAATCCCCATCGCAGCCTGCCCGCCGCCGGGCGTCAGCCCAGCAAGAATCGCAGCCGCTAGCGTGGCGAGTGCAAGATGACCACTTTGTTGCTGTTGCGTCAGCCCGCGAGCAATGTGCCGCTGGGTCACGTGAGCGATTTCGTGCGCAAGTACCCCGGCGAGTTCGGCCTCGGCACCCGAGCTCACAATTAAACCGGTATGCATACCTATATACCCGCCTGGCATCGCAAAGGCATTGATCACTGGATCCCGCACGCCAAAGACTTCAATCTCGGGAGCCCCGCCCGGTGCATGAACGGCGAGTCTCTTACCCATCGCGTTCAAATACTGACTGATATCAGGGTCTTTGATGTACTCTGGGTCACGGCGCCCCTGCACCATGATGGCCTCTCCTAGGCGCCGCTCGAGCGCCGGCGACAGATCTGAGCTTGAAGCGGGCCCCAGCGAGGGAGCAGACGACGGCTGCGCCCAAGTGCTTTGCCACCCGAGCGTGAGCACTAATAAGCCTGCCATGCATTTTTTAGGCATCGATTGCAGCGAAGTCATTAAACTGTCATGAGTCATACGTTTATGATAGCGGTAGTTACATTTGGTTCCGCAAATATGCGGCCCTATCTTCAGGAATAAATTATGCGTCCCGTTCGCAAAGCAGTCTTCCCCGTTGCCGGCCTAGGCACGCGTTTTTTGCCCGCCACCAAGGCCATGCCTAAAGAAATGTTACCCGTTATCGACAAGCCTTTGATTCAGTATGCGGTTGAAGAGGCGGTCGCTGCTGGGATTACTGACTTGATTTTTGTGACCGGTCGCAACAAACGCGCAATCGAAGACCATTTTGACTCGGCCCCCGAAATGGAAGCTGAACTAGAACGCAAGGGTAAAGCTGAGCTTTTAGCGATTGTGAGGGGCATTTTGCCCTCGCACGTCAGTTGTATTTATATTCGACAATCTGCGCCACTGGGTTTAGGCCATGCCGTGTTAACGGCGGCCCCCATTGTTGGCGACGAACCCTTTGCCGTTTTGTTGGCAGACGACTTACTTGACGCCGATCGCCCAGTCATTGGCCAACTGATCGACGCCGCACTCACCTATCAAGGCAGCATTTTGGGCGTGCAAGAGGTACAGCTTAAAGATACCGACAAGTATGGCATCGTGGCCACCGACCCGGTCAGCGAGCGTACCGAGCGCGTGCGCCATATCGTTGAAAAGCCCAAACCTGACGTCGCACCCTCTACGCTGGCTGTGGTTGGGCGCTATGTTTTAGATGCGCGTGTGTTTGCGCATTTACGCCAAACGCAAGCGGGCGCCGGCGGCGAAATCCAACTGACCGATGGCATCGCCTCGCTCATGAAAGAAAAGGCCGTATTCGCCCACCGTTACGAAGGTGTGCGCTACGACTGCGGTAACAAAGAGGGTTGGTTCAAGGCTAACGTGGCACTGGGTCGCAAGTACCACAATTTGCTTCCTTAAGCCTTAGGCGATGACATGCGCTCAGCCCTGAAGCGCATGTCCTGAGAGGCAGCTGGCACGCGTATCACTAAGCACGTGGCTTTTTCTCACCCCAGCGGCCCTTTGCAGAAAGTCGCATCAGGGTCCGCAGAGCGACCATTAAACCAATCACCTCGGTCATGGCTGCTGGAATCCACATCGTGAGACCACCGATCATCTGATCGGTTTGCGCTTCCATTGCGATCGCGCGACCACACAGGTCGAACAAGGGGTATAAGTCGCGCTCGGTGAAAGCAATAATGGCGCCTGCCACCATCTGCGGCGCCATCGTCACAATGGGCGAAAGCACCCGACCGCCGGGGCTCATGGCAGATGGCGGGCACACACGCCGATCAAGAATCAAATTCCAGTACATGAACCCGGTGATCACGACCGACCAGTTCATCAAGCGATATAAGCGCCAGTCGAGCATTGAATAAAACTGCACTGACGGGATCAGCCAAACGATTACTAAAAAGATAAACAGTGCCGGCACGATAATGGGATTTGTCAGAACCGCGATCAAACCACGCCCCAGCCCGGTTTGATTAAAGCGTTGCAAGCCATGGCGCCACGTGAGCGGCAAGCCGGCTCGCATCACTTGCCCCGGATAGGCTGCCATCACCACCAGAGGCCCCAGGTGATGCAAAAACAAATGTTGAATCCGATGCATGAAAAACATACGCTCGGCGTAATAATCAAGCATGGTGTGCAACGACAAATACAGCAAGACCATCCCGCCCCAGAATAGCCACTGCCTGATCCGATTCACCCGATGCACGCGCTGACCGCGCACAAACAACACGCCTGCGGCCAGAAAACAGACGAGCAAGGTGGGAGAGAACTCCCAAGGTTCGAGCCAGCCAATCCAATCCATCGCAAAACCTTAGTGAGTGAGGCACCCTGATACAGAAGGCACGTTGAGTGTGGGATTCTGATACAGAAGCCGCGCAGAGATTGTAGTATGTCGTTAGTTCAACAACCGCATCTGATGCCCTTATGCCTCTTACAACACCCAACCTCAAGGTTCTGACGGCTCGTCGCAACCAATTGCTGACCTGGATGCATAGCCTTGGGGGCGGGGTCGCAATCGTACCCACCGCACCTGAACGCACGCGCAACCGAGATAACCACCACAGCTATCGCCACGACAGTGATTTTTACTACTTAACGGGTTTCTCTGAAGCGCACGCGTGGTTGGTCTTGGTGGCGGGCGACGTTGATCAAAGCATTCTGCTCTGCGAAGGCAAAAATCCAGAAGTCGAGATCTGGAACGGTGTGCGCTGGGGACCCGAGGCGGCGATAGAACACTTTGGCTTTGACCGGGCACACGACGTCAAAGACCTCGATACTATCCTGCCAACCTTGCTGATCGGCCAGCGCAATCTTTTTAGCACCCTGTCGCGCTCGGCTCAGCCCGACTTACTGAAACAGCTACAAGGCTGGCTCGTCGCGGCTCAAAATACTGTGCGTGATACCCGTGCCTTACCTCGCCAATGGTCGGATCTGAGCGACGTGCTGGCAGAGATGCGCTTAGTCAAAGACGCCTCTGAACTCGCCACTATGCGCGCCGCCGCCGCGATTTCTGCGCAAGGGCACGTGCGGGCCATGCAGTCAGCACAGCCTGGCTGCCATGAATATGAACTTGAAGCTGAACTGCTTTATCACTTTCGCAAACACGGTGCACAAGCGGTGGCCTATGACAGCATTGTGGCCGCGGGCGCGAATGCCTGCGTACTGCATCATCGCGCAGGCAATGCTGTGATGCAAGACGGTGATTTGGTCTTGATCGATGCGGGCTGCGAACTTGATGGCTACGCGTCAGACATCACGCGTACGTTTCCAGCGAACGGCAAGTTTTCAGGGCCACAGCGCGCGTTGTACGACATCGTGTTGGCGGCGCAGCAGGCGGCTTACGAAACAACCTCGCCACGACATCATTTCAATGCGGGGCACGACGCTGCTGTGCAAGTACTCACGCAAGGCCTGTTAGACGAAGGCTTGCTGCAAGGCACACTTGCCCAAGCTATTGAAACTGCGGCCTACCGACCCTTCTATATGCACCGAACCGGCCATTGGCTAGGTATGGATGTGCACGATGTCGGCAGCTATCGCAGCCCACCAGCGTCGGCCCAAGAACGCCCTTGGCGTCAGTTGCAAGCTGGGATAGTGTTAACGATTGAGCCAGGACTTTATGTGCGCCCCGCACCAGGCGTTGCCGAACAGTTCTGGAACATCGGAATCAGAATCGAAGACGATGCGGTCGTGACCGAAACAGGTTGCGAGTTGATCACGCGCGGTGTGCCCGTTGCAGCAGACGAGATCGAAGCCATCATGCGCGCGCGTTAACGTATCTGATTGCCACTATTTTCAAAAGAATGGCGTTAATCCGAATTTAAATTAAAACCTTCAAGCCACCCAAGCGCGGTCCAGACATACATCACAATCATCGCGATACCAAACATCAATGCAACGGTACCGATTAGTAATGTGAAAATCGCTATCAACACGGCGCCCCAGCCGCTGGGGCGTTCGCGCACCAAACCCTTGTTATAAAAGCCGTCAAACTTCGCGTCGCTCATCAGGCACAAAACAATGGCCTCGATAAAGCCATCAACAATCGGAATAAACAACAAGAAAAATGCCGGGTTCTCGTACCAAATATCGGCAAAGGCGCTCGCAATCATCAGCGCAACACCAAACACACTCACCATCCAAGCGTGGCGTCGCCCCAAATACCACCAATGTGCGCCCACACAGCCCAACAACGCGGCCAGTAACCCAACCGTCGTTTTATGACGAAACCGCGTCGTGGGCGTCGCAGCTGATAAAGAAGAGGTCATAACAATCCGTGAAAACGTTTAATGCAAAGAAGGTCGGTAACAAACTTTCATTTTCTTAGCTAGGGCCACTAGTTTTTTGTCTAGCGTCCAAAGCTGAGCGTCTTTTGTCAGGAGCGTGGAAGCAAGCAAGGACAGATCCACTGCACCACAGCCGCACTCGTAAAGTTTATTCAGCTCAACGAAATTGATTGTTTCGTCGATCGTAGCAATGCTGGCAGTTTGCAAGGCACCCAGATATTGCAGGGTTCGTTTTCGTGGCGCAGGCGGTGAGCCACAAGACAACTCAAGAACGATTAATGGGTGGCATAAGACCTGATCGTTATTGAGCAATGCCCCCAAGCCGCCAAGACCTTTTCTAAAATGCTGTACCCAGACCGAACTGTCAACCAAGACCATTGCCATTCAACACCCCACTTAAACCTTTCGTCTTGGAATATCTTTCATGCTGGGCGCCCTGCCCCCGAGGGCTGCTAGACGCTTGCCGATCTGTACTCTCAGAAAGACTTGCATCGCCTCGCGAAAGAGTTCAGCCTTGTCGAGCCCAGGTTCTGCAACCTCTAAAACTTTTGCATACAGCTCGTCGTCAATGGATACGGTTGTTCTCATGTAGGCCTCGCGCTTTTGAATATAAAATGCCAGTAATGATGCATTTTAACATCATTATTGGCATCAAAATTCTATCGGATGATTAGCCTAAAATGCACAGATGCAACCACAAGACTTTGACTTAGCGATTTTAGGCGGCGGGCCCGTTGGCAGCGCTTTAGCCCTACTGCTCGCTCGACTCGCGCCGCAACCGGCACGCATTGTCTTATTGCAAGCCGAGACCGCCTCGCAATACGGCCATCGCCCTGAGCTTGACCCGCGCGTCTTGGCCGTCAATCACGGCAGTCGTGTTTTGCTCGAAAGCCTGGGTGCTTGGCCGCAGCAGGCGGCGCTCATACAAACGATTCATGTGTCGCAACGCGGGCGACTGGGGCGTACTGTCATCAGGCACCATGACTTTGACGTGCCCCAACTAGGTTGTGTCGTGCGCTATGGCCAACTTTACGAAAAACTCGCACAAGCGGTGCACGCAAGCGGCGTACAAGTTTTAATCGGTGACGGCGCCCGCGTGAGCGAGCAGGATACCTTAGGCGTCAGTATTGAGCAGGGAGCGCGCCGCCTGCGCGCAAAGTTAGTGATTCACGCAGATGGATTGACAGGGGTTGAGCCCACCCGTCAGTACACCCAATATGCCTTACTCACGCGTGCCCGCGCGAGCAGGCCACGGGCGGGTTGGGCCTTTGAACGCTTTACCAACGAAGGCCCGTTAGCGGTTTTGCCTCATCCCGAAGCGTTGGGCGAACAATCGATCGTCTGGTGCTGCACCCCTGAACGTGCCACCGCCCTACAAGCCTTGTCCCCTGAGCACTTTTCGCACGCGCTGACCGAGATGTTTGGCTCGCGACTCGGTACGCTCACCGTACAGGGGCCTATTGCTTGCGTGCCCCTGGCCATGACGCTGCGCCCCCAAACGATTGACGGGCGCTGCGTGGCCATCGGCAATGCGGCCCAAACCATGCATCCCGTTGCAGGGCAAGGGCTGAACTTGGGGCTGCGCGATGCTGCAACGCTCGCGATTGTGCTGCGCGACTGGCTCGTGACACCCGATGAACCACCCGCGATCGCCTTGCAACGCTATCAACAGTTGCGCGGCCCTGATCGTCAAGTGACGGTGCGCCTAACCGACCTGCTCTCGCGTGTATTCACCACAAAACTACCAGTGGTTGAGCACACCGCTGGCCTTGCCTTGCTTGGCATCGATCTTTTGCCAGCGCTGCGCGTACCGCTGGCGCGCCATTTACTGCAAGGGCTGAGACTCTAGCCTCTATTCACTCAAACTACCCTAACCTCGCCAGGGACCTGCTTTAGGTCTTGAGCAAGCCCGAAGCGTTACAATTTACCCATGAATATTGGCCCTTGGTCTCTCACGAACAACGTTTTTGTCGCTCCGATGGCGGGGGTGACAGATCGGCCTTTTCGGCAATTGTGCAAACGCCTTGGGGCCGGCTACGCCGTGTCTGAAATGGCGGCCAGCAATCCTCAATTGTGGCAAACGGTTAAGTCGTCGCGCCGTCTGAATCACGATGGCGAAAGCGACCCCGTTGCCGTGCAAATCGCCGGCGCTGATCCACAAATGATGGCGCAAGCCGCTGTGTTTAATATCGGCAAGGGTGCTCGCGTCATTGACATCAACATGGGCTGTCCAGTCAAAAAAGTGTGTAACGTCGCCTCAGGCTCGGCGCTGCTGCGTCACGAAGATCTCGTGGCGCGCATTCTTGATGCGGTTGTGAAGGCCTGCACGCCTTTGGGCATACCCGTCACGCTTAAAACGCGCACGGGCTGGGATCGCGAGCATCGTAATGCGCTTCGCATTGCACAGCTGGCACAAGACACTGGTATCGCCGCGCTCACGCTGCATGGCCGTACTCGCGCAGATATGTACCTGGGCGAAGCCGAATACGACACCATCCGAGAAGTCAAAGCCAGCATTTCGATTCCGGTGGTGGCCAACGGCGACATCGATAGCCCGCAAAAAGCCCGCAGCGTACTTGCTTACACAGGTGCCGATGCTGTCATGATTGGCCGTGCAGCGCAGGGCCGCCCCTGGATCTTCAGAGAAATTGATTATTTTCTGTGTACAGGTCAAACACTTGCGCCCCCGACTTGGACAGAAATGCGAGATTTATTACTACATCATCTGTCGGATCATTATCAGTTTTATGGCGAGAGCGTCGGGGTCAAAACCGCGCGTAAACATATTGGGTGGTACGTCAACGGCCTACCCAATGGCGTGGCACTCGCAGCGCATATTAACCAGCTTGAAACCACCACCGAACAATTTGCGGCAGTCGACCATTGGTTTTTGGCACAAGCCGACACGCACGCAGACAGTCTGGTCGCAACCTGCGACAATAACGATCTAAGTTCGCCCTACCTGCACGCCGCCTGACGGTCATTCTTATGAAAAAAAATAACATCCTTGATGAAGCGGTACGCCAAAGCCTTGACAGTTACTTTGCTGACTTGGGAGACACCGAACCCAACGATCTCTATGACATGGTAGTCAGCTGCGTTGAACGCCCGCTGCTGGCAATCGCCATGCAACGCGCCAACAATAATCAATCTCGTGCTGCGCTGATGCTGGGCGTTACGCGTAACACTCTTCGAAAAAAACTGTTGGCACACAAGCTTCTATGACTATTCAAACCGCACTCCTTTCTGTTTCAGATAAAGCCGGCATCGTCGATTTTGCCAAAGCACTTGCTAAGCGCGGCGTACGACTTCTTTCAACCGGGGGCACGGCAAAATTACTGGCTCAAGCCGGTTTAACAGTGACCGAAGTTGCACAGCACACAGGTTCACCTGAAATTCTGGATGGTCGCGTCAAAACTCTGCATCCAAAAATTCATGGGGGCCTGCTGGCTCGACGCGATAGCGCCGAGCACTTGCAAACCCTTCAAGAGCACGGCATTGAGCGTATCGACCTGTTGGTCGTGAACCTGTACCCCTTTCGCGCCGCCGTCGTAAAGCCTGACTGCACCTTCGCCGATGCGGTCGAGAATATCGATATCGGTGGGCCCGCCATGCTGCGCGCTGCCGCAAAAAATCACGGCACCGAAGCAGGCGGCGTGACTGTGGTGATCGATCCCACTGATTACCCTCGCGTTTTAAAAGAAATGGATGCCACGGGCGACACGTCGTACGGGTTGCGCTTGGCCCTCGCCACTAAGGTCTACGCGCACACTAGCGCCTACGATGGCGCGATTGCGGCGTACCTCAGCAGTCTGATCGCACCCGAACCCGCACAAGACGCGGTACCCGAGCGCAGCACCTGGCCCAATACGCTCACACTACAAGTTCACCAGCAACAAGTGTTGCGCTACGGTGAAAATGCGCAGCAGCGCTCTGCCTTTTACATTGACCCTAGCTGCCCCGCCGGCCTGTTAGGCAACTTCGTACAACTGCAGGGCAAAGAGCTTTCATATAACAACATTGCCGATTCAGATGCCGCGTGGGATTGCGTACGCAGCTTTGCCGAGCCGGCCTGTGTCATCGTCAAACATGCCAATCCGTGTGGCGGGGCCGTCGCCGACACTGCCGTCAACGCCTACCTCAAGGCCTTTAAAACAGACCCCACTTCAGCTTTTGGCGGCATCATCGCCTTTAACCGCAATGTCAACCTGGCATGTGCCAAAGCGATCAGCAATCAATTTGTTGAAGTCTTACTTGCACCGAGTTACGACAAGGCTGCACTCGAATTTTTGACCGCCAAGAAAAACGTTCGCGTGTTGCAAGTGCCAATGGGTGACGGGCAAAACGACATCGATGTGAAGCGTGTGGGTGGTGGCTGGTTGGTGCAAACGCCTGACTCGCAAACCGTGCAGGCAAGTGATCTAAAAGTTGCCTCACGCAAACAACCCACCGCCGCTCAGCTCAGCGATTTGCTGTTTGCCTGGAAGGTCGCCAAGTTTGTCAAATCAAACGCCATCGTCTTTTGTGGCGAAGGCATGACCTTAGGCGTAGGCGCCGGACAAATGAGCCGCATTGATTCAGCACGCATTGCTTCGATCAAGGCTGAAAACGCGGGCCTGACCCTCAAAGGCTCAGCCGTTGCATCTGATGCGTTCTTTCCGTTTCGCGACGGCTTGGATGTTGTAATTGATGCGGGTGCAACTTGCGTGATCCAACCAGGCGGCAGCATGCGCGATGACGAGGTCATTGCGGCCGCCAACGAGCGTGGCATTGTGATGGTGCTCACTGGCATGCGTCACTTCAGGCATTAAAGCGAAAAATGATGAAGGCTCAGCGCCCAATGTGCAAAAGCGTATGCGCATCTTAGGCGTTGATCCAGGCTTGCGCCGGACGGGGTTTGGCGTGATCGATTTGATCGGCACGCGTCTGACCTATGTGGCAAGTGGCACCATCGTGGTACCTACTGACATCACGCTGCCTCTGCGACTTAAAGTGATTCTCGATAACCTGCGTCAAGTGGTTGAAGACACACAACCAGACGTCGCCGCCTTAGAAATCGTATTCATGAATACTAATCCAGCAACAACTCTATTGCTGGGCCAAGCGCGTGGGGCAGCCCTTTGCGCTCTGGCAGACCGAGATTTGGCCGTGTTTGAATATAGTGCGCTGCAAATAAAGAAGTCAGTCGTTGGCGCCGGGCGTGCCGCAAAAGAACAAGTGCAGATGATGGTGCAACGTTTGTTATCGCTTGATGGTGTGCCTGCACCCGACTCGGCTGACGCGCTCGCTTGCGCGATCTGCCACGCGCACGTCAGCCCTTTAGCCGAAAAACTCGGTGTGACCAACTATCAACAACGTACCGCACGCGGGCGTACGCGCGTACGCGGCGGCCGACTGCTAGGCTAACCCAAGGAGCACAATAATGATCGGTCGACTCACGGGTACCTTGTACGAAAAAATGCCGCCACGCATTGGCTTAGATGTGCAAGGGGTTGGCTACGAAATTGATGTCTCGATGACGACGTTTTACGCACTGCCAGAGCTTGGGGCCCAGGTCACAATCCTGACACATCTCACTGTGCGCGAAGATGCCCACATACTGTTTGGATTTTCAAGCTCACAAGAGCGTGCGGCGTTTCGCGAGCTCGTGAAAGTCAGCGGCATTGGTGCTCGCACGGCGCTTGCTGTCTTATCAGGTATGTCGGTCGCGGATCTAGCTCAGGCCATTACGCTTCAAGAGCCCGCTCGCCTCACACGTATCCCTGGGATCGGGACTAAAACGGCCCAGCGTCTGCTACTTGAGATGAAGGGCAAACTCGGTGCTGACTTAGGTGCCACGCCGAGTGTCTCGGCGGGCAACCAAACCGATGTACTACATGCCTTGACCGCGCTAGGCTACTCAGAACGCGAGTCACTCACTGCACTTAAAACACTGCCCGAGGGCGTGAGTGTGTCTGATGGTATCCGACTTGCACTGAAGAGCTTGTCTCGCTAATCAACACGCGCGCCTGACAACTTCACTGCCTCAGCCCAGTTTTTCACTTCAACATCAATTACCTTCTGGAAAGCCTCGGGTGAACTGTTGTTGATTTCGCCGCCCATATCAAGCAGGCGTTGCTGCATGCCGGGCTCGGCCACGATACGCTGTACGGCTTGATAAATTTTTTGTCGTAAGTCTTGCGGCATCGAAGCAGGGCCAAACAAGCCAAACCAAGTGGCCGCATTAAAGCCAGGCATGCCTGCTTCACTCATGGTGGGTACGTTGGCAATTGCCGCGACCCGCGTCGGATGCGCCAGCGCTATGGCGTGCAACTTACCCGACTTGATATAGGGCAGCGCTGCAGACAAGGTCACAAACGCCACCTGAACCTGCCCCCCGATTAAATCGGTCAGCATCGGTGAATCGCCCTTGTAAGGCACATGTACAAAAGGTACGCCAGTCTTGGCTTTAAAGAGCTCGCCCGTCAGATGCTGAGGCGTGCCGTTACCTGTTGAGGCCATCGACAAACCATTTTTTTGAGCCTTGGCGTAAGCCACTAGTTCGGGTACTGTATTCACGGGTAACGCTGCCGTTGTGACCAACACCAAGGGGATGGTTGACACCAACGTAATAGGTGCAAAGTCTTTAATCGGATCGTAGTTAAGTTTTTTATACAGACTGGCACTAATCGTGTGCGCCGCGGTCGTCATAAACAACGTATAACCGTCGCCGGGCGCGCGCGCTAAGGCCTCGGCCGCTACAGTGGTGCCTGCTCCGGGCCGATTGGTCACCACCACTTGTTGCCCCCACACCGCCGGTAGTTTTTCGGCAATCAGACGCGCAATGACGTCGGTCGCACCGCCGGCGGGGTAAGGCACAACAATCGTGACGGCTTTTTCTGGAAACGTAGCCGCGTAGGTGTTGGTCAAGGCGCTCAAAGCCGCCAGCGATGCCAACAGCAGGCCAAAGCTAGTTTGAATCATTTTTTTAGAAAATATATTTTTCATCATTTTGTCTCTGTTACCGAATGGAGGATCTCTGTTGCCCTTTCACCGTTGCATCGCAGATCGTTTTAGCGTCGTGCCTTACTTTTTGTGTTGCTCAAGCCACGCCAATAAGCGCGTGACACCTTCTTTCATCGTGACGACTGGCTTCCAGCCAATCACTTCGCCAGCTTTGTCATGCGGGATATGGAAAGCGCCGCCCGAGGTCAGGCGCACCTTGCCTGGAGGATCTGGACGAATCTCGGGCTTAAGCGAGCTTTTGCAATAGTCGAGTACTAGTTGAACCAATTCGCCTGTCGTGATGGGCGCTGGGCCAGAGACATTAACCGCGACATCTGTTGCCGTACTTTGTAAGGCGGCCACGTTGGCACGGGCAACGTCTGAGACATGGACAAAGTGCTTGGTGTCGGTCCCATCGCCTGGCAAGACCGGTGCCTGCCCGTTACGCACAAGATCGTAGGTTTCCATGATGTACAGCGAATTGGCGGCGCGGTAGTGCTGACGCTCGCCGTACACCGTCGAGTAACGCAAGACCACGTAGTCTTGACCGGCGGTTTGATGATAGTGGCGGCATAGTTGCTCGCCCATAATTTTTGAGGCGCCGTACAAAATCGCCGCAGGTGGTGCACCAACAGAATGAAAGGGGATCTCTTCGTGCAAGGCACCCTTAATACCGCTACCGTAGCCATACACTGCATTCGAAGAGGCAAACACAAATTTTTTAACTTGATTCACGCGGCAAGCTTCAAGCATATTTTGTGCCCCGCGAATATTGACATCAACCGCTTGCCAAGGCGTTTGCGAAAAGCCTAGGGTCATGTAGGCCGCCAAATGCACCACGCCGTCTACAACTTTGGTCGCATCGAGCAACTCAGGCAAGCGCATTAAATCTGCACGCACGATTTTGATGCGCGGATCATTTTGTAAGTGCGCAATGGCATCCATTGAGCCGAACGAAAAATTATCGAGCAACAGAACTTCGCGGGCGCCTTCTTTGAGTAACAAATCCGCAGTATGCGAACCCACCAAACTGGCAGCCCCCGCGATCAAGATACGTGACTCTTTAATATTTAAAGCTTTACCTTGTTTAACCGTTGCCATATTTTTTTGTCTCGTTTTGTGATGAAGTGATTTTGTCACGTTGCAGGTTTTAAATAAATTGGCGCAACAGACTCAAGCGGTGTAGCCACCAAGTTTAAAGCGGCGGCCATCGGTTCGGAGCTTACGTTATCCACCGACAACGACAGCAAGTTATCTCTAGATAACAGCGGCTCGCCTGGTATGCATTCAAACACTCTGGCTTGCAAGCGCCCAAGCGCCATCGGCAACTCAATGACCACCCTGGGGTGTCCGCTCCAGAGCGAAGCGAGTTTGACCAATTCGCCGAGGGTGTAAACCCGTGGGCCGGCTAAGTCGTAGGTTTGATTGGCGGCTGCAGGCAAGCTCAGCACATTCATCATGGCGCTTGCCACATCGCCCACATACACAGGTTGCATTTTTGCGCTGGCGCCCGCGATGGGTAGCACAAACAAGAATCGCGCAAGTTGGGCAAACATATTCATAAACTTGTCTTCAGGCCCAAACACAACCGAAGGCCTAAATATTGTGAAGTCACCCACACCTGGGTTGGCATAAGTATTGCGAATCGCTTGTTCGCCCGCCGCCTTCGAACGTAAATAGCCGCTCGGGCCTTGCAAATCAGCACCCAAGGCACTGAGATGAATAAACCGCTTCACCTGGTGCGTACGGCATGCTTGTGCGATGCGACGCGGCAATTGCACATGCGCACGATCAAAGTCAGCCCCATAAGGCTGCCCTTGGCGGCTGTGCAAAATGCCGACAAAGTTCATCACGACATCGCACCCGGCCACCAAGCGCTCGAGCGTAGCGTCATCGTGAATGTCAGCCTGCATCACCGTCACGGTAGGGTGCACCAATAGCTCGCGGCCATGCTGCAACTGGCGGGTCGGTACGTGCACAACGTGCCCCTGCGCCACCAGGCGACCCACCACTTGCCGCCCAATAAACCCTGCCCCACCAATCACCAGAATACGCATACCGTCCCCTAAAACACTCAAGCTTGCGTGATGAAATCCGCATAAGATTTCAAGTCTACATTACCACCACTCAAGATCACACCTACCCGCGCACCCGGGGGCACCGCAAGTGCGCCATGCATGATGGCCGCGGCGCCCAAGCAACCAGTCGGTTCAACAATTATCTTCATGCGTTCACCAAAAAATTTCATGGTGGCCACCAATTGAGGATCGGTCACTGTCAAAATATCAGTGACTTTTTGTTTAATAACGCCAAACGTCAACTGACCCAAGTACAGCGTCAAGGCGCCATCGGCAATCGACCTTGGCGGCTCGATACGCACGACCTCGCCTTTGCGAAACGATTGCTGACCGTCGTTGCCTGCCTCAGGCTCAACACCGTAGATCTTGCAGTTGGGGCTCAGGGCGCTCGCCGACAGCGCGCTGCCCGCCAGCAAACCGCCCCCACCCACGCACACCAGTAAATAGTCAAGCTCTCCTACATCTTCGAATAACTCTTTCGCGGCGGTGCCTTGGCCAGCGATCACATGAAGATGATCGTACGGAGGAATAATCGCCATGCCAGTTTTTTGCTGAAGCGCACGCGCAACATCTTCGCGATCTTCTTTATAGCGATCGTAGGAGACGACTGTGGCGCCATAGCCCACTGTCGCAGCCTTTTTGGCCACGGGTGCGTCGTGCGGCATGATGATGGTGGTCGCAACGCCCAGTAACTTGCCCGACAAAGCAATCGCCTGCGCATGATTGCCCGACGAATACGTCAAGACCCCGGCGCGGCGCTGCTCGGGCGACAAGTTTGCAATCGCGTTGTAACCGCCCCTGAATTTAAACGCCCCCATGCGCTGCAAGTTTTCACACTTAAAAAACAGCTTGGCACCCGTCAGGCGATCTGCCGTGTCTGAGGTCATCACGGGGGTGCGATGCGCCACGCCCTTGAGGGTGGCCGCAGCATGAACAACATCATCATAAGTAGGCAAAACGAGCGACATGAGTTTTCTCTAAAATAGGGATCAATGTTAGGGATAGTGTACGATTGTCTAGGCGATTTTGCGCCGACCGCAATTCTGATACAAAAGATCATACTTTCATGGCTATACAGTCCGATTCTTTGAGTTCTCGCCCTGAGTCAACCCGGCTGGTCGCGCCACAGGCGACTTCGCCCAATGAAGAATCGATCGAACGCGCCTTGCGGCCCCGCGCGCTTGAAGAATACGTGGGTCAACAGCGGGTACGCGAGCAGCTGCAGATTTTTATCGCAGCGGCACGCAATCGCCAAGAGTCGCTCGACCACGTCTTGCTCTTTGGCCCGCCTGGCCTAGGTAAAACGACATTAGCCCACATCATCGCCCATGAAATGGGTGTCAATCTACGGCAAACCTCAGGGCCCGTGCTCGAGCGGCCCGGCGATCTGGCTGCCTTGCTCACCAACCTTGAGCGTAACGACGTGTTGTTTATCGATGAAATCCATCGTTTATCACCGGTTGTCGAAGAAATCCTTTACCCCGCACTTGAAGATTTTCAGATTGATATTTTGATTGGCGAAGGCCCGGCGGCACGCAGCGTCAAGCTCGATCTACAGCCTTTTACGCTTGTGGGGGCCACAACCCGTGCCGGGATGCTGACCAACCCGCTACGCGACCGCTTCGGGATCGTGTCGCGCCTTGAGTTTTATACCCCCGACGAGCTCACACGCATTGCCACCCGCAGCGCCGGCTTATTACAGGTACCCATCACCCCAGAAGGCGCCTCTGAAGTCGCCCGACGCGCACGCGGCACCCCGCGTATCGCGAACCGGTTGCTGCGCCGTGTGCGCGACTACGCGCAGGTCAAAGCCAACGGCACCATCGATGATACCGTTGCCAAGGCCGCGCTTGCAATGCTTGAAGTCGACCCGCAAGGCTTAGATTTAATGGACCGTAAATTACTTGAAGCCATTATTCATAAGTTCGATGGTGGCCCAGTTGGGGTGGATAGCTTGGCAGCCGCCATCGGCGAAGAGCGTGACACCATTGAGGATGTCATCGAGCCCTACCTAATTCAACACGGTTATTTGCAGCGCACCTCGCGCGGGCGGATGGCCACGCAAACCACTTGGCGCCATTTGGGTTTGAAACCACCAAGCACGACAGCAGACGGAAAACTGTTCGATTGAAGGATCAGGCTTTGCTGCCGCAGCACCCGCGGCTGTTAGGCTAAACAGACATATCTCAATGCTACAGACTGTCATCGCCGAGCGATGAGTCGCTGCAAACTTAGCAAATCAATTTGCGTCTTCAAACTCGGCAATGCACGCCAAAATCGATTCGCCATACGACTCAAGTTTTTTAACACCGACGCCGTTGACGTGTGAAAGTGCCTCGAGGCTATCGGGGCGGGCTAACGCAATCTCACGCAAACTCGCATCGTGAAAAATCACGTAAGCAGGTACACCATGGCTGCGCGCAATACCAGCGCGCCAATTGCGCAAGGCCTCAAAAATCGGCTGCGCTGCACGCGGCAAATCAGATTGGGAGGCTTTGCTACGAGGGGTGGCACTTGCACGCCCCGAACGCTCGGTCGCGCGCTCGGCTTCACGACGGAGTAGCAAGGTGCGCTCGCCCTTTAACACTGTACGGCTTTGATCGGTGAGCGCAAGGGTGCCGTAGCCCTCTTGATCCACCATCAACAAACTATGCGCGAGTAATTGCCGCAAGACACTGCGCCAGGCCTGCTCTGACAGATCTTGCCCAATGCCAAAAACCGTCAGCGAACCGTGACCATGCTCAAGGACACGCGGCGTTTGTTTGCCACGCAAAATGTCAATTAAATGACCGGCGCCATAACGTTGGCCGCGCTCTTTCCAAAGCCGATAGATCGTTGACAACATTTTTTGAGCGGCCACCGTGCCATCCCAAGCCTCAGGAGGCACCAAACAATTATCGCAATTGCCGCAGGCCGCCATCGTTTGGCCAAAATATTGCAACAAGCGCTGGCGACGGCACGAAATGGTTTCGCATAAGCCAAGCATGGCATCTAACTGCGAGCCTAAGCGGCGCCTGAACGCGTCGTCGCCACTGGATTCGTCAATCATGCGACGCTGCTGCACCACATCTTGCAGCCCATAGGCCAGCCACGCGGTCGCCGGCATACCGTCGCGCCCTGCTCTGCCAGTTTCTTGGTAATAGCCCTCAACCGACTTAGGCATATCAATATGCGCCACAAAGCGCACATCAGGCTTATCAATCCCCATGCCAAACGCAATGGTGGCCACCATCACGATTCCGTCTTCACGCAAAAATCTGGATTGATTTTGAGCGCGCACCGCAGCGCCTAACCCAGCATGGTAAGGCAGGGCCTCGATGCCATGACCACACAAAAACTCGGCAGTCTCGTCAACCTTGTTGCGCGACAAGCAATACACGATGCCCGCATCGCCAGAGTGTTCTTGCCGCAGCAATTGCAACAGTTGCTTACGCACCTCTTGTTTTTCGACGATGTGATAGCGAATATTAGGTCGATCAAAACTCGCCACAAAATGGCGTGCATCACCAAGCGCGAGGCGCTCGGCGATTTCGGTACGGGTGACATCGGTGGCCGTGGCAGTGAGCGCAAGGCGCGGCACGTCTGGCCAGCGCTCGTGCAACATCGACAAACCAAGGTATTCAGGTCTGAAGTCGTGCCCCCATTGCGACACACAATGCGCCTCGTCGATCGCAAACAAAGCTAATTTGCCTCGCGAAAGCAATTGTAGGCAGCGGTCAGTCAGCAGACGTTCGGGGGCGACATACAACAGGTCAAGCTCGCCGGCCAGAAAAGCCTGCTCGACTTCGCGCGAATCTTGCCAATCTTGCGTTGAGTTTAAAAATGCCGCCCGAACACCAAGTTCTGTCAACGCATCCACTTGATCCTGCATCAAGGCGATCAAGGGTGAGATCACAATCCCGACCCCCGCACGAACAAGCGCAGGTACCTGATAACAAAGAGATTTTCCACCACCCGTGGGCATCAGCACTAAGGCGTCACCACCACCGATGACGTGCTCGACGATGGCCTGCTGGTCGCCGCGAAACGACTCATAGCCAAACACCGTTGCCAGCACGCGGGCGGCGCCAGATTTGGCCTTTGCATCAATCGTCATTGTCATGCCGGTATTGTAGGGGATTCGCCCAGGATGCATGCAGCGCAAGAAGATCATTTCAATTGATTTCAAGTCGCTTGCCCAAAACCACGCCACGTTGCACACTCTTGCCATGGACTCACAAACAAGCACTGAACCTCGAATCAAAATTTTAGTGGTCGATGACGACCCTGCGCTTCGTCAACTTTTAGCCGACTATCTGAACAAGCATGGCTTTGACACCCTGCTTGCCCCCAATGCCACCGATCTCGCGGCACGCATCTTACGCTTTGCGCCTGAACTGATTGTGCTTGACCGAATGATGCCCGGTGGCGACGGCGCCGAAGCGTGCCGTGCGCTGCGCGCACAAGGCGAAGACATCCCAGTGATTCTGTTAACGGCGCGCGATGAATCGGTTGACCGAATTATCGGCCTTGAGGCAGGTGCAGATGACTATGTCGGCAAGCCATTTGACCCGCGCGAACTACTCGCCAGGATTCAAGCCGTGCTGCGGCGCAAACGCGGCGCCTCGGCTCTGACCAAAAATGCGCCAGTCCAGTTTGGCGCCTTTACCTTCGATCCCGTCATGCGACAACTGCTGCGCGGCGCTGTGACCGTCAAGCTGACCGGAGGTGAAATCAACCTGCTTGAAGCCTTAATTCGCAATCCAGGCAAGCCACTTTCGCGTGAACGCCTGCTCACCCTAGCGCGCGATGACGAGTCTGGCGAACGCAATGACCGGGCCATCGACATCGCCATTTTGCGCTTGCGCCGCGCCCTCGAAGACGACCCTAAACAGCCACGCTGGATACAAACGGTATGGGGCACTGGCTATCGCTTTTCGCCGTGAACGCGTTCAAGGTTTTGCTTCCGCAGTCGTTTCGCTCACGACTCATGTTGTTAGTGCTGGCAACGGTGCTGGCCGGTCAGGCCGCAACACTTTATTTAGTCTCAATATACCAGCGTAACCATGCTCAAACCGTAGCTTTAGATTTACTCGCGACTACCATTCGTACCTTGCAGTACTCAATGGAACACGTGCCTCCGCCTGAGCGTGCAGAGTTCGTGCGTCAGGCCTCTCAAGATCAGTGGCGCCTATGGTCCAATCCGCTACCCAACGATGCACGACTGCAACGCAGAGCCCCTAGAAACGAGCAAGCGGCGACGCGTACGCCTCAGCCAAGAGCAGGGCAAGCGCCGCACGAAGAGTTTTCAACCGACGACGTTAGGCTTGGGCTTGTTCGCTTGATTGGGCGCTTGAATAAACGGCTAAGCGGAGACAGCCGTGTCGCCCTGTCGCGCGGGCCCATTCCAGAACTATATATTTCGCTCACCCGTCCCAACGAAACCGAATTACCTCGCCATCGCGAGTGGTTAGTCATCCCGCTTGACCGTATTGATCCACCAGTAGCCACTTCTCTGGTCATCTGGTGGCTGAGTGGGCTTGCCGTGTTGCTGCTGCTTGCGGCGTGGTTTTCGTGGCACATCACACGATCGATCACACGCTTAGTCGATGCGACCGATCGATTGGCTGCCGGTAAACCCGCTCGCGTTGCACCGGCAGGCCCTGCCGAAATCAAACGCCTGGGTGAACGTTTTAATGCCATGCTCGACGCACTGAGCCAATCAGAGGCCACACGCCGCACCTTGCTGGCGGGGTTGCCCCATGATCTGAAAGCACCGCTGTCACGTATGTGGTTACGGATTGAGATGACTGATGATCTGTCGCTCAAAGATGGGATGCGCAAAGATTTACAAGACATGCAGAAAATGGTGGATCAATTTATTCAGTATTTGCGCGGTTCTGACCCTGCGACCTATCATTTTGCGACGTTTGCGATGAACGATTGGGTCACCGAGCGTGTTGCAAACTGGAGCGGTGCGAGCAATGAGGTGGTCATGCTGGGTACACCGACTTCGGCCATGATGAGCGCAGACAGCGTAGCGCTCTCGCGCCTGCTTGATAACTTAATCAGCAATGCCCTCCATCATGGCGCACCACCCGTAGAGGTCTCTCTGAGCGTCGTAGAAAATTGGATATTGCTCACCGTAACCGATCACGGACCGGGCATTGCACCCGAGCGACGTGCCGAAGCGGTCAAGCCTTTTGTGCGGCTCGACGAAGCGCGCACGCGAACGGGAAACGTTGGCTTGGGCTTGGCGTTAGTCGAAGCCATTGCCCTCGCGCATGGCGGTACGCTAACGCTCGATCAAGCGGATGATCATGGCGGACTTAAGGTTGAGCTGCGTTTGCCACTGGCCGCTTAGTCATTACCGTTTTGGCTAGCGGTTGAACAGCAGCCCCTACTCGTTGCAACCGTTAGCTAAAGAGCACACATTCATGCATAACAACCGTCACGGCGCGCGACCAAACAGCCCCCGGTACGTCATCAGATTAAAAATCACCATGATCGGCAAAGCCACGACCGTGGCAGCCAACACCAGTTGCAACGATCCTTGGGCCGCCGCAGCGTCCCACAACGTCAGGTGATCAAGGATCACAAACGGAAACATACTGTAGGTCAAGCCGCTGAGCATCGCGCAAAATAAAATTAAGCACAAGGTAAAGGGCAGCCATACCAAGTGTCGGTAGCGCGGTAGCACCACTCGACTCAGGCTCATATCAATCCCTACAAAACACGCCAACATCAACAACCAAACCGGAGCCGCCATGACAAGATTCGTGGCACTGCTCCATTTGTAAAAAATAGCGGGGTTCGCCAGGCCCAGTGCGATCGACACAGCAACCATCCCTGCGGCTGTCCAACGAATCGCATGGCGCGCCCAATGCGCGGCAAACAACTGCGGCTTGTCTTGCAAACGCATCACCAACCAGCAGGCACCCAGCAAGCCGTAGGCGGCGACGGCACACAGCGCAATGAAACCGGTAAACCACAAGACTGGTGCGTCCTGTTGAGCGCCCAAGACCAGTTGAGCAACCATTGCGCCATGACCAAATGCGGTTAACACCGAACCCAACCAAAACAAGGCAATCCAGCGATTGCGCTTTTCGGTTGCTGCCCGAATTCGAAATTCAAAGGCCACGCTGCGCAGCATGACGCCGATCATTGTTAAAGACATGGGCACATAAAGCGCCCCAAGCACCGCCCCCCAAGCCAGCGGAAACGCCGTCAAGAACAACCCAAGCGCCAATAACCACCAAAATCCATTGGCATCACGCAAGGGGCTCAAGACCACCATTAACTGCGGGCGGGATTGTTGGGGCGCCAGCAGCACCAGTATCCCCACACCAATATCGAAACCGTCAAACAGGGCGGCACCCACAATTAAGATAAAGAGCAGCGCCATCATGAGCAAAGGCATCCAAAACGCTGGATTACTCGCCTCTAGACCCAGCGAAGCGGATAAGGCGCTAATCATGGCCGCATCCCAGGTTTACGTACCGGAACAACACCAAAGCGCGCAGCGTGCCAAAGCATTTGCACAAAACCAGCCAACATAACGGCATAGGTCGCGACTGCACCGGCCAGAACCCAAGCCAGCGTCGCTGGGGCAACCTCAGCCAATGCATCTTGTTGTAACAACGCGCCCCACACCAAGTAGGGCGAGCGACCTAAATCAGAGAGGTTCCAGCTAAGTAACCACGTGACCACACCCAAGCCTACACCCCATACTTGTACGCGCAATAACCACTTGGGCTGACCTGCTGGATCAAACCCTTTGCGCAACCCCACAAATAGCGTCAGCGCAATCAATACAGTGGCTAAGGCACCGACCAGTAACGCCCCACGCACGAGCCAAAATAACAACACAACGGGCGGCAGAATCTCACCCGCTCGATCCAAGCCGATCACGGCTGCGTTGGTCTGCTTACCTAGCCATCTCTGGGGGTTCAGCTCAGAGGCCAAAAAAACGTCTATCGACCGTTTATGAAGATTGGGCGAGCCTAGCCACACCCAAGCCGGCGCCGCCGCACTTTGCCAGATCCCCACCTGGGCCGCCGCAACAGCGGGCTGATAGCGGGCCACCATCCTCGCGTTGCCATCAAAAGCGGCCCAATACAGCACAACGGCGCACGCAGACACGAGCACCCCCGTGCGAAACGACAAGCGCTCACCCTCGTCGCTCGGGCGGCGCAGCGCCTGCCACGCCGTGATGCACTGCAAGAGCAAACCAGCCACTAAAAACGCACCCGCGACAAATCCCAGCGAACGCCAAAAGACAAAAGGGGTCCAGATGACCTCGCTCCAGGCATAGACCTGATAGCGCCCGTCGATTAGACCGGCGCCCACCGGAGCCTGTGCCCAGGTATGCAAGACAATGGCCCAAAATAGGGTAAACGTCAGCCCAAGGGCCACCATCAGCACCGCGAAAAAATGGGCGCGCGGCGACACGCGGCGCTGACCAAATAGCACCACACCCATAAACACTGACTTTGTGACAAAAAAAGTGGTGAGGCCAAAGGCCAACAAAGGGCCCGCCACGTTACCAGTGCGTTCAATCAATTCAGGCCACAGCGTGCCAAACTCAACGAGCACCGGCAAGGCTGTCGCCAACGCCAAAAAAAAGGACAAGGCAAAAATCCTGACCCAAAACCGATACGCGGTCGTCCAGCCAGAGACTGGAGCCTTCCAGGCACGAAACCGAAACACGCACAAAATCCAGCCCAACGCCATGGCAAGCGCGGCAAATAAAACGTGCATGTTCAGACTCAGGGCGAACTGCGCGCGGGCGAGAAAAAGTGCTGAAATTTCCATGATCTGGGCTAGTGTAGACCGGTCGTGGCAAAATGATCCTTTCGCTACGGCCTCAATACTCTCAATCCTGTATGACCACAGACTCTGTTTTACCAGTAACAACCAATTTTTTACGCAATATTATTGAAGCCGACCTGGGAGCCCAGCGCTTTGCGGGCAAGCTGTGGGCCGGCCTTCCGGGGCCCGCGTCTGTTCAGGCAGGCGGCTCGCCCGACCCTGCCAAGATCCGCACACGGTTTCCGCCCGAGCCCAACGGCTATCTGCATATTGGTCACGCCAAGAGCATTTGCCTGAACTTTGGCTTGGCGCGCGACTATGGTGGCGTATGCCACCTGCGTTTTGACGATACCAACCCCGAAAAAGAAGAGCAAGAATACGTCGATGGCATCATTGACGCGGTCAAGTGGCTGGGGTTTAACTGGCAAGCACATGGCACTGATCACTTGTTTTTTGCCAGCGATTATTTTGGTGTGATGTATGACTGTGCGTTAGCGTTGATCCAAGCCGGCCACGCTTACGTTGACGAGCAAAGCCCCGAACAAATGCGCTCCATGCGCGGCACACTCACCGAAGCGGGCCAAAATTCGCCCTGGCGCGAGCGCCCTGTCGCTGACTCAACCCGCTTACTGAACGAAATGCGCGACGGCAAGCATGCGGACGGCAGTATGGCGTTACGCGCAAAGATTGATATGGCTTCGCCCAATATCAATTTGCGTGACCCCGTCTTGTACCGGATCCGGCATGCAACCCACCACCGCACCGGTGACCAATGGTGCGTTTACCCGATGTACGCCTTTGCCCATCCAATCGAAGATGCACTCGAAGGCATCACCCACAGCATCTGCACGCTCGAGTTTGAAGATCAACGCCCGTTTTATGACTGGACACTGAATCGTCTCAATGAGCTCGGCAAGTTAGCAGCCCCCCTGCCTCATCAGTACGAATTTGCCCGGCTCAACATGAGCTATATCGTGACGAGCAAACGCAAACTCCTGCAGCTGGTCAAAGAGGGTCACGTCACGGGTTGGGATGACCCACGCATGCCAACCATTGTGGGCCTACGCCGCCGCGGCTACACCCCCGAGGCTTTGCGTCTGTTCTGTGAGCGCACCGGTGTGTCAAAAAATAACGCTCGCATTGACTACAGCTTATTGGATCAGGCATTGCGCGAAGTGCAAGACCCGGTTGCGCCCCGTTCAGTGGCCATCCTTGATCCTTTAAAGCTTGTCATTACTAACTTTCCAGAGGGCCAAGTCGAACCGTGTCAGGCGCCGCGCAACCCGCACGACCCGCAGGCGGGTCAGCGCCAGTTTGGCTTTACCCGTGAGCTATGGATTGAGCATGAAGACTTCGCTGAGGTGCCGCCTTCCAAGTACTTTAGGTTGTTTCCGGGCAATTCGGTGCGCTTGAAGTACGGCTATGTGGTCACCTGCACAGGCTTTGTTAAGGATGCCTCAGGCAAAGTGACTGAAGTGCATGCCGAATACAACCCTGACACCAAAAGTGGCACGGCCGGCTCAAATGCCGTTAAGGTCAAAGGCACCGTGACTTGGATTAGTGCGGCGCAAGCCATCCCTGCTGAGATTCGCCTCTACGACCGGCTGTTTTCAGAGCCGTTTCCGGATGCGGGCGACAACGACTTTTTGGCCTGCCTGAATCCAAATTCGGCGCAAAGCGTCACGGCGTGGCTCGAGCCGGGTACGGTCGCGACTCTCGGCATCGTCTCTCAGTTTGAACGGCTGGGTTACTTTGCTGTCGACTCGGTTGACTCGACCCTTGAGCGACCAATTTTTAATCGCGTCACCACCTTAAAAGACACATGGGCCGCTGGCGTCTGAGGTATTATTCTTAGCCATGACGACCGAAATTTCACCCCTCGATTTTAAAAGTGCCACGCTCTATGCGATCAGAGTGGTGCTTCAGCACGCTGATACCAAAGCGCTCGTCAAAGCGCTTAAAAAACGCATGGCTGACGCAGGGGCTTTTTATGAAAACGAACCCGTGGTCCTTGATGCCGGTGCGGTCGACGCTGTGATTGACTGGGTGCCGTTACTCAAGGCTTTTGCTGACCACCGCCTGCCTGTCATTGGGGTGGTGGCGCAAGGCGATAACCTAGCCGCAGCCAAGGCCTGCGGGCTTGCGGCGGTTGACTTATCGACGAGCCCCGTGCGCAACGCCTCAGATACGCAAACGGCGGCCTCTGTGGCCGAGCCGGTGACGGCGAACATACCTGCGCCAGCGGCGGCTGATGAGGCCGCAAGCGCTGCAAAACCGGCAGCAGCAGCGGGTGGCACTGATCAAGCAGCCGCGACAACTTCGGCCATGAAATCGGCGACGAACGCCGCAACCCACACTGACATCCCAGCGGCGGCCCCAACTATGGTGGTACGTGGCCCCTTACGCTCGGGTCAGCGAGTCTACGCTCGCCAAAGTGATTTGATCGTGATGGG